>Ga0114998_10003201_pt1 | contig 12188 bp, 9 predicted proteins | sample ArcticOcean_MG_C_5_FD_87044 | JGI IMG/M metagenome (GOLD analysis project Ga0114998, IMG submission 87044) | Marine microbial communities from western Arctic Ocean - ArcticOcean_MG_CB4_138 | ecosystem: Environmental > Aquatic > Marine > Oceanic | place: Arctic Ocean: Canada Basin | collected...
TCACATTATAGTTTTCTCCTTTAATATTTTCATTGAAAAAGTTACGCAAGTCAACCATTTTCATATTCTTAATCGCATTATACATTGCTTCACGATTGTCTGTGTCTATTCCAATTTTTTGAAGTCTTTCATAATTCCAAAATATATTAGATTTGGTAATTCGTTGTGACGCGAGTTGTTTTAAAGTTGCTTCTTTTGCGGCGTTGAATTGTTCTTCGGCTTCTGGCATATTATTCATTAAATCCATCATCGCTTCTACAGCTTCAGGCATCTTATTTGCTTGGGTTCCTATGTAAGCCATGACATAGTTTGAATTCTCCTTTTTACTAGCAGTTGAATAATTTGACCATGCTGAATAGGCTAACGACTTAGATTCTCGTATTTCCTGAAAAATTATAGACGATAAACCCCCACCAAAGTAAGTGTTAAATAAAACTGAAACAGCCATATTTTCAGCTTTAAAGGGAGCGCTTTTTGCAACAAACATCATTTCAGACTGAACCATATCATAATCTACATAATAGACATTGCCCCCCGTTTCCTTTTCAATATAAGTCGCGGGTAAGGGATATTCAATTAATTCACTTGGCGTAGAATGAAAGTCATTGACGGCAGTGATAGCATTTTTAACGTCTTTTCCGTAATAAAACAAACGCTGTTTGTAGTTTTTTAACTGTTTAACGATCTCAACTAACTCCTGTGGATCAACAGTCGTTAACTCACTAACAGGAATAATATTACGCAGCCTAGAATTTTCTCCATAAATAGCATAGTTTAATAATCCTGACTGTAAAATACGTCCCTTACTTGTTTTGTTATCTTGCCTCTCTTTTGCAATGGCTGCAACGTAGTCATTGTATGAGTCTTGATCAGCAACTGCATGATTCCATAGGTGCTCAAGCAACTCTAGTCCTTTAGGTAAATTCTCTTTAAGACCACTTATACCTACATAGGTTTGTTCGGCTTGTGCGCTTACGTAATAATCAATTCCTAATTTGTAAAATTCTTTTCTTAATGCTTCAGCTGAATAAGTGTCTGTCCCTAAATAATCTAAGTATCCAACAGCTAATCCAAGTTTTTTATCACTATCGCTACCCATATCAAAAATGATATTTAAATCAAATAAGTCATTACTTTCATTTTCTATATAAGAAAGTGAAAGCCCGTTGGCTGTTGTTGTTTTATTTATAGCAGAGTCATAATCTACGTAAAGTGGCTCAAGTGGTTTTGACTCAATCGCATTGAATTCAGCCATATAATCAGATGATTGGTTTCTGTTAAGATTTATAGGTGTAATCCCAGGGTTGGATACTTTTACAATACCATTATCGACTCCCTTACGCTTGTAAGTCACGACGTAATTGTCCTGATAAAACTCATTTGCAAAATCAACCAACTCTTGTTTAGAAATAGCATTTAAATCGCCTATAAACTGGATTTTATCACTCCATTTTACATGGTGAATAAATGCATCATAATAGGCCGAAGCTAAATCTGTACTATTTTCAAATTGTTGTAGTTGTGACTTTTTCATATCATTTACAACTGCTTCAATCATCCATTCATCGAATTCTCCTTTTTTTAGTAAATCAATTTGATCTAAGATTAATCGCTTAACCTCGTCTAGAGATTGCCCTTCTTTTGGACTCCCGTAAAAACTATGGTACCCATAGTCATTTAAAAATGTAGGAGAACAACCTGCTCTTTGAACTAATTGTTTTTGATTCAGATTAAGGTCGATTAATCCGGCAGAACCATTCGCAAGTATCATATCACAAAGTGTTACAAACTTTTCTTCTTTTGTACTAATGCCCTCTGAACGAAAGGCTAAGTTTACACTTTCAGCCGTAGGGCCAAAAACCTCTTTAGTAATCACAGATGTGATTTTTTCTTCTAAAGGTAGCACTGGATGATTCACTTGTTTTCTCTCTAAATTTCCAAATGTTTTATTTACCTCTTCAATTGTTTCTTCAAAATCAAAATCACCAACTAATACCATCGCCATATTATTAGGGACGTAATATTTTTCAAAATAATTATTAATATCAATTAAAGACGGATTTTTTAAATGTTGAGCAGTACCAATTGTTTTTTGTTGGCCATAAGGATGCGTTGGAAACAAGCCTTCTAACATCGCTGCATAGCCTTTTCTTCCGTCGTTGTCTTGTCCTCTATTAAACTCTTCAAATACCGCTTCTAATTCTGTATGAAATAAACGTAATACTAATTCACTAAAACGCTCTTCTTCTAATGTAAGCCATTTACTTAATTCATTAGTCGGGATCTTATTTTGATATACTGTTTCCTCAAACCATGTATGGGCATTAGTTCCTGTAGCCCCTAAAGAGCTTGTCATTTTGTCGTACTCATTAGCTACAGAGTAACTTGAAGCCTCTAAAGAGACAGCATCAATTTTTTTATAAAGCGCCAATTTTTTTTCAGGATCAGTTTCAGCTCTATGTGCTTCATATAAACTTGAAATTTGATCTAAATATACTTTTTCTTTCTCCCAATCAATAGTTCCAATTTTTGAGGTTCCCTTAAAGACCATATGCTCAAGGTAATGAGCTAGTCCTGTAGATTCTTTAGGATCATAATTTGAACCCGCTCTGACAGCTATATAAGTCTGTATTTTAGGTTCTTCCGAATTTTTACTTAAATAGACGGTTAATCCATTCTCTAAAGTGTATAACCGAAGCCCTGTAGGGTCATTTGAAATTGCTTCATAAGCAAAACCATTCGCATCCGTTTTGATTTCGGGATTAAACCCATTACTGTGTGTGTCATTACTAGTGTTACAACTGCAAAGGATTGCAATTAGTGCAAAAGAATAAAATTTTAAATGTTTCATAATTTAAGTTTGGGTTAAAAAAAATCGCTAGTCTATTAAAAACTAACGATTTATAAGTTAAGTGTTGTTGTGAATAGATCAACAATTTACTAAAAAAAATTATTTTGAAAGGACTTCAGCAACTTTTTTACCTATTTCAGCAGGCGATTCAACCACATGTATCCCACATTCTCTCATAATTTGCTTTTTAGCTTGTGCAGTATCATCACTTCCACCAACAATGGCTCCAGCATGACCCATTGTACGCCCAGCTGGGGCAGTTTCACCTGCGATAAATCCAACTACTGGTTTATTACTTCCGCTACTTTTATACCATTTGGCAGCATCTCCTTCAAGTTGCCCGCCAATTTCTCCAATCATTACGACACATTCTGTTTCAGGGTCATTGATTAGTAATTCAACAGCTTCTTTAGTTGTTGTTCCTATAATAGGATCTCCACCAATCCCGATAGCTGTGGTAATTCCTAAACCTTGTTTTACCACTTGATCAGCAGCTTCATACGTTAGAGTTCCAGACTTAGAAACGATACCAACAGTCCCTTTCTTAAATACAAATCCTGGCATGATACCAACCTTGGCTTCTCCTGGAGTAATAACACCTGGACAATTAGGTCCAACTAGACGACAGGCTTTACCTTTTATATAGTCTGAAGCAATAATCATATCCGCCACTGGTATTCCTTCCGTAATAGTTATAATCAACTCGATGCCTGCATCGGCAGCTTCCATTATTGCATCCGCAGCAAATGCTGGTGGCACAAAAATAATAGTTGTGTTTGCAGCGACTTGTTCTACGGCTTCTTTAACGGTGTTAAATACGGGTTTTTCTAAATGAGTTTGTCCACCTTTTCCTGGAGTAACGCCTCCAACTACATTTGTGCCATACTCAATCATTTGAGAGGCGTGAAATGTACCTTCACTTCCTGTGAACCCTTGAACAATTATTTTTGAATCTTTATTTACTAAAACACTCATTTGATTTTGATTTTATAATATTAAAATTAATGCAACAAATGTAATTTTTTGAATGCAAATCTTAAAGGATTTAAGGTTTAAATTTATATCAGTCTATTTTTCTTTCAACTCTTTAATTATCTCAGGCAGTTTTCGAAGTAATGCGAGTTCTTTTAATTTAGATCTAGACTCCTCAATAGGAGTTCCAAAATATGTTTTACCGCCTTCTACTGATTTGGTAACCCCCGTTTGACCTAATATAACTGCTTTGGATCCTATGGTTATTCCACTGTTTGTTCCCACTTGTCCCCATATGGTTACATCGTCTTCAATAATACAACACCCAGCGATTCCACTCTGAGAAGCAATCAAACAATTCGCACCAATTAATGTGTCGTGACCAACTTGAATAAGGTTGTCTAATTTGGTACCCGTTCCAATTGTTGTATCTCCTGTGACCCCGCGATCAATTGTACAAGAAGCTCCAATATGAACATTGTTTTTAATGACAACCCTTCCACTCGATTTTAATTGATCATAGCCTTCAGGTCTCTTTTTGTAATAAAAGGCATTACCACCAAGAACAGTCCCTGATTGAATAATCACATTGTCTCCGATGATCGTATCATCAAAAATACTCACATTGGCATGTATAATCGAGTTTTTCCCTATTTCTACATTGTTGCCAATAAAACAATTGGGTTGTATAATTGTTCCTTCACCAACAATTGAAGATTCTGAAATCGCTTGATCTGAGGGTTGGAAAGGTTTGAAATGTGTGGTAAGTATATTAAAATCTCTAAAAGGATCGTCAGAAATTAATAACGCTTTCCCTTCAGGACATGGAACCGTTTTATTTATTAATATAACGGTTGCTTTTGAATTTAGTGCTTTGTCATAATATTTTGGATGGTCAACAAATACAATATCCCCAGCGGATACAACATGTATTTCGTTCATTCCCAAAACTTCAAATAAAGGGTCTCCTATATAATCACAACCTATAAGTAATGCAATGTCTTTCAATGCATGCGATTGTGGAAATTTCATACTATGCTTTTATACGTTCTTTATAAGTTCCTTTTGCGGTTTCTACTTTAATTTTATCGCCTTCATTGATAAATAAAGGGACCATCACAGTCGCTCCAGTCTCAACAGTTGCAGGTTTAGTGGCATTCGTTGCTGTATTCCCTTTAATCCCTGGTTCTGTGGATGTTACTTCCAAAACCACACTTGCAGGTAAGTCTACTGAAAGCGGTGAGTTATCTTCAGAATTCATTAGCAGTGTCACGACTTCACCTTCTTTCATTAAATCGGGACTGTCTAGAACTGCTTTTTGTAATTCAATTTGAGAATAATCTGCAGTGTTCATAAAATGAAACGTATCTCCATCATTATATAAATATTGAAATTTATGTGTTTCGACTCTTACTTCTTCAATTTTATGTCCTGCTGAAAAGGTATTGTCAATAACTTTTCCGTTAGTGACACTTTTCATTTTTGTTCTAACAAAAGCTGGGCCTTTACCAGGCTTCACATGTAAGAATTCAATAACTTTAAATATATCGTGGTTATATTTTATACACAACCCATTTCTAATATCTGATGTACTTGCCATAATTTGATTAATTTGATTTAAAATATCCTTTCATAATTCCACGATGCGAATTCTTGATGAATTGTAAAATTTCATCTCGCTCTGGAGTGGCTTCCATTTCAGCTTCAATAATCTCTGACGCCTGTGTATTGTTATAGTTTTTTTGATAAAGAAGTCTATAAATATTTTGAATTTCTTTGATTTTCTCAGAGCTAAACCCTCTTCTTCTCAATCCAACAGAATTAATTCCAACATAAGATAAAGGTTCTCGAGCTGCTTTGACATAAGGGGGGACATCTTTTCTAACTAGAGAACCCCCAGTTACAAATGAATGATTTCCAATTGAACAAAACTGATGTACCGCAGCCATACCGGCTAGTATCACATAATCTCCAACCGTTGTATGTCCTGCTAACGTACTGTTGTTTGAAAAAATACAATTTTTTCCAACTGTACAGTCATGCGCAATGTGACAGTAAGCCATAATTAGACAATTATCACCAATTACTGTTTTCATTTTATCGGTAGTTCCACGGTTGATCGTAACACACTCTCTAATTGTTACATTGTTTCCAATTACAACCGTTGTGTCTTCATCATCATATTTTAAATCTTGCGGCATTGCAGAAATTACTGAACCAGGAAAAATACTGCAATTTTTACCAATTCGAGCTCCTTCCATTATCGTCACATTTGATCCGATCCACGTCCCTTCTCCAATGATAACATTATTGTTTATAGTTGTGAAAGGTTCGATGACCACATTTTTGGCGATTTTTGCACCGGGATGAACGTAAGCTAATGGTTGATTCATTATGTAATTATTTTAAATAATTTATTTAACTTTAGATATCTGAGCCATTAATTCGGCTTCTGCGCATAGTTTACCATTCGCATAAGCATAGCCTTGCATATGACAAATCCCTCTTCTTATTGGAGTAATTAAAGAGCAACTGAAGATTAATGTATCTCCAGGAACCACTTTTTGTTTAAACTTTACTTTATCCATTTTCATGAAAAAGGTAAGGTAATTTTCTGGATCAGGGACCGTATTTAAAACAAGGATTCCTCCAGTTTGCGCCATAGCCTCTACAATAAGTACGCCAGGCATTACTGGAGCCCCTGGAAAATGCCCTTGAAAAAATGTTTCATTCATCGTTACATTTTTACAGCCGATAACATGATTAGGCGATAATTCATAAACCTTATCCACAAACAAAAATGGAGGACGATGCGGTAGCATATCCATAATTGCATTAACATCCATTACTGGCGTTTGATTCAAATCTATATTTGGCACGTTATTACGACGTTCCAATTTAATTATCTTGGATAATTTTTTAGCAAATTGTGTGTTTACAAAGTGCCCTGGTTTGTTCGCTATAACCTTTCCTTGAATACGTGTTCCTATTAAGGCAAGGTCTCCAATGACATCTAATAATTTGTGTCGAGCGGCCTCATTTGGATAGTGCAATGTAAGATTGTCTAAAATTCCATTTGATGTAACAGAAATAGAGTCTTTATTAAATGCTTTTTTTAAACGTTCCATTGTTTCTTCCGAAAGTGGCTTATCTACGTAAACAATAGCGTTGTTTAAATCCCCCCCCTTTATTAAACCGCTTTCAAGAAGCATTTCAAGTTCATGTAAAAAACTAAAAGTTCGAGAGTCAGAAATATCTTTCTTAAAATCTGATAAGTGTTGTAAGGTTGCATTTTGAGTTCCTAAAACCTTGGTTCCAAAATCTACCATTGTAGTAACTTGGTATTCATCTGAAGGAATAATAGTGATTTCACTTCCAGTTTCTTCATCAATATAAGAAATCACATCCTTGACAACAAAAACGTCTCTAAAAGCCTCTAGTTCTATAACACCAGCAGATTCTAAAGCTTCGATGAAATACTTTGAAGAGCCGTCCATTATTGGAGGCTCTGAAGTACTAAGTTCAATAATAACATTATCAATTTCTAGACCTACTAATGCAGCCAATACATGTTCACATGTTTGTATTGTAACACCATTCTTTTCTAAACAAGTGCCTCTTTGGGTGTTTGTGACTAAATTGGCATCCGCATTAATCATAGGAAGTCCTTCCAAATCAATTCTACGGAATTTATAACCATCGTTAATTTCTGCCGGTAAAAAGTTGATTTCAACTTCCATGCCTGTATGAAGACCTACTCCTGTTAAAGAAACTTTTTTACCAATCGTTGTCTGTTTAACTTCAGTTTTATAGATCATGTTTAACTGTATTTTCTAATGAATTAAATTCTTTTATTATTTTTGGAAGGTTTTTAAAGTGCACATATGACTTATTAAAGTCCGCATTATTAAAAGCAGGAGTTCCATTAATCGTTTGATTTGATTTAATACTTTTAGTCACTCCAGATTGGCCTACGATTCGAACGTTATCTCCTATAGAGATGTGCCCTGCTATACCTACTTGTCCACCAATTTGACAATTAGCGCCAATTTTGGTGGATCCAGCAATTCCAGTTTGTGCAGCGATCACTGTGTTTTCGCCAATGACTACATTGTGTGCCACTTGCACCTGATTATCAAGCTTCACTCCTTTTTTGATGACTGTAGAACCTAATGTCGCTCTGTCAATAGTGGTCGCGGCGCCAATGTCGACACAATCTTCTAAAATGACATTACCAATTTGCGGGATTTTTTTATAAATACCATTTTCATCTGGTGAAAATCCAAATCCATCGGCTCCAATAACTGCTCCTGAGTTCACATAACAATTTGCGCCAATGACACAATCGAAATAAACTTTAACCCCTGAAAAAAGGGTTGTATTAGACCCTATAGTGACATTGTCTCCAATAAAAGTGTTAGGGTATATTTTAACATTATCTCCAATTACAACATGCTCACCAATATGAGAGAATGCTCCGATATATACGTCTTTTCCATAGGAAGCGGATTTAGATATAAATAGTGGCGATTCAATTCCTACTTTATTGTTTTTTGATAAATTATAATATTCTAAAAGTGTGGTAAATGCAGAATAAGCATTTTCAACCTTCACAAGCGTTAAGTCTAATTTGCTTTCAGGAACAAAATCATTATTAACAATAACAATTGAGGCCTTCGTTGTGTATATGTGAGAGGTGTATTTAGGATTTGCTAAAAAGGTAAGTGCTCCTAAAGCGCCTTCTTCAATTTTCGAAAGTGTATGGACTTCAATGGTTGGATCCCCCACAACTTCTCCATTTAATACTTCTGCTATTTGACTGGCTGTAAATTTCATTGTTGCAAAAGTAAAAAAAATTATCAAAGAATATCCTTTGGAAAGCATATATAATGCTTTGTAACCGTTTTAGATAACACTTTTAGTGAAAGATGATCAGAAGCACTAATTATCTCTTTGACCTTTCCATTTTTGTACAGAATTTTTAGCCCTCCCTGTTTTTGGTCGTAAGCTAAGTTAGATACAGACCCGTTAAATACAAAATAAGACGCCTCCTTAGAACTTAACTTGTGAATTTTCACCATCTGCTGTGTCATTGTTTCCACTTTGGAATCCGAGACAGGATTGTTTTTAAATTTTATTTTTAACAACGTCCTATTTAAAATCATTTTAGAAAGGTTACTTAAAACAAAATCGTTGTGAAACTGCCAAGATTTGAGTGCTGACATCACATCATAATCATCTAGTAATGAAAACTGATCTAAAGATGTTGTGCTAAAATTAGTAATATCGCAATAATTGTTCATGAAAAAGCTAAGAGCAGAACTTGCCTCGAGTTTTACATTTATCAATGTTAACTCCTTGACACGTTTTAAAACACGCAGCATCATCTGCTCAGCAACCAAGCTTGTTTTATGAAGATAGACTTGCCAATACATTAAACGTCTTGCCATTAAAAACTTCTCGACAGAATAAATTCCTTTTTCTTCAATAACCAATTCATCTTCAATAACATTAATCATTGAGATTAAGCGCTCGCTATTTATATTTCCTTCAGAAACACCTGTGTAAAAACTATCTCTTTTGAGGTAATCTGATCGATCTATGTCTAGTTGGCCTGAAATAAGTTGTCCAAAAAACTTTCGAGGATACTCCCCTTTAAACATGGAAATAGCAGTATCTAATTCTCCCTCAAACTCAATATTAAGCGCTTCCATAAACTTTAGTGAAATCGCTTCATGACTTATGTTTTCAACAATACTATGCTCCATCGCATGACTAAAAGGTCCGTGGCCAATATCGTGAAGTAAAATAGCTATATATAACCCATTTTCTTCCAAATTAGAGATTTCCACTTTTTTAAATCTCAATATTCTAACGGCATTTTGCATTAAATGCAGACAACCTAACGCATGTTGAAATCTTGTGTGGTGTGCTCCTGGATAAACTAAATATGAAAGCCCCATCTGTGAGATTCGTCTTAATCGCTGAAAATATCTATGTGCAATTAAATCAAAAATTAATGTGTTTGGGATTGTAATAAATCCGTAAATTGGATCGTTAAATATTTTAAGCTTGTTGTTCGTATTCAAACTTTATAGTATTAAATTTACACTTGAAACTTCCTTTAAAAGTTTTACTTTGTAAAAATACTAAAATCAAAGGACTTCTATTCTTAACTAAAAAGATAATACATGGGGAATATAAATATTTTATGGGTTGATGACGAAATAGAGTTTTTAAAACCTCACATTCTATTTTTAGAAAAGAAAAATTATGTAGTTACAACTTGTAAAAGCGGAACGGAAGCTATTAACCAAATAAATGAAAGTGATTTCGACATTGTTTTTTTAGATGAAAACATGCCTGGCCTTTCAGGTTTGGAAACGCTTTCTGCTCTTAAAGAAATAAAATCAACCCTTCCCGTTGTTATGATTACCAAAAGTGAAGAGGAATACATAATGGAAGATGCGATTGGAAATAAAATCGCTGACTACTTAATTAAACCTGTAAACCCGCATCAAATTCTATTATCTCTTAAAAAGAATTTGGATCATAATCGCTTAATTTCTGAAAAAACATCTTCTAATTATTTACAAGAGTTTCGTAAAATATCAATGGAACTTAATGAAATCACCTCCTTTGAAGAATGGGAACAATTATATAAAAAGCTTGTTTTTTGGGAGTTAGAGTTAGAAAACTCAAACAACCCTACTATGAGTGAAATTCTAGAAGCTCAAAAATCAGAAGCAAATCAGCAATTTGGACGGTTCATAGAAAAATCCTACCAAGGCTGGTTTGAAGATTACCAAGCCCCTGTTATGTCTCATACATTATTCAAAGAAAAAATAGCAGGCACGCTTAATACAACTCAACCGACGCTGCTCGTGGTTATTGACAACTTAAGATACGACCAATGGAAAGCGCTTGAACCTAGTATAAACACCTACTACAAAACTCAAGAAGACAGTCTGTACTTTAGTATTCTTCCAACAGCGACCCAATATGCCCGTAATGCTATATTTTCTGGGTTAATGCCCAGTGAGATGGAAAAATTATATCCGCAGTATTGGAGAAATGATACTGATGAAGGCGGAAAAAATTTATATGAAGCTCACTTTCTAGAAGCTCAATTAAAGCGTCTCGGTTTATCTGACTTAAAGCATGAATACTTTAAAATCACCAACTTAAAAGCAGGGCAAAAACTAGCAGAATCATTTAAGAGTAAAGCCTCAAACGACTTAACGGTTGTGGTATATAACTTTGTGGATATGTTATCTCATGCTAAAACTGAAATGGAGGTCCTTAAAGAACTTGCATCCAATGACAAAGGCTATCGGTCGCTTACCAAGAGCTGGTTTGAAAATTCTCCATTATTAGAAATAATTAAACAAGCAAAAGAGCTTAATTTTAAACTAATTATTACTACGGACCATGGGACTATCAATGTAAAAAACCCTTCTAAAGTAATTGGAAATAAAGACACTAGCCTTAACCTTAGATACAAAACAGGGCGAAGCTTGTCTTATGAGCAAAAAGATGTTTTGGCAGTAAAAGATCCAAAATCAATATACCTTCCATCCTCAGCCATGAATAGTTCATTTATTTTTGCAAAGGACAACTTCTTTTTTGCGTATCCTAATAATTACAATCACTATGTTAGTTATTTTAGAAACACCTACCAACACGGAGGTATTTCATTGGAAGAAGTTATCATCCCTTTCGTTATATTAAATCCAAGGTAAATGAGCAGCAGCATTCACTACAAAATTAAAGACTTATCGAGCACTGCTATGGCAATTCTAAGTCAAGTTAAATCAAAAAACATTCTGTTTTACGGAGAAATGGGGAGTGGTAAAACAACCTTAATAAGCGCACTCGTTAAAGAACTTGGAGGCACTAGTAAAACCTCCAGCCCAACGTTTTCAATTGTCAATGAATATGAAGTAACTAATGATGTCGTTTATCATTTTGATTTTTACAGGATCAATGATCAATACGAAGCCTTAGATATGGGGATTGAGGATTATTTTGGGTCTGAACATTGGAATTTTATTGAATGGCCTGACAAAATTAAGGACTTACTTCCTGAGCATGTATCTATCGTAAGCTTATCAATAGCTGAAGGTGACGGGAGACTTCTTGAAATATCGGAAAAAAAACTTTCTGCAGGATGGTCAAAAAAATAATTGTAAATTAGTTACTTTAATAACAGTCTATGGACCAACCAATTTCACCTTTTACCAGAGAACAATTACTTCCAAAAGAAGAGACTTTAGAGATTTCAAAAGAAAAAGGAGCCTTGTTTATTGGGATCCCCAAAGAAAACTCTTTTCAAGAAAAAAGGGTTTGTCTTACTCCAGATGCA
>Ga0114998_10003202_pt1 | contig 12181 bp, 7 predicted proteins | sample ArcticOcean_MG_C_5_FD_87044 | JGI IMG/M metagenome (GOLD analysis project Ga0114998, IMG submission 87044) | Marine microbial communities from western Arctic Ocean - ArcticOcean_MG_CB4_138 | ecosystem: Environmental > Aquatic > Marine > Oceanic | place: Arctic Ocean: Canada Basin | collected...
GTCTTCTATTGGCATATATTCAAACCACGCTTTCATCGCGACGTTTACGCGGTCATAAAAAGAACCTTCGGGATAAGGTGTCAAATCAAAGCCAGCGCCTTGTTTTGATTTTGCCACTACAGGGTCTGAACCCTCGTATGTGCCAAATGGTTGATGGTTTTCGGCGCCAGTTAGCCAAGAGTCATTCGTGACGTCGTGATCATCCTGCATCGCAATCATCGGCACACGCGCGGCTAAATTCTGCATAGATTTATCATTTCGATATTGACGATGTCTTCGACGATAATCATCCAAAGTAACAATTTCATTCGGAGGATCTAATACTTCTTTTCTCAGTTTCGCGCTATACGCCGGGTAGTAGTTATCTTTATATTCATAAATGTTATCACCGGCGTGCACGTAGAAATCTAATTCAGTTTTCGAGAGCATATCGTAGACGTTGAATTGCCCAAAACCGAAATTAGAACACGAAACGGTCGCATAAGATAACTTATCAAAAACATTCGCAGTCGTAATCGCTTTAAACGACCCTAACGCTGACGTATACTCGACGTCGTTATGCTTTGCGTAAAAGCCGTAGTACAAAGTTTGTCTCGCAGAAATCCCAGTGGCGCTCGTATAATTCGCGAGAACTTTCACTGTCCAATCGCGCGATCCATCGGTCGTAAACGAACCCTCAGTAAGCGGGCTCGTACCATTCGCAAACGCAGATAAGAACCAATACACCTTAACGGACGTCCCCGAAGCGTTATGATTGAACGTATACGCTTTATTCGCGGGATTCCCGGCGGCATGTTCAAGAACTGGTGCGAAGCGCGTCCATAGTATGATCTTCCCCGGCCTCGGCTCGCCAGAGGCAACTCTGTGTATAAAAATATGTAAATAATCATGCGCGTATTTAAATCGTGTCGACTTCGTAACTATTATTACGAAGAGACCAAACTCTCATCACTCGTTCTTTGAAAATGGAATATAAAAAGTGCCAATAAAAAATAAAATATTCCAAGAATATATTAAAAAACTTGTGCATAAACGCGAAACGCGATTACGATCACACGATTTGATTAGGAAAGCGTACCCCGAAGAAAAACCTGCCGCATAGGTCACGAATTCATCCCCTTCCCTGAATGGAGATCCATCGCTTCGCATCGTAATGTTCACGGTCGTACTCGGGAATTGCCCAGAAGGTACTTGCAAGTTTGCCGAACTATTCGTCCATCTGTACGATTTCGTGGCATTGAAAACGGCCTCGGCTGCATCGGATTCATACGGTGGGTATAAATTGTCAATAGGCTTCGCGAGTGCACAGAGCGCGCTCGTTGCTGCGATCAATAGCGCGCAGATGAAGCAGAGGACGTTTTTAATGTGCATCATCGTATTTCTGCTCGTTGTTGTTTTTAATGCGGGAATATTATTTCTAAGCACCTTGTGCTGCTCCTTTTTTTTCTGAAAAAAGGGCACAACATTTTCCGTAAAATTTATTCCTTGTGTGTTGCTGCGGACTGACCGCGAAAAGCGTATTAATTTCAAGACGCGAAAGAAAAGCTTTCGTGAGAGGATATTTTCAAAGCGCGCACGCGCGGCCTCTCTCTCTCTCGAGCACGCTTCTGCATTGGACCGTTCTTTTCAAGCGCTCAACGCTCCCACGGTTTTTGTTGTTCTCCGCCGTAGCCGTGGATCGTGTAGGAGTTTGAGAAATCCTTTGAAAAATCGAAAACCTCCCAACGCGACGCTGGAAATATGTGCTTGTTCTTGTCGTACCACGATCTGTGGAAGATCTTCCCCGGGTGCGAATCTTCCTTTTCTTTCGTCGCGTCGTTCAGTACTCTCACGTCTTCTTGCGCGTCGAAGCGAAATAATGGCCCAGACTTCCCCCTCGCCTTTCTCGATATTAACTCATAAAAAGTCATCTCGTGCGGAATAATGCAATCTTCCTTCACGTACATCATTTGCTCTACACTAATCGACTTCAACTCTCTAAACTCGTCTTTTAAATTATTCATCGCTCTCTTCAAAAACTCTCGCACGGTATCTTTCTGCTTCACTAAAACTTTCCTTCTCCCACCACCGCCGCTCCAATAACTGAACGATATCGCTATATCTTCCTCCATTTGCTTTCGTTTCTTCTCCAAAAACTCTTCGCGCAATCGCTCTCGAAGAATAACTTCTTCCTTCTCGATCTCGATCTTTCCGTTCGGAACGTGTTCGATTAACGCGTCTGGATTTAACCCAATCTTTTGTTTCTTCTTCTCCTTCTTCTTCGCCCATCCTTCCTCTTCATTTCCTTCTTCTTCTTCTTCGCAATCTTCTTCGCAATCTTCATCGCACGCGAACGATAGCAAATCCTTCCGTTTCCTCTGCCTTTTCTGCTCCCTCTGCTTCCTCCTCTCCCTCTTCTCTTTCTTCAACAGCTCGTCTCTCTTAAGCTCTTCCTCCAGTTTCTGTCTCACGACCTCTTGCGTCTTCGCATACTCCTCCCTTGTAAGCAAACCGACGGATTCGTTCTGGATCTGTTTCTCTTCCTCTTGCATTTGCGAAGCCTGGAACAGTAATAACGAGGACTTATTATTAAATCCACTCTTTTGCAAGTCGTTCTTGTTTTGTTGCAGGATTTGTTCCTGTTTAAGTTGTAACTTTTGCGTGAGCAGTTGGGTCTCGAACGAACCGACGTATCCATCGAGTCCCATTCAGTACAGAGCAGTACGAGCAAAACAGTAGAGCGCGTTGAAGTGTTCTTTATTGCGGAAAGGCGTTCGTTTTTTAGATGATGTTTTACAACGCTGATGTAAACTTTTTATGATACTGATGTATCTCTTTTCTTTGTTTTGATTCTCTGCTATATAATTTTTGCTATTTATTGACAAGGTATGCGGTACGAAATTGACGTTATCTGCGAGAGCGTTTTCGACCTCGCGCGTTCATTTGACCGGCTGGAGGCGAGTCCGGTCTTTGCCTCGCGGGAATGTTTACGTTCTTGCGACGTTCTAGGCGTTCGGGGGCGATTCCTGAGTTTTGTTTTACTGCTACGTTTGCCGTCGTCGGCGGCGACGTCGGTTTGTCGCGCGCGATTTGTTGTTGTTGTTGTTGTTGTTTTGCGATTGCGTTAGATGTTCCGTGTTCCATGTTTTGCGTTGATGTTATTATTTGTTGTTGTTGTTGTCCTGGTCTGCCTGGTGGCATTGGTGGTAGACCGGCCTGCGCTATAGTCATAGTATTAATACTCGGCTGCTGCTGCTGAAGCTTCGCTTTCATTTTTTGCTGCATCATTAACAATTTCATTTTTTGTTGCGTTTGTAAAGCTAACAAAGTCCTGTCTCCAACGACGCCGCCTGTGCTAGCGATATTATTATTATTGTTATTATTACTACTATTCATCATCATAAGAGTTCCAGCCACGGCTCCTTTAGTAGTTTTCATTGGCACCGGTCCTTTCCAAGCAGTATCCGGCGGCGGCGGCAAAGGCTCAGCCGGCCTCAAAATCGAACTCGATTTCGAAGGCGCCATAGTGACCACGCACGATTTCCCTCCAATAGCGCGTTTGTTCAAATTCTCTACGCACATCACAGCCTGTTCGGACTTCATGAACTCAACTAACGCACATCCCTTACTTTTCCCATTCTTCTTCTCCGTGAAGAACGAAACTTGTTTCACTTCTCCAAACTCTTTACAGAGTTGTTCGACTTCGCGGTCGGTCGTCCACCATGTCAAATTCGCAACGTATACTGCCGCGCTGCTATTAGCATCGTAATCATCTTTCGTCGTTGCTGTCGTTGTTCCTAATGTTGATTTTGTTTTTATCTCATCCACGTTCGTCCTCGCATCTTCATCGCTATCGTCTTCGTCAACATCATCATCTCCTCTACTACCGTTCTTCTTCTTCTTCTTCTTCTTCTTCATTTCTTCCCCTAAGACTTCTTTACCGTTCTTAGTAATATCAACAGCGCTAGTACTGACGACAACGGTAGCGTTCTTAGTCATCGCGTTCAACTCATCATCCGAGTCCCCTACGTCGCCGTATAACAAAGCGTCCTCGTCTTCCTCCTTCCCCATCGCTTTTAGAACTGATTAAAGAATGATCTGACTGTTAAACGCGCGATCGATTAATCGCTAGTAAATCACTCGCGCTCACTTCCTTCTCTCTCTCTCTCTCTCTCTTTTCCTTCTATTTCAGCTTTTTCGATTTAAGATCAGTTCTTCCTACGCGTTCACTAAAGCGGCGCTGTTTAAAGTGCGATATGAAACTCGTTCCCAATACGTTTTAAAATCACAATAAAGCGAAAACAGGCATCGAGTAATCAATGAATAAATAAGTGCGCGCGCTTGCGCTTGATATAGACTTAAAAACACGAACGTTACTACTCCTAGAATTGCACGCGACGAGAGCTATGAAATCCTCTCTTCTTCTTCTTCTTCTTCTTCAATTGAACGCTACCTTTCAAAAGCGCTTTTAAAAAAGTCAATTCGTGATCAAATCAACGAAAAAAAGCTTTAATCTTCATCTATTTGTTCATAAAGCATCGATATATCATCTCTATCATCTTCAGTTCTTTCTTCACCTCCGAACGATGATTCTTCTTTCGCCATCTTTAGTCGATATTGGTCACATGCGGCGGTTAATAATATCTCGGTCCTCTCCATGTTTGAAAGCCGTTTAAAAAAAAGAGAATCGGTCCTCTCCATGTTTGAAAGCCGTTTAAAAAAAAGAGCATCGTTGAAAGAAAAGATAAAAGATAAAAAAAAAAGAAAAAAGTTGCCCCTTAAAAAAGATCTCGGGTTTAGGGTTTAAGATTTAGGGTTTATGGTTTATGGTTTTATAAAAGAAAAGAAAAAGAAAAGAGCGAAGAAACACAAAAACTGTACCAGCGAAATCAATTCATTAAAAAACGGCTTCTTTAATTACTAGTAAAGTGAACAACGCGAATAAAACGCGAATAAAATGGGCCTTGCGATCAAAAGATGCGCGACTGCATCGTTCGCACCGCACGAGCAATTAATCGCGTGTGGTACAGTCGCTGGAGCGATGGACGATTCGTTCTCTACTTCGGCGTCTTTAGAGATTTTCCAAATCGATCACGCGCATCGTTCGGATTGGAACGAAGCAGAGGACGATGAGAGTAATCGCTGGAGGGAATTAAAAGTGCGCGGGAGCGGAGTATCGGTCACGGAGAGATTCAACAGGTTATCCTGGGGCAGTTTTAGGACGGATTTGTTACCTTTGGGGGTCTTAGCCGGTGGGTTAAGTGATGGCACGGTGCAATTGTTTGATCCGAACGTGATGGTGAACACGGCGAAGAGGGAAAGTCGTAAGGGGGAAAACAGAACGACTGCGACTGCGACGAACGCGCTTAATTTTGGAGAAGATGATCAACAGAACGCTGCGAATAATAATAACTTTTTTACGAGCCCGAAGCACGAGGATTTACCGAGCGCGAGTTCAGTGCGCGGGTGCGTTTTACAAACGCTACAAAACGCGCACGCCGGAGCCGTGAGAGGGTTAGATTTTAACCCGTTTAGCGCGAATTTGTTAGCCAGTGGGGGCAGGGACGGCGAGGTGACTATATGGGATATTAACGAACCGACGAAACCGAGTAAGTATCCCGCGTTGGTCAGCGGGCCTTCAGGGCCGCATACTGGCGAGATCGCGCAGATTCAATGGAATACGAAAGTGTCGCATATTTTAGCGAGTTGCGGAACGAGTTCGGGGACGACAGTCGTGTGGGATTTGAAGAGACAGAGGCCAGTGATTTCATTCGTAGATCCACAATCGAAGCGTAGATGTTCGGCGATTAGTTGGAATCCAGATGTTGCGACGCAATTGATCGTAGCGAGCGATGATGATCGATCGTGCTCGTTACAAGTTTGGGATTTAAGGAACTCTGTAGCGCCGACGAATGAGTTCGTTGGACATACAAAAGGCGTGCTGTCTTTAGCGTGGTCGCCGCACGATGGAGATTTACTCTTATCGAGCGGTAAAGATAATCGCACGTTAGTTTGGGATGCTAAAGATGGGTCGATTTTGGCCGAGTTCCCGGCGAGCTCGAATTGGAACTTTGACGCGCAATGGTCGAAAAAAACAGCCGGAGAAATCTCCGCATCTTCTTTCGACGGTACAGTATCTATCCTCAATCTCAACGAATGTGGGAAAATGACATCTTCTGCGAATAATAACAATAACAATAATAATGGCTATAATAACGGTATGGGAGGACAAGCACAACAGCAACAACAACCAAGCCTGCCGATGCGAAAGGCGCCAAAATGGATGAAAAGACCAGCGGGGGCTTCGTTCGGTTTTGGTGGTAAACTCGTTTCGTTCGGTTCAGATCAACCGAGTGTTATTAAAATTACTACAGTGGACGTTTCAGACGAACAATCGCGAAGTCCCGGTGCGGCAGGATCGATTAATTCAACCACCATCGAGGGCGGCGGCGTCGACGCAGACGAGAACGATATTGATACAGAATTTGAAGCGGCTGTTAAATCAAACGATGAACAGCAACTCAAAGCTTTGTGTGATGCGAGAGCGCAAAGCATAGACCCATCTGTATCTAGCGAAGATAAAGAGACGTGGGCGTTTATGTCTATTTTATTCTCCGACGACGCGAGAAGAAGGATGTTGGAACATTTGAACTTTTCAGACGCCTTAAAGAATTTGGAACGAGCAAAACAAATGCGACTCACTGAAGCGGCTTTAGAAAACGCAGCGATTGATAGTGGTGATTCGGAAACAGTAACAACGACAACTGACGACTTGTCGTCACAGATCTTAGCGCCTCCGGAAGACGAGAACGCGTTCTTTGAAGGTTTAGGCGACGATAACATGAACGCGTCGTCGGCTAATAATAATAAGTCAATACCTATTTCGCCGAAACAGAATATGCAAGATAAAATGAAACAATCTCAGCCTTTGATGAAGCGCGAACCTGCGGATAGAGAAATTGAAAGATGTCTCATAGTCGGTGATTACGATGGTGCCGTTGAAGCGTGCGAAAAAGCCGGTCGTTTCGCGGATGCGTTAGTTATAGCCTCCTCAGCCGGACCAGAACTTTGGCAAAGAGCGCAAAAGCGTCATTTGGAGAGAGCACCGAGACGATATTTAAACTTTGCGACTTCTATTGCAACTGCAAACTTAGAATCATTGGTAAATTCAGAACCTATTACGAATTGGAGAGAGACTTTAGCTTTGCTTTGTACGTATTCAGATGCAAAGGTTTGGGACGCTTTGAGTTTGAAGCTCGCGGAAAAGTTACAAGCGGCAAACATGGCACATGAAAGCTCTTTGTGCAGAGTTTGTGCCGGCGATGTCGATAATGCGGTGAAACATTGGTCAGCAATAGCTCGAGGCAGTGCGGTCTCGTCAAAATTTGTGAGCAAGAAGGCGCAGTGGCAATTACTCGAAAAAGCTATTGTTTTATCGCGAGCGGCAAACTTGAGTCAAGCGAGTCCTGGTTTTGCGAGACTACTTTCTTCAAGAGCAGAAAGTCTCGCAAGTTCGGGCAAGTTAAAATCTGCGTTAGCTCTGTTGGATATGGCTCCAGGAGCTGGAATTAGTGGGCGAGAAGATGCGGACATTTCATTGTTGAGGGAAAGAATCGACCGCGCATCCTCGGAGTCAAAAGCTACGAGCACTACACATCAAGGACATCAAACACAACAGCAGCACCATCAACAGCAACGCAGCAACGGATATTCGGTGCAACCACAACCAATGCAACCGTCTTTGTATGGAAGTAGCAATATCGGATATGGTGCAGTGCCACCGGCGATGAACCCTATGAATACATCGTTCGCTGCTCCTCCTCCTCATCTACAACAGCAGCCGTTTCAGCCACCGCCTTTCCAACAACAACAACAACAACAACAACCGTTTCAACCACCACCAAGTTACTCGGCCGCACCTCCTCCACCGCCTACGCAGTTCACGCCACCACCAGCTCCGATAGCTCAATCTATTATGCCTCCACCACCGACGAATATGATGAATACATCCTTCGCCGCGCCTCCGCCAGTACCGTTATCTGGATATTTACCACCGCAATCGGCAAACACGAGCTTTTATGCACCACCTTCGGTACCGGGAGTTAGCACTAACGCGTACGATCCATATGGTGGAGGAGGAAGACGAGAATCCGAGGTGCCACAACCTCCTCCAGTGACCTCGTTTGCTCCGAGTACGATGGAATACGACGATGCTCCCGTACAGAGCGCGTATTCGACAGGGGGAGGTATGCAGCAAAATAACCAAAATTTTCAGCAGCAAATGACGCCACCACCACCGTCTGCATCTTTTGCGCCGCCACCGAGCTACTCTGCCGGACCACCACCTCCTCAACTGCAAAGTTTTGCGCCTCCGCCACCGATGGTTTCGCAACCTCCTCCATTGCAGCAGCAGCGGCAAAATCAAGTTCCTCCACCAATTTCTCAACCACCGGCCGCTCCAACGCCAAGCTTTGACCCGTCGCCAGTCATTGACGCGCCGCCGATTGTATCGCCTAGAAGTAATAGTCAACAACAACAAAGAGCTGGGCCTCCGCAGTACGGAATGCAGCCTCCTCCTCCGATGCAGCAACAGCAGCAGCATAATCATCCAGTCGCGCCTGCGTATGCGCCAGCTGCAGCAGCTCCGCCGCTGCCACCTGCCTCGTATTCGCCCGCGCCAGCAGTTTCACCGCCACCAGTGGTACAACATCATCAACAGCAACAACAATCGTTTCAGCAAGCGTCACCTCCTCCTCCTTTGCAACAACAACAACAACAACAACAACAACAACAACAACACCAATCGTTTCAGCAAGCTCCGCCGCCTCCTCAGCAACAACAGCAACAACATCAACCACCGAGTCCACGCGTAGCCTCTGCTCCACCAGCTGATGTCTCCTTATCCACCGTCCAATCCTCCGCGTGTACTCCATCGTGCCTACAAATCTCACAAATAATAAAGAAAATGCACGACGATTGCTTCCAACAACTCCAATCGAACCCAGTGAGACGAAAAGAACTCGAAGATTGTTCTAAAAGACTCGGATTACTCCTATGGCGCTTGAACGCGAAACTCGTGTCTCAACCAGTCGAAGATAAGTTATCAAAACTTTGCGAAGCCGCCTCTCGCGGCGATTGGCCCAACGCTAACTCGTTACACGTCGAGATGACGACGCAGCATTGGGACGAATGTAGCGGCTTCTTAACCGCCTTGAAACGATTGCTTAAAACGACGAGCGCGCTGTAGTTCTTTATCTTACCTTGGGCCTCTTTTTCATGTTCAGTCATGGCTTCAACCAATAGACTTTTTAATTTATCAAAACGTACGCGCTCTCTTTAGCGCTTTCTCTGTTCCGTACTCGAAAACTCTTCTCTCTTCCACACACCACCATCAAGAAAAAGTTCTCTATAGCGGTCGAAAAATAGTCCTATAGGGTTTACACTTTCGCTCAAAAAAACGGTCCCGTCTATTCTTCGCGATGTTTTAAAACATGATCGTTCAAAATCGAGATTTCTTGAACTTTCATCAAAGAAGAAGAAGGAGAAGAAGAAGAAGAAGAATAAAAAAGAACCCCTCGCTTTTCGCGTTTCCAATGCCTTACTTTTAATTGCGTAAAGAAATCGCGGCTCTGCGAGTACCGAATTAACGACCGCGCATTTGAAAACGAGAACACACATAGAAATGGGTTGGTTGAAGCGCTCTATATCGAAGGCCGCGCAGGTCATGGGATTCGCCGACGCCGACGCAGACGAAGACGACGAAAACATTCGCGATACGAAATATTCGCAACGAAGAACAAAAACTGCTTCGGATGCTTGCGATCCCGATATAGCAGAGGAAATAAAGTTTAGACAACCGGTGATACAGTACGCGAGAAGTCAATTAAGTGGCGAGTTCATAGGAGGCTTACAAGGTCTCAGGTGGTTCTGTGAGTGCTTGAGAGTGAACGAAGATGGGGACCAGGCGCACGATTTTTTCAACGAGATGATTGAAGCAGCAGACGCAGCGGATGATTGCGATCGCGGTGATGATCACGATTTCGCGATGAGAGAGAGCTTTGGAGCATGGGAGAGAAGTAGACGAGCGAAGAGTGGGGAGTTTATACCGATCAGGGTCGAGAACGCGAACGTAGTCTTCAGTAGTCGAGCGCGTCGTTCGTACTGACTCGGCGATTTAATCGAACGCGGATAGGATTCTAGAATCGATGGTTAGAATAGAATAGAATAGATTTAGCGTTTAGTTTCTATATATATATATATGATATATATATATTTTTTTTTATGCGATGTATAATTAATTCGTTCGTCCGCCTAATCTGAGCTTCGATCGCGCTTTTTCGATCGGCAAGCTTTGCAGATAAAACGATCCGGGACCGATCAATCTTACGTGGAATAAACCTTCGCCTCCGAAAACTGCCGCTACTGGCGAAGAGACCAACTCTAAATCGTATTCGATCGTTCTTTCTAAAGCTAAGACGGCTCGAGCGTCGACGACCATTTCTTCGCCTTCCCTTAACGCTCTGCGCATGACGGTTCCCTTGCCTGTGATGCATACGGTGCCGTCGCCGACGAGCCATTCACCGTTGAAGATGTTGTTTCCTTTTGAGAGAATTAAACGAACGCCAGTTCTGAAGCGCTGCTTTAAAACTTGCGATAACGTTCGACCTCCAGTGGCTTCTTGCGAAAACGAAGCCGCGGCGGATACCGAGACGTCGCCCATGGAACATAAATACGAATCTCTCGCGCATAGTAAATCGGCTTCTCTTTCTTTAAGCGTAACGACGGCAATTTTATCTCCTTGCCGTAAACTCCCTAAAGCGATATATCCATCCGAGGAACCTAAATTTCTAAACGTGTTTATAAAAAACGGCTCTCCGGCTAATACTCTCCCAACGGCGGACATAATACCTCCGGGTCCCATCGAAGTTATCGAAAGCACGTTTGATGACATGTAACACATAGCCCCAGGTTCCGCGTTTACTGATTCTCCAGGTTTCAATTTCAATTGTACGATCTGCGCATCAGTGCCGAACAAAGAAATGTGCTTCGGCATGTTTGGATTTAAGTTCTTATCGATTATCGGCTGATGTTCAATCGGTTCCGGTATTTGTTTACTAAATCTCGTCGATTGTATCATCTGAATAGCTTCCTTCTTAATACCTATTCCGTAATCGATCACGCCTCCACTCTTCGCGGCCGATTCCGATAAAACGTTCGCCGTCGTCGATTCGTATACGCGATAAAAAAAGTTAATCACGAACAAAATCGAACTCACGGCGGATCCTACTAAGAACAACCCCCACCCAGTCCCTATCGCGCACAAGAGCCATACCGATCCCCAAAACGGTTCGTGCGCGAAAAAGAAGCAATAAATACTAAACGCGCAAAAACTTATTAACCACTTTAAACCGTCTCGGCCGTTCCTCACCCATACGAATTGCGCTTGTTCTACGAACCCGTCCCTATCGCCGTCTTCCCATCCTCCTCTATCATCGCCTCCGCCGTTGTTGTTATTATTATTATTACTATTATTATTACTATTATTATCATTATTACTACTACCACCGTTACTCCCATCGTCTGCCGCTACGACCGAGAGAGCGCCTTCTCTAAAACCTCCCATACCGCGCTTCGCTCGCGCTGCGCCATCATCATCAAAAGCACTTGCTTCGTTTGCAGTGAACTTCGCGCGACCCCAAACCGCAACCGCAGTCATCACGCTCGTAGCGATCATATCAAACGCATCTCTCACGGTCTCTGTTGGTCCTAGATTCTCTAGAACGACCGGTGGGGGCGGTATCAACGCCTTTATTTGCAGCTTATTCTCATCCTTAACACCATTCGTTCTTCTTCTTCTTCTGCGATTGCTCGAAAAGTCAAATGTGCCGATTTCCCAGTTTTCGATGCGTCGTCTTTGTCTTCTGCTCAGTGGTGCGAGCGCGGTTGGCATTCGATGGATTTTCAACGACTGCATCGTCTCGTTTCGAATGTTTATGTATTTTTATGTATGCGTATATCGAGCTATGTAGTACCTACTCTGCAACTCCAATTAATTAATTAATTAATTAATTCAATAATGGGGAACTTTTTCCAATTCGAAAAAAAATAACAACGACGACGACGACGAGGCAAAGACGACGTAAAGAACAACGACGAGCACACAAAGAGAGCACAGAGAGAGAGAGAGTTAAAGAGCGCGAAC
>Ga0114998_10003208_pt1 | contig 12164 bp, 10 predicted proteins | sample ArcticOcean_MG_C_5_FD_87044 | JGI IMG/M metagenome (GOLD analysis project Ga0114998, IMG submission 87044) | Marine microbial communities from western Arctic Ocean - ArcticOcean_MG_CB4_138 | ecosystem: Environmental > Aquatic > Marine > Oceanic | place: Arctic Ocean: Canada Basin | collected...
ATGAACGGATGTCCTGATACCGATAGTGACGGTGTTTCTGACAACGAAGATAAATGTCCTGAAATAGCAGGAGATATTGCTAACGGAGGATGTCCATGGGCGGATACTGATGGTGATGGTGTTCTAGATAATATTGATGCTTGTAAGGATGAAAAAGGAACCATTGTGAATAATGGATGTCCTGAATTATCAAAAGAAATTTTAGCTACCTTAAATAAATTTGGTTTACGAATTAATTTTCCGGCAAATAGTGATAAGATTCTTGGAAAAAAGACACAAAATATACTCTACCAAATTAAGGAGTTATTAGAAGAATACCCTGGGGATATTTTAATCGTTGAAGGCTACGCCTCTTCTGATGGTGACGATGCCTATAATATTGAATTGTCTATTAAGCGTGCTCAAGCGGTGAAAGCGTATCTTGTTAAAATAGGTGTTTCAAAAGATCGATTAGAGGTAAGAGGCCTTGGTGAAGCCGAGCCGATAAGTAACAATGAATCTAAGGAAGGACGTGCAGAAAACAGAAGAGTTCAATTTCTTCCTAAATTAAAAGTGCTTTTTTTACAATAGATTTTAAATATTTTTTAAAATTTATATTTCTTTCAATAACTTTATTTTTTCTTCAGGATTTTCTGCACTAAACACATAGCTACCTGCGACTAAAATATCTGCTCCACACGATATTAGTTGTGCTGCATTTGTATCGGTGACTCCACCATCAATTTCTACTAAACAAGCTGATTTATGATGTATAATGAGATTTTTTAGTTCTTTCACTTTATTGTACGTGTTTTGAATAAAAGATTGCCCACCAAAGCCCGGATTGACACTCATAATACATACTAGATCCAGGTCTTGAATGATGCTAGACAAATTATTGATTGGTGTATGAGGGTTTAAAGCTAAACCAGCTTTCATTCCACAAGATTTTATTTTTTGTATTGTTCTATGTAAATGATCACATGCCTCAAAATGTACCGTTAATATTTTCGCGCCAAGGCTTGCAAATGTTTCTATATATCGATCTGGATCTACAATCATCAAATGAACATCAAGGGGCTTAGTAGCATGTTTTTGGATGGCGGCTAAGACAGGCATTCCAAATGAGATGTTGGGGACAAAAACCCCATCCATTATGTCAATATGAAACCAATCAGCATCACTATTATTGACCATTTTTGAATCACGTTCAAGATTAGCAAAGTCTGCAGCTAGAATTGAAGGCGCTATAATTACCGACATTTTTTTATTTTTAAAATACAAATATACAAAAAAGGCAACCCTAGGGTTGCCTTTTTATTTTAACCTAAATAGGTTTTTAGAATTTTGCTTCGCGAGGTGTGCTTTAATCTACGAATGGCTTTCTCTTTAATTTGTCTAACACGTTCTCTGGTAAGATCAAACGTTTCTCCGATTTCCTCTAAAGTCATTGCATGTTGATTTCCTAACCCAAAATACAAACGAACTACATCTGCTTCTCTAGGTGTAAGGGTTTCTAAAGCACGTTCTATTTCGGTACGAAGTGATTCATGCAACAATGCTTTGTCTGGATTAGGAGACTCCCCACTATTAAGCACGTCATATAAATTTGAATCCTCGCCTTCTACTAAAGGTGCATCCATAGAGACATGTCTTCCAGAGTTTTTGAGCGATTCTTTTACATCATTAATGGTCATGTCCAATTCTTTTGCAATCTCTTCTGCAGAGGGAGCACGTTCATGGGCTTGTTCCAAAAAGGCATAAGTTTTATTAATTTTATTAATCGAACCAATTTTATTAAGCGGCAGCCTTACAATACGAGATTGTTCAGCCAGCGCTTGTAAAATGGATTGACGTATCCACCACACTGCATACGATATGAATTTAAAACCACGAGTTTCATCAAAACGTTGTGCAGCTTTAATTAAACCCAAATTCCCTTCATTTATCAAATCAGGAAGGGTTAGGCCTTGATTTTGGTATTGTTTTGCAACAGAGACCACAAATCTAAGGTTAGCTTTGGTTAGTTTTTCAAGAGCAATTTGATCTCCAGCCTTGATACGTTGTGCTAATTCTACTTCTTCTTCTGCAGTAATTAAATCTACTTTTCCAATTTCTTGGAGATATTTATCCAAGGAAGCAGTTTCTCGATTGGTTACTTGCTTTGTAATTTTTAGTTGTCTCATATCTTATAGCTATGCCTTTATATAATGAATACGTTCAAAACAAAGGAATGTTACAATAATTGATTAAATAATTAATCTTTTTTCTCAGGTCTTGGTAATAAAGCTTTACGGGACACTTTTTCTTTACGAGTTCTTGGATCTTTACCAAAATATTTGACTTCTAAAGTGTCACCCATGCTTACAACATCTGCTACATTTTCTGTGCGTTCCCATGCTAACTCACTAACATGCAAAAGAACTTCATTTCCTGGTGCATCAAGATATTCTACTACTGCACCAAAATCAAGCATCTTAATAACTTTTACTTGGTAGGTATTTCCTACAATAGGCTTAAAGGTAACCGAATCAATTTTAGCTTCTACCATCGCAATTCCTTCTGGTGATGTTCCTAAAATTTCAATTATACCTTCTTCGGTAACAGGGTCTTCTGTTATAACAATAGTACAACCTGATTCTTTTTGAAGTTCTTGAATTACTTTTCCACCAGGACCAATCATAGAACCTATGAAATCGTTAGGGATTCTTCTGTTAATCATTTTAGGAGCATGAGCTTTCACATCCTCATTTGGGGTTTTTATAGTACTAATGAGTTCTTCTAAAATATGCAATCTTCCACTTCTAGCCTGACTTAATGCTTGTGTCATAATATCAAAACGTAAGCCTTTGATTTTAATATCCATTTGACAAGCAGTGATTCCATCGGCAGTTCCAGTTACTTTAAAGTCCATATCCCCTAGGTGATCTTCATCTCCTAAAATATCTGAAAGTACCGCAAAACGATCACCATCTGTTATTAAGCCCATAGCAATTCCTGATACAGGTTTTTTGATTTGAACTCCAGCATCCATAAGTGCCATAGTACCAGCACATACTGTTGCCATGGATGAAGAACCATTTGATTCAAGAACTTCTGATACAATTCGAACTGTATAGGGACAGTTGTCTGGCATAACCTTTTTCAAAGCACGTTGAGCTAAGTTACCATGTCCAACTTCACGTCTTGAAGTTCCGCGAAGGGGTCTAGCTTCTCCAGTACAAAAAGGCGGAAAATTGTAATGTAAATAAAAAGTTTCCTCTCCTTGATGAGAAGGTGAATCAATCATATTTGCTTCCCTAGAAGTTCCAAGCGTTGCGGTAGCTAGCGCTTGTGTTTCTCCTCTAGTAAAAAGTGCTGAACCGTGGGTAGAGGGTAGATAATCTACTTCACACCAAATCGGACGAATATCCGTTGTTTTTCTTCCATCTAAACGAATTCCTTCTTCAAGAACTAGATCACGTACTGCTTTTTTCTGTGCACTATTATGGTAGCGGGATACTAAATCTTTTTTTTCTAAAACAACTTCTTCATTAAGTGTTGCTTTAGAGGCTTCTTTGATCTCAGTAAATTGCTCAGACCGTTCAGACTTAGAAAGTCCTTTTTTAGCTACCTCATAGTATTTTTTATAAGTTGCATTATAAATTTCTTTTTCTAGTGCCTCATCTTTTTCTTCTTCTTCGTAAGTACGCACTACTTTTTTACCAACTGATTCTGCTAAAGCAATTTGAGCTTTGACTTGATCTTTAATCGCCTCATGCCCAAAAGCAATTGCGTCAAGCATTTCTTCTTCAGAGATTTCATCAAATTCACCTTCAACCATTGCAACGGAGTCTGCACTTGCACCAATCATGATATCAATATCAGAAGTTGCTAATTGCTCTCTACTTGGGTTAACAATAAACATTCCATCAACACGAGCAACACGTACCTCAGAAATTGGATATTCGAACGGAATATCTGAAAGTTGAATTGCAGTTGAGGCAGCCAACCCAGCTAAGGAATCTGGCATTACATTTTCATCATGAGACATTAGTTGAATCATTACTTGTGTTTCTGCGTGATAGTCTTTTGGGAAAAGTGGGCGTAATACACGGTCTACAAGTCTCATGGTAAGTACTTCACCATCACTAGGACGCGCTTCTCTCTTGAAAAAACCGCCAGGAAATTTTCCTGCAGCAGCAAACTTTTCTCGATAATCAACTGTGAGTGGTAGAAAGTCTACGGGACTTTGTTTACGAGCAGAAACTGCAGTAGCAAGTAACATACAGTCACCCATACGGACGACTACAGAGCCATCAGCTTGTTTAGCTAATTTACCGGTTTCAAGTGTAATTATTCTACCGTCTTCAAGACGGATTTCTTGTTTAAATGTTTTTGGAATCATTTTTCATTATTTGGTTAAAACTTTTGTTGTGTGTTGAAGCAACCAATGAAAAACTAAGATTCAGTATATGTTTCAGATTTTATTTACGTAAACCTAATTCAATAACAATAGCACGATAACGTTCTATGTCCTTATCTTTCAAATAATCTAATAGACTACGACGTTTCCCTACTAGATTTACTAGAGACCGCTCCGTGTTGTAATCTTTACGATTTGTTTTTAAGTGGCCTGATAGGTGATTGATACGGTGAGTAAATAAAGCAATTTGTCCTTCTGCTGATCCAGTATCATTTTTAGACTTCCCGTGTTTTTTAAAGATGTCTGCTTTTACTTCTTTTGAATTGTACATGCAAATATTATTTTAATGATTATTATGTAACTCGTTGTTTAACGAACCACAAATGTACTATTAAAGCTTAAGTTGACAATGCCTTGCTGTAAGTTATATTCTATTTTAGAAATACATTATTTTCTGAGAGGCTGATTTAAAATCAAATCAATGTATAAATTAATTTTATTTTTCAGTTCATTCCTGTGAGTAATAAAGTCTAGGAAGCCTTTTTCTAACTGAAATTCACTGGTTTGAAACCCTTCAGGTAATTCTTTTCCGGTGGTGTCTTTTACAACACGAGGTCCTGCAAAAGCAATTAGTGCTTTAGGCTCAGCAATATTAATATCACCCAACATAGCATAAGATGCGGTGATGCCTCCCGTTGTAGGATCTGTACACAAAGATATATAGGGTAATTTTGCTTCTGCAAGTTCTGCTAATTTAGCTGAAGTTTTAGCCATTTGCATCAGGGAGGTTGCAGATTCCATCATTCTTGCACCTCCTGATTTTGAAATAATCACAAGCGGTAGTTTATGTTTAATGGAATGATTCGCTGCTCTTACAATTTTTTCACCTACAACGGACCCCATCGAGCCCCCAATAAATTTAAAATCCATACATGCTACAACAATTTTTTTTCCTTTCGAAAATCCAACTGCTGTTCTAATAGCATCATATAATCCAGTTTTTTTATGTGCTTCTTTTAAACGGTCAATGTATTTTTTAGAATCAATGAATTTTAAAAAATCTTTTGATTTTAATTTTTCATCAAGCTCTCTGAACTCATTGTTGTCAAAAAGTATTTCAAAATATTCTTTACTTCCAATATGAACATGGTAATCGTCTTCTGGACTCACATAATTATTTTCAGCAAGCTCTTGTGCCTCAATAACTTTTCCTGTGGGAGTTCTGTACCACAAACCTTTAGGAATGTCCTTTTTTTCTTCGGTTTTTGTATGAATTCCTTTCTCACTACGTTTAAACCAACTCATGCGATTTTTTTTTACTTAACAATTTAAATATATAAATTAGTCTAGAGAGTATTAATATTATTTAAATCTTCAAAAGCTTGTGATAAACGCGCTCTAAAAGTATCTTCTCCTAATCGAAGCCATTTTCTTGGATCGTAATTTTTTTTATTAGGATGTTCCTTGCCTTCAGGGTTACCAATTTGAGTTCTTAGGTATTCCACTTTTTCATTCATGTAATCACGAATTCCCTCTGTGAAAGCAAATTGTAAATCAGTATCAATATTCATTTTTATTACTCCATATCCAATAGATTCTTGGATTTCATCCTGAGATGAACCTGAACCACCATGAAAGACAAAATCTACATGGTTTTCAGGCAGATTATATTTTTTCGAAATAAATTCTTGAGAGTTTTTTAATATTTTTGGTGTCAATTTAACATTTCCAGGCTTATATACACCATGCACATTTCCAAAAGCAGCTGCAATTGTAAACTGAGGGCTAATTTTACTTAATTCTTCAAAGGCATATGCTACCTCTTCAGGTTGTGTGTATAATTTTGAGGCATCAATGTCACTGTTATCAACTCCATCTTCCTCACCTCCTGTAATTCCTAATTCAATTTCAAGAGTCATATCCATTTTAGACATTCGAGTAAGATATTCTTTACAAATGGCAATATTTTCTTCAATAGGATCTTCTGAAAGGTCAATCATGTGCGAGCTGAATAGAGATTTACCGTGTTGGGCATAAAAAACCTCACTTGCATCCAATAATCCATCAATCCAAGGCAATAATTTTTTTGCACAGTGGTCAGTATGAAGAATTACAGATGCACCATACGAATCAGCTAACTCATGGACATGCTTAGCACCTGCTATTGCTCCAGCAATTGCAGCTTTTTCTCCTTCATTGGAAAGTCCTTTTCCTGCATTAAATTGAGCGCCGCCATTTGAAAATTGGATAATGACAGGACTATTTAATTTAGCCGCTGTTTCTAATACAGCGTTAATGGTATTGCTACCAATAACATTGACTGCAGGGATTGCAAATGATTTTGCTTTGGCAAGTTTAAAAACTTCTTGGACTTGCTTACCAGTAATTACACCAGTGGGAATAGAATGATTCATTAATTAAATTTAGTTTCGGACAAAAATATTAAACTTTTTCATTTTAGAATGGATAATTGATACCTATATTAAAAACGGCACTTTTTAAATTGTATTCTGACCACCATCTTTTATTAGATGACAAGGCTGGATTATAGGTTTTAAAACCTGTATCAAATCTAAAAACAAAAAAATCAAAGTCATATCGAAATCCTATTCCAGAACCAATAGCCATTTCGGACAAGTCTTGCAAACCCTCAAATTTCATATCTAGATTTTCGACATCATCCCATATATTCCAAATATTACCAGTATCAATAAATAGGGCTCCTTTGATAGGTCCAGCAATAGGAAAACGATATTCTAAACTAAGAGTAAGCTTAAGGTTGGCTTCATTAAACTCATTAATGTTACTACTACTACCAGGACCTAATTTATAGGCCTTCCATGCTCTGTTGTCATTTGCTCCTCCAGAAAAGAAAGACCGTGCAAAGGGCATGTTGGTAGAATTTCCATAAGGAATAGCAATACCAGTAAACGCATGCAGGGCAAAAACCCTTTCTCTTCCCAATGATAAGTGTTTAATGTAATCAAATTCTGTTTTGATATACTGAGAGGGGCTTAGTCCCCCTAAGAGGTTTTGTCCTTGATCATTTTTAGGACCCCTCATACTTGAAATTATTTTATTTAATAAATTTCCGGCTAATGTGGTTTTCCATCGAAACTGATAAAAATTTTCATCAAAAATACTCTCTTGACTATTTAGATTTAAGTTAATAGAAGAGGCTAAAATCAAATTATTGCTAGTGAGCCTAGCTTGTCTTTCTTTAGCTGTATTTACTAATTTAAATTCATTATCATCAATTTCTAAAAGAGTTTGATTCTCTAAAACAGCATTTATAAAATTTGATGCTCCATCAGGGATGGTTAAATTATTATTTTCGTCTACCCATGAGGTTTCAAAATTATAACTTTGAGAAATTGTATTTAATCGATCGTAAGAATTTTTGTATACATTAAAATAATTAGTAAGGTTTTGGTTGTTAACAAATTCTAAATCAAGCAGTTTTATTTGAATTTTCTTCGCACCACTAGGTTGCCAGTCGAATTGATAGGTTCCTTTAAAAAATTGCTTATCAAGACCAATGTTTTGCTGAAAACTACTACCCACTATAATTTCTGTTTTTGGATTCATAGTCCTTGGAATCCATTCTTTTTGTATAAAAGGAATAAGTATTCTAGGAATACTTAATTTTAAATCAGCACCTAATTCAAATATATTAAAAAACTGATCACCTGTTTGTGCAATATCCCTTGAGGCTCCTAGTGTATTCTTAATGTTTAATTCTAATATTTCGGCACCTCTAAAAACATTTCGGATTCCTAATCCACTTCCCAGGCCTAATCCAAAGTCTTGAATATTAGAATGGGAAAGATCTAGGTCAAAACCTAAAGAGAACCGCTCTCTTGGAGATAGAAATAGTGAGGCTTTAAGAGCATTTTTTTTAGCAGGAATTTTAGAGTAATTTATACTAGGATATTTAAAATTTTTGAGACTTGTAAAATACCTATAAGAAACGTTGCGATCTTCATCACTGTAAAGAGCTCCTTTTTTTATTGAAATTCCTGAAGCAATAGCTTTGGGTTTGTATTTGAGTTTTCCTTTACTAAAAATGGTTAGGTTGTTGTAGTTTATCGAATCTGTAAACGGTTTGTTAATTCCTTGTTCTTTTCGATTTTCAATAAACACTTCAATTTTCTTGATTTTATGGAGAGTATATGGAATTTCAATCAGGGTATCATTGATCCGTTTTTGTATGTTGTCAATTTGAATATTAACGGGAATTTTAGTGTCTTGTCCAGTACTGTCTATAGACGCTGTAAATTGAATACTATTTTGCTGGAAATCATAAATACCATTATTCCTAAACAGAGTGATAAGTCGTTCTCGTTCTCTCTCAAAACTTTTGATTTCGAAGGGTTGCCCCATTTTTATGTATCCTTCATTTTTATTTGCATTGTAAATCGAATCTAGTTGAGCTGATTTTATAAGAGTTGTAATTGAATCTAGGAGGTATTTCTTATTTGGAAGAATTTGATAGGTAAGGGTAACTTTGTTAAGGCTAGATTGAAGAGTGTCTGAGAAAACTTCAATGTCAAAATAGCCAAGATTTTTGTAATATTGTGTAATTCTATTTTTAGTTTTTTTTATTTCTAAACTATCAATAATTGCTGGAGGTTCTCCTTTTTTTTTGAGCCAATCATTAAATTTTACAATATATTTTTCAATAGCTATAAGTTGCTTTTTTGATAACCACCTCTCAAGTTGTTTGCTTCTATTTTCTTTTTTAGCAAGCCAATCGTTAAATCTTATAGTAGGTTCAGGATGCGCCGCTTCATATAAAATTTTAGTCACCGGAATCCCTAAAATTTTTTTATTTGGTGGGGTTGTAATTATAAAATTAACAGGATCATTTTTTAATAAAACTTCATTTTCAAAAATTTCAACCTTATCTATTTGAATTTCTTGTATCCTTAACTCTCGTGAACTAGAACATCCCACTATGGTGAGGGTCAATATTAATATAATGATTAGTTTTGTTAAGAAGCGATACACTCAATAGTATTTACTTCAAAAATAAGTCATTTTTATGGTCAGTAATAATCAACGGAAGCAAATCCTTCAATTAAAGCAAAAAAAATATAGATTATCATCTGGATATTTTGTGGCTGAAGGTGAAAAAGTAGTTGAGGAGATACTTTCTGCTTCTTGGGAATGTGTTTTTTTATTTTCAACCGTCCCTAATTTCTTTCCAAAAACAGTTCTAGTAAATACTGCTGAAATGATAAAAATCACTCATTTTAAGTCGCCAAGTCCTGTTTTGGGAGTATTTAAATTTCCCGATGCAATATTTCCGATTATTTCTAATATTACTATTGCAGTTGATGGAGTAAGTGATCCTGGAAATTTAGGTACCCTTATTCGTCTATGTGATTGGTTTGGTCTTTCTGAACTAATTTGTAGTAGTTCAACAGTAGATTGTTTCAATTCAAAAGTTGTTCAAGCTTCTATGGGATCGATCGTTAGAGTTCAATGCCGTTATGAAAAAGATTTATCGGCTACATTGCGGGATCTTAAAAAGCCTATATATAGTGCAGATTTTGGTGGAGAGTCATTATATTCTTCAAGCTTCTCTGAGCAAGCAACCATAGTTTTTGGAAGTGAATCACACGGAATTTCAGCAGAAATAGATGAAATAGTTAATCACAAAATATCAATTCCAAATTTCAGAAAAGGAAGAGGAGCGGAGAGTTTAAATGTTGCAATAGCTGGAGCAATTTTTTTAAGTGAAATTTTTAGGGGTAGATAATTATTCAAAAGTTATAATTACTGCAATACCACGACTAAGCATTTTATTTATCTTTCCTGTCCATGGACTTGTGGGATCTGCATCAGGAATCAATTCATTTTGGAATGAAAAGATTCCACGTAAGGATGGAGAAAACTTGAAATAATATAGGTAAAAGTCAAATCCTAAACCTAACTCATAATTAAGGTTTTGATCAGTAACTCTAAAAATATTACCTGCATTATCATTTCTATTTTTTTGATTACTAGAAAGATTGAAATCTGTTGAAATTCCAGCCATTACAAAGGGCTTGAAATTATTAATTCTTTTGGCACTTACTTTAATTAGAAGGGGTAAATGAATGTAAGTAGATTTAATTTCCCTTCTCTGATCTGATTCTTTTGTAAATTCTGGAAATTCTGGATATTTTAATTCACGAGAACTGTAATAGAGGCCAGGTTCAAATCTAAGATTTAAATATTTATTGATGCGCAAATCCCCAACGAGTCCAACTACAAAACCTGTTTTTGGAGTTACAATAATATCTTTGTAGTTAAATTCTTTATAGAAATTGTTTATATATTCAAATTTAAAATCATATTGATTTAAACCAAGGAAATATCCATAATGAATAGCTTTTTTATCAAAATTCGGAAGGTTAATAATACGTTCTTTAACTGTAGGGTATTGAGAATATACTCCCCAAGAAAAAGAAAGGCAGATAAAAATGGTTACAAGAAAAGGTCTTTTACGCTTTTTTAGCAAAATAAATGGAAGCTATCCCTAATGTTTGTGGCTTATCTTCTACTGATATAAACCCATTTTTACGTAAAATATTGTTGAAGGCTTCTCCATAGGGAAAGGAAGCAGCAGAATCTGACAAATATTGATATGCACTTTTATCTTTTGAAAAAAGTTTTCCAAGAAACGGCATTACATTTTGAGTGTACAAGTTGTATAAAGCTTTTAATAGGTTGTTTTTTGGGACTGCTGTTTCTAAGATAACTAATGTACCATTTGATTTTAGCACTCTAAGAATTTCTGATAATCCTTTGTCTAAGTTTTCGAAATTTCTAACACCAAAAGCTACAGTAACAGCATCAAAATATTCATCATTATAATGAAGCATCTCAGAATCACCTAATTGCATGTCAATTCGATGCGTTAAATCATGTGTAATTACTTTTTCTTTTCCGATTTCTAGCATTCCAGGTGAAATGTCAAGCCCTATAATTTTACTAGTTTCAATTTTAGCAAGCGCAATTACCAAATCACCAGTTCCAGTGGCTATATCCAAAATAGTGTCATGAGCTTCTTTTTTCAAGATATTCACAACTCTTTTACGCCAAATAATATCTACACCAAGGGTTATAATTCTATTAAGCAAATCATAACTTTTAGAAATCCCATCAAACATCTGGGTGACTTGTTTTTTTTTAGCTTCAGGATTATTTTGATCCGGTTTTATTGTTTTCTTCATAGTGACGGTCAAAGATACTAATTTGAATAGGATGTTGCTCTTAATATTTATGCTTCAAAAACTAATATTTGTATATTTGAACGGTATTTCGATACATACTTATGAAAATAATTATCGCAGGCGGTGGCGAGGTAGGGTTTCATTTAGCGAAGCTCCTTTCTTTTGAATCTTTAGATATCACTTTAATAGATACCGATAAGGATCGTTTAAATTACGCTCAATCTCATTTAGATATTCGTGGAATTCGCGGTAATGCTATGTCTTTGGCTGTTATGCAAGAGTCTCAAGTTGCTAGTTCTGACCTTTTTATAGCAGTAACTTCTGAAGAAGCAATCAATATAACAGTATGCGCATTAGCAAAACAGCTAGGTAGCAAAAAGACTATTGCTAGAATTTCTAACATTGAATTTATAAACGCTAAAGACACCATTAGCTTTAAAGAAATTGGAGTGGATGAATTAATCTCACCGGAAGAACTCGCAGCTACTGAAATTCAACAACTGTTAGATCAATCTGCATTTTCAAATAGTTATGGTTTTGAAAACGGTGCTTTAACC
>Ga0114998_10003210_pt1 | contig 12162 bp, 17 predicted proteins | sample ArcticOcean_MG_C_5_FD_87044 | JGI IMG/M metagenome (GOLD analysis project Ga0114998, IMG submission 87044) | Marine microbial communities from western Arctic Ocean - ArcticOcean_MG_CB4_138 | ecosystem: Environmental > Aquatic > Marine > Oceanic | place: Arctic Ocean: Canada Basin | collected...
ATCTGGGATGACGAAGATGATGATGACGATGGAGGTTCCGTAATAAAACTATGAGCAAAGATATACTAGAAGAAGCGTTAGAGATAACCAAGGGTGCAAGAAACGAAGAATACGGTGACTGCAAGGTCGAGTTCGACCGAGTATCAACCATGTGGTCAGTCATCTTTGAAAAGGAAATAACGCCAAACCAGGTAGCATTAGCTATGATAGCACTAAAGATTACCCGTCAGATGAACGCCAACAAGCGTGATAACTGGGTAGACATAGCTGGCTATGCCCGGGTCGGTAGCATCATAAATGATTGATTTCACCCATCATCCTCTCCTCAGTCCCCCAACTGACGAAGAGATTGTAAGACTTACCGAGACTAAAGAAGGCTCGGAGGAGCTGCTTAAGTGGCATAAGTCTCACGAGGAAGCTATTGTAAGTGCTGCCAATGAGCCTCTAAAGCATGGTTTTGACCTAGATGGCTGGAACAGGATCAAATGGGGGATGTCTAATTATAATGAGGTCTTAGCCCTAGGTGGTAATAGATCTGGAAAAACTACTGGTTGCGCTAAGATAATAATGCAAGCGGTTACAGAGAGCATGGATGGACACATCGTATGCTTTAGCCAGAATGAAGACACCTCTATTAAGGTGCAACAGTCTGCAATCTGGGAAATGATGCCAAGGGAGTTCAAGAAGAAGACCAAGGGCATCGAAGGATACATTAATTATTCTATGCAGAATGGCTTCACAGCCAAATCTTTTATCTTTCCTGACACCAGAACCCGTGTTGATTTTAAAACATATACACAATTTAGTAACAACCAAAGCATACTTGAAGGTTTTGAGTTTGGCTTTTCCAAGCCGACTGGATTCAATGTTGGTGCTTGGCTCGATGAATACCTGGGGGATGCAACCTTGGTTGACACCCTGCGCTTTCGTCTTGCTACCAGAGATAGCTCAATGCTTATCGGGTTTACTCCTATTGATGGATATACCCCATTTATAGGCGATTACGCTAAGGGAGCAGAGACCCTAGAGACTCGACAAGCTGAGTTGCTAAGCAACAGAAGGCTACCAGTAAAGCAGTATAGCCCAAATCGAGATGCTGCTATTGTTTATCTGCATTCGGACGAGAACCCTTTTGGTGGCTATGAGCGTATTAAGAAAGACCTAAGGGGCAGATCAGAGGAACAGATCCTTGTTCGTGCCTACGGCTACCCTGTAAGAAGCATCACAGCCCTATTACCAAAGTTTAGCACCACCGTAAACGTCCTTACGGAAGAGCCCAACAAATACGGTGAAAAGTTGCCTGACATTAGAAACAGGCAAAAATATACTATTTATCAAGTAGTTGACCCTGCTGGCGCAAGAAACTTCGTATCTTTGTGGGCTGCGGTAGACGCTCAAGGCTACATATACATCGTAAAGGAGTGGCCTGATAGGGATAGCTACGGAGAATGGGCTACCTTTGGAGATCCAAAGTGGAAATATGGGCCGGCATCCAAGAAGATAGGTCACGACGTAAAGGGCTACGCAGACTTATTCAAAGAGATAGAGCAAGATATGGGCGTAGTAGCTCACGAGAGAATTGGTGACTCTAGGTATTTTGCCAGAGAAAACGAAAACAACGTAGACTTATTCCAATCTTTCTCTGACTGCGGTATGGATTTCATCCCTAGCTCTGGGATGATGGAAAAAGATGGCATTGTAGCACTAGACGAGTGGTTTGAATACAACGAAGATAATGACATAGACCTAGTGAATCGACCTAGATGTTATATTAGTAGTGAATGCGGTAATTTAATTGATTCACTAATCAACTATCAATCAAAAGGTAAATCAGACGAAGCTTTAAAGGATTTCTTTGATTTAATCAGATATTTAAGAATGGTCAACGGAGGGCTCGGGCCAGATCATTTCACAAACAACAGCCTTGAATCAACCAAGGTAGGATCAGGAGGATACTAATGAAAAAACGATTAACAGAAATAGCAGATGATTTTGGCATTTCTTTCGAGGAAGCTAAAGATATTGCTTTTAACAATCTAGAAGAAGACATGCTTAGCGGTAAAGGTAAAGGCATGTGGATCAGCGAAGCTGGTCAAATAGCTATGGATTCTATAGTGCATATACCCGTTATTTACAGGGGAAGGGTTAGCCGTCTTTGCCCTAACCCATTATTTGTAATGGTTAACTTAAAGGACATTTGCAAAAATGTAATAGTTAGGATTAAATTAGGGCAGCAGAAGGGAATGTTGTCAAAATACATATACGTTCAGATGGATTCTATAGGAGAAGAAATTCAATATAAAATGGTTAAGCCACCTAAAGGATGACTGAAACAATAGACAATATTGTCACAATGTTTGGATTAGTCCTAGAGCTCTTGCTAGGTATGTTATAATTATCTTAATTGTCCATGGAAAACGAAACATACGAAGAAGATTTAACTTACGTGGGAAAGGAGCCTAGCATAGGCACACTTATTTCTGCATACGAAAAAACAACATCTGAACTAAGTGCATACTTTGATCTTTGCAGGACTAGTTATGATGACCGTCGAAACTTCTGGCCCGGCAAGAGCCGAGACCTCCGTAAGCACGGAGCTGATGCGTTTCCTTGGGAAGGCGCATCCGACATGGAAAGCCATGTTATTGATGAGCGCATTACTCGTCTAGTATCTTTATTTGTTTCATCGCTTGCCCGAGCAAACATTCGGGCGTTTCCTGTAGCGATAGACGACTTGGCTAAGGCTAAAGTCGTATCCAGCTTCCTTAAATGGATGGTTTCGTCTGGATATATCCCTCGTTTCCAAAGGGAAATGGAGCTTGGTGCTAACTATTTGTTAGAGCGAGGGATACTAATTACATACGTAGGATGGCAACGTGAAGACCGAAAGTTTTTACAGCGTCTTGATCTTACGCAAATAGCAGAAATAGCACCTGACTTAGCCGAAGCACTGGCGCAGGGTTTTGGAGAAGAAAGCACAATAGAATTGTTAAAAGCTTTATTTCCTGGAGTTACCGACAAAAAAGCTAAAATTGCTATAAAAAAATTAATGAAAGATGGAGAAGCAGAACTTCCTATCGTTCGTCAGCAAGTAGATGCTCCTGACATTAAAACACTTTCACCCGACGGAGATTTCTTTTTTCCTTCTTACGTAACAGATCCGCAACGTGCGCCATTTTGTTTCTGGAGAACATTTTACACTGCACAAGAATTAGAAAATAAAGTAATTACCGACGGTTGGGATGAAGACTTTGTAGATTACGTAGTTAACCACTATCGGGGTGTTTCCGGGGATACTATTGAACAAGATAGCTCTAGCACCCCAGCTTCTAATATAGCTATAAATAGCTCTACAGAAACTGCTAGTGAGCTTGTTGAAATTATTCATGGCTACCAAAGGCTAATTGACCCAGAAGATGGATCTGAAGGAATTTACGAAACTATTTTTCACAGAAATCTAAGCTCTATAAACGGAGAAAGCGTTCAACCTTATGCAAAATTTGAATTATTAAATGGATATGAAGATTACCCAGTTGTTGTCACTCGCCTATCGGAAGATAGCAAACGTTTGTATGATACCCCTACGGTATCTTACCTCCTTCGAGGCATCCAAGATCAAATCAAAATTGAAAGAGATTCTCGGATCGACAGAAATAGTTGGGCGACTTTACCTCCACTCATGCACCCAAAAGGTCAAGCACCTCGCGAGTATGGTCCGGGTCGATTCATTCCTTACCGCAGGAAAGGGGATATTGAGTTTGCTCCAAGTCCTCCTGCTCCGGTTGGCTCTGTTGAAATTGAACAAACCCTCCAAGAGCAAGCAGACCGACTAATTGGATTAGACGAGTCAAACATGGGTCAAATAAGAAAACAATTCTTAGTAGACAAGTTTTTAAGTCACTCGGCAGAAGTCTTGCGCCAGGCTTACAGGTGCTTCCAGAGGTTTGGCCCTGACTCAATATTTTTTAGGGTAACAGGAGTTTCGGAAGAAATGACTCTAGACAAAGGAGATCCCGACGAAAACTTTGATATTTTTGTAACTTACGACGTTCTTAATTCAGATCCAGAGACTCAAGAAAAGAGATTGGGTCAAATGATTAATCTAACAAGCCTTGATCGAAATGGAAGAATCAACATCGACAGGCTACTAGAGTTAGCTGCGGCATCTATTGATCCCGTATTAGCCGACGGTGCTATTAATCCAGCTGAGGACGCTGCTGAGGACGCACAAAAGAATGTTACAGACGATCTAGCTAAGATATACGCAGGTATAGAGCTTAACGCTCGTCCTAACGGTGCTCAAATTTCAATGCAGATAATCCAGCAATACACTATGCAGCCTGATATTATGCAAAGATTGCAAGAAGACGAAGCATTTAAGGCAAGGCTTGAAAAGTATGCACAACAATATCAATTCCAAATGCAACAAGCCGAAAACGCTGAAATTGGTAAACTTGGGACTGCACCCGCTGAAATGGGCGGGACTAGCACTGCTCCTGTTAACGCTGAATAATATGGATATAACACCAGAAGAAATGGAAAAGTTGATGAAACTTTTTCCGCAAGAAGATCTTGATAAGATCATGGAAATGGCTGAGATCGAAGACGAGGGAGTCATCCCAGTGCCTTCCAAATCAATGAGCACGGAACAATATGCCAAAAGTCGAGAAGCCTCGATGTTTGAGCGTATGCCACTTGATATGCCTCAAGGAGAAGTAGAAGTAGAGAAAATTGAGGATGAAGAAGACGAAGGCTTAGACATTATCATGTATTCTGATTTTATTGAAGACGAGGAAGAATCTGAAGAAGAGTCGTCTAGTCAATATTATTCAGGAGACGAAGAAAATTCTCAAATAGAAATCCTTAAAGAGTTAGAAAATAGCATAGGAGCCGGAAAAGAAGATGACAAATGGTATCCTCACGTAATAGACGAGGATGAAACCATAGTAGCCTATGGTCACAAAATTACAGCAGAGGAAAAAGCAGCTGGAACGTATGACGATGGTATTACTGAGGAAGAAGCTGTTGAATTGCTTAAAATAGACATTGGTGACGCTAATAGGAAGGTTAGGGACAAAATAAAAGATTTTGATTCTTTTCCATTTTATTTAAAAATGGAATTAGTAAATTCAGCATACCGAGGTCTAATTCAAGGAAGTCCAGATACTTTAGATTTTATTAATGAAGGTAATTTTGAAGCAGCGGCAGATGAATTTACCAACAACGTCCCCGCTTACAAAGATAGTGACGGCATTAAGAAGCGCATGGATCGAGTTGTCGATGCCCTAAGAAAATACGCTCAAGAATTAGATGACTGATATAGAAACCGACATTAGCACTCTCAAGACCCATAGTGCATTTGTAAGATTCCTTCAATTTGTAGAAGTCCTGAAGGACGAGCAGATTGCAGATCTTCACGATGCAGAGCCACACAAAGTGCAACAAATATCTGGTAGGGTTTTGTCCTACGATCAGCTTTTAGAGATGTGTGACTATAAAGATTCTATACGTAATATCAATGCCCAAGTTTAGGGGGTTGATACGTATGTTAATATATAAATATCGCTATCGCTCAGCGTAAAAGAGTGGAAACAATATGCAAAATGAAGTCAAAACGGAGACCGCTGATTCCGTTGAAAATACAGCGTCAACTACAGTTAATGAATCATCTAATATTTCTCAAGAAGATTTTATTGAGAAACGATTAGAGGGTGAAACAAAAACAGAAGGTAATTCTAAAGCTCAACCTAAGCAAACAGCTAAGGAAGTGCCACAGAAGCAACCAGATGTTCTTTCTCAGGTAACAGACTTGGACAAGTTGTCCGAATCGGAATTAAAGGATCTATCAACAAAGATAAACTCTCGAGCAGTAGCTAGGTTTGGCGAACTTACTGCCAAGCGCAAAGCTGCGGAGGAAAAAGTTTTTAAATTAGAAAAACAATTATCCACTCGCAAGACGGTTCAATATTCTGAAGAAGATATACAAGCAAATCCGTATAAAGACATAAAAGATCCAAAAGCACTCAATGCAAAATCTAAAGAGCTTTCTGAAGTAATTGAATGGGCTGAAGAAGTCCTGTTTGATTCAGATGATTACTCGGCAGCTGATGTTGTTACTAGCGTCGAAGGTAAAGATTATACCAAAAAAGATGTTAGAAACGCATTAAAAAATGCAAGAAAGTCTAAAGCAAAACATCTCCCTATGCAGTATAATACTCTTAGGGATGAAGCTCAAGGCGTTCAAATGAGAAATGGATATGCACGAAGGGCAGTTCAAGAACTTCCCTGGATGAGAGATCAAAATAACGATGTAAGCAAGAAATATAATGCTATGATCCGAGATCCTCGTTTGGCAAAGTCATTTAAGTCAGCTAGTCCAGACATGAGAGCGCAATTGCCATATTTATTGGCTCATGCCGCTAACAGTCTATATGGACGAAAAGTGTTACCTACAAACAGTGAACCAGCGAAACAAACAGCTTCGCTAAGTCCACCCAAAGCTGGGTCAACCGCTGCAACGCCAGCAAGACCTAGTGCAAAAAAGAAAGCAAAAGCTTATCACTCACAATTCAAAAACACTGGAGACAGCAGCGACTTCATTAAATTAAGAACCCTACAACTACAAAACCGATAAAATTATGTCATTCTCAAACACATATGATACAACAAATCCGGGGTCTGCAGTTTCCAATCGCGAAGACTTGACTGATGTCTTGACTATCCTCGCACCTGAAGAAACTCCGATTCTTTCCTCTGCCTCTAAAAAGAAGGCATCCGCAACTGACACAGAATGGACAGTAGATGTCCTTGACTTACCAAACACAGATGGTATTGACGAGGGTGCTGATGTTCTTACCTTTACTGACCAGTTTGCTGGTCGTGCTCGCATGGGTAACTTCACACAGAAGTTCCGTCGTGACTACAAGGTATCTGAGCTTCAAGAAGCTGTTGATTCTGTAGGCCCTGCTAAGATTGCACAAGCTGAAGCTAAGGCAATTCGTGAACTGAAGCGTGACGTAGAAAAAACTCTATGTTCTGCTAACGTTAAGCAACAAGCTGCAGCTGCAACTCCTTATAAGATGAACGGTCTTGCCGCTTATATCGACAGTGCTCCTAATGCTCTTGTTGGCGTTCCCGCTGGCTTCGAGACACCTGCTACTAGCATCTACACACAAGCTGAAGATACTAATGTTGCGTTCAACGAAACTCAGTTTAACGACCTTATTACTTCTGTATTTGAAGTAAATGGTTCTGTTAACAATCTTAGCCTCGTTGCCAACACTGGTCTCCGCCGCACCGTAAGTGACTTTGCTCGCTTATCTACAGCTGCTGGCGAAACTAGCATCCGTGATGTAAACTACGAAGGTGGATCTGCTCAGATTAAGCTCTCTGTTGAGCTTTATCAAAGCGATCACGGTATCGTGTCAATCATTAACGGTAACCCTGTATGTATGCCTAATTTTGGCACTGCAACAAATAAGGGTGCTGGCTTCCTCGTAAACCCTGAATACTACGGTGTTCACGAGCTGATCCCAATGGGAACTTCTCGTCTACCAAATCTTGGTGGTGGTGAGCGTGGTATCGTGGATTGTGCTTTGACCCTCGGTGTTTATCACCCACAGGCTCACGGTCTTATCCAAGGACAAGCTTAAATAATTCTGGTCGGGGGGCGAAAGCCCCCCGCCTTTTTATTATGGAAATAATTACCAAGCCTAGCGAAATCACACAAGAAGCAATTGATGCTGCTTTTGTTGATGAAATTAAACGGAATTTCAAAGAAGAGAAACACTTTGAATCCAAACGGTCAAACATTGCTCGGAAAGAAGCGACCCAAGAGCGAGGCAAAACGCACCCAGTTCTTGGTAAATGCGTAGCAACAATCCCTTCAAGGGACTATTTCAGAATGATTAAAAAATACGGGCAAGAGCACGTTCATTCTAAAGAATTTTTAAAGTATTACAACAAGACATTTAGCGATCTTAGTCCTAACAAAGTATAATGCAGACCAGACCATATTCTGAATTATTTGATTTAATAAAATCTTTAGCTGGCGTAAATGAATTTACCTCTGAAGAAACTAATTACATATTAAATTTTGCAAACCGAAGGTTTAAGCAAGCTTTTGATGCGTATGATTTCTGGCCCCGGTATTTGGTAGCTGGTGAAGCTCGTGCCGTTAGCGCAAATGGTGTAATTCCTTTTACAGAAACAAGCAAAAAAGACATTGGAGAATTTTTGCGCATCCATAGGGATAAACCATTTGATCGAAACTCTACAATTGAATATGAGTTTTATGTAACTGGGGATGGAGCATCGTTGTTAAATATGCGAAGCGGTTCATCTAGTTCTGTATTTGTTACATACAAAGAAGAAGTTCCAGAGCTAGTTGCAACTAATCGTATTCCTTTAGAATTTTTTTATTTTATGGCTCACGTTATTTATGCAGATTTTCTTCGCATGGACGGTCAAACTGAAAAAGCTATTATAGAAGAACAAATTGGCGCACAATACCTAGATACTGAGCTTAGCAAAGCTAGTATAACATCTAACACTAACATTGTTGGAAAAAGAATTTCAACTTACGTAAACAGACAATCCCGATAATAAAATGAATAGTTCAAAAAATCAAACGTTAGAATTTAGTTCCGCAGGTTCTGCGATAATTAATTCTGGATCTAGCTCTCCTGCTGGAACTTTTGGAGCAATACAGTTCCTTAAAGATTCTACTTTGGATGTAGTTACAACTAGCAAAGTTACTAACCCAGCACTCTTGTTAACTTCTTTTACCGCTGGCACTGTCTTGTATGGAGAATTTACAGGCGTGTCTATTAGCGGCGGTTTAGTTGCATTGCACCGATTCTAAACTAATATGTTTCTAGGTTTAAAACTTTCATTACGCGGTGAGCAGACGTTGAGCGGAGTTGCGCCAGTGCCGTATTACTATTTAAGAAGCGACAATAGCGGGTTCACCTTTCTGCAACCAGGAACAAATTTTAAATACACTAGACCACAATAATTATGTCAGATATAACAGTTTCATCCGATGTAGATTCTATGCTACAATCCGCAGACAATGCGGCAATACTAACCAATGTAGGTGCTGCGCCTACCGCATCTCCAACATTTACAGCAAACGGACTTAATCCAATTCAATTTGGAACTGTTGGGCCACCATACATAAGCGATGGTCAAACTAGGTTTACCAACGGGATTCATGTAGACAACAGTAGCATAGAAGGGTTTTTGACAGGGACTGCAGGTGGAGGCGCAGTAACAGGGCAAGACCTTAATATAAGGGGAGGTGCAACCGCAGGCGATGGATCAACCGCAGGCGATTTGGTCTTATCGGGCGGTCAAGCAATGCGAATTGCCGGGCAGACTACTACAAATGGTAAAGTAAAAATTGGTGAAGCAAATACAAACGGGGTGGAACTCTATGGCGTAACTGAAATTCAATGTCTAGGAACTACAACTGGCACGGCTCAACCAATAAATTATGATGCCAAGGAGCACCGATTTAGGGATTATGATGAGTCTCCAACCAACTTAATGGTAATTAAGAAAATTGACGGTTCAACTGGTGCAAGGATTGGAATTAATCGAGATACCGCAGATTCTACATTACACATTGTAGCCGGCAATACGGGTGGAGTGCAAGATACGGCACTCAAAGTTGTAGGAGGTGCTTTCTTTGAAAATTATGTTAGAATTGGTCATTATGCTACTGTTGATTTACCTAGCAGCCCGAACAATGGAACTGTCGTTTATAATACTACTCTAAACAAGTTCCAAGGATTTTTGGGAGGATCAGGTTGGAAATCATTCCAAATGGAGGCATAATTTGTTGATGAATGACATCATATACAGATCAACTGTTGGCACTGGTGGTTTTATAGCCACCATAGAGCTTTCTCCTATTAATGAAGTCCTCGGTTTTTGCGTAGGTCTTGCAACCTTTATTTACATGGCTGCATCTGCAATTAAAGTAATTAAAGAACTTAAAGACAAAAAATGACCCCAGAACTACTAGCAATGCTTGGAGGAGGTGTCAGTGGCTTCATAATGAAGCTTATTGGCACGCAGATGGACAATCAAGCTCGTCAGTTTGAGCGCATGATTACGTCTCAACAGATGGCAGATGCCTCGGCTGATGCTGCTGCAAAACGTGATGGAGGAGTCCTAGTCCGCAGGTTTTTAGTAATAGCAACCGTCTTTGCCATTGTAATAGCCCCATTCGTCTTCGCATGGACAAATGTAGGGGTTACCATAGGTAGAGAGACAAACGGCTTTCTAGGGCTATTCAAGAGCCTGCAATGGGACACCGTGCAGGGATTCGTCATTTTACCCGAAATTAGGCAGACTGCCTTAGCCATTGTAGGATTCTACTTTGGTTCATCTCAAATTAAATAATATGAAAAATTCTAGTTGCGGAAAACCTAAAGCACCAATGCCTCGCAATCCTGGTAGCGGAAAGAAAATGTCACGTAAAACTTTAAAATGAGCTTATACGAAAACATAAACAAGCGCAAAAAAGCGGGAACTAGCCGATCCAAAAGCAAATCTACTGTTAGTAAAAAAGCATTCAGTAACATGAAAAAAGGTTTTCCTAAAAAGAAATCTAAGTAATGAAAAAATGTCCTCTAGGACAAGCTTTAAACGAAACGGAGGGGCGAAAAGCAAAAAACGCCATATTAAAATCTATCCAAATGTGTGAGCTTAAAGACTTATGCTACTGTCAAAAAAACATTAAACTAAAACAACTAAGGAAAAAATAGATATGCCACAAGGAAAAGGAACATACGGAAGTAAAGTAGGTCGTCCCCCCGCTAAAAAAGCCATGAATAAACGTCCAATGAAACGGGCAGCACGTAAGCGCAAATAGTAACTTAAAAATATGCCGCGTTATTCTGGATACGGAGCAAATGATTCTAAAATTGTCGACGAGTTCGACACTGGATACTTTGGCTTTAACAATAGGTTTCGACCCGATCAGTTGAAGTCAGGCGTTCTTGCGGACTCTCGCAACGGTCGGATGGATCTAAATGGCGAATGGCAAGTCAGAAAAGGCATTGAAGTTATTACAAGTGAATTAGTTTCTGGAACTGAGGGGCTAACCCTTAATTTTGTATTAGATGACCTTGGCACTCGCCCAGTTATAAATAATAATGCACAGCCCAGAATTTGGGCATCCTGCGCTTATTCTGACCCAAGCCAAACTTCCAGCCAGTATATTATTACTGCTCAAAATAGCGAAGCAATCGCAAGTAATTTAGATACAAGAACAGCAAGTAAAGTTCCCTATCCTCCATCTTATAATTTAGGAGAATTATCTGTTTTAACTCAAGCTTTTAGGCAAGTAATTCTTTTTACAGGAGGAAAAACCTCTTTAGTTTGGGATGGAGTCGTTACTTCTGTTACCGTTGATAAGTTTGATATTGGAAAAACTTATAAAATTGATTCAATAGGAGACACGGTTTGGACAACCGTAGGAGCCACTACGGGAACTGTAGGTGAAGTTTTTATTGCAACCGCAGCCGGGACTGGAACGGGAACTGCCTTTTCTGGATTTACAAAAGTAAAAAGCGGAGCTTATGAGCAACCCGAAAGGCTTGGAAATGATGCAGATAATACAGTAATAACAAATAATGTTGTTTCAGTTGCATCAGATCTTCACGGTCTTGTGGTTGGAGATGAAATAGTCGTTGTAGATCCAGGATCAACTACATTGATTGTGGGTGAAACGTATTTTGTTGCAATAGTTGTTAATGCTAACCAATTTTCTTTTTTTGCAGAAAAGAATAATTCTGCTTTAAATCAAGTTCATTTTACAAAACCAGTATCTCAAGGCGTAGGATACGTGCGTATGCCCGCTCCCCCGTTTGGGACTTATCACGGTGGAAGGCTAGTTGTTCCCTACGAATATACGGTAGAAAGCACTCCAGATACTTATTCCGACAGGAAAACTAAAGATGAAGTAATTTTTTCTAACGGACTAGACATTAACACTTATGACGATGTTCCTAACACAAAACAATTAACTGCGGGAACCGCTGATTTTATTGTAGGTCTTCATTCTTTCTCTGACGATCAATTATTAATATTTAATCGAAATAGCATACATACGATTACTAGCACTATAAATATATCTCAGGCAGTAACGAG
>Ga0114998_10003212_pt1 | contig 12151 bp, 8 predicted proteins | sample ArcticOcean_MG_C_5_FD_87044 | JGI IMG/M metagenome (GOLD analysis project Ga0114998, IMG submission 87044) | Marine microbial communities from western Arctic Ocean - ArcticOcean_MG_CB4_138 | ecosystem: Environmental > Aquatic > Marine > Oceanic | place: Arctic Ocean: Canada Basin | collected...
AAGCTCGTTACGCAGACTTTTCTTAGCTATTCCAATGTGTCTTATATCCTTCGTTGAACCCGAGAACAATAAAGCGATATCTTCCGATAGCTCATTTCGCTCGCGCTTTCCAAATGCTGGAAAGTTTTCTTCCGAAAACAGCTTTGGAGCGTATTCTTTGTTAATATCGTTAACGAAAATTCTTCGAAACAACTCTAAATGCACGCGTTCGGGACCGATTGAGCGTAAGTAATTGATCGTAAACTTATCACCGCCATGCGCTTTTTTGTTCGCTTCTGTAATAACCGTTTTTTTCATCATTTGAAAGATTGTGTCTTCGACTTTATCAATCAACGAACTCTTATTCGAACGATTTAAGCCAACGCTCGATATGGACGAAGATTCTTTACCTAACTCCTTCAAATCCCAAATTATTGATAACAGAGCGTTAAGGATTATAGCCGCAGACCTTGCGAGTTCTTTCGTGGAAGCGTCAAGTCTTTTGAATCTTGCATCTTCGTCGATCGTTCTTTTCTCATCTTTCTTTGACGAAAACGATTCGGACGCCATTAATTTCTCTAAATCCGCATCGTCTTTGCAGCATCCACGCATGATTGCTTTGTTCAAATTATTAATACACTCATCAACGTCTACTTTGTTCTCAGGAAAAAATAACCTATACAACAACGAAGCCTTCAGGACGTCGATAATTTTCTCATGTCTAGTTAACGAGTTCTTTTTCTGCTTATCATTCTGTTGTTCGGATAAAGCAAACGCTCGCCTAACGTTCAAATCATACTCTAGAATATACGCGACGTGTCCAAATAAAAGCGTCGGTCCAAGACATTGATCGTAAGAACACGGTATTCTTACTTCATTCTTTTTCTTTTCGTTGTCTTCTCCTTCTCCTCGATTTTTTTCTACATTTTTGCGCGTCGATTGCCGAGACGAGCGCTTATTATTCATGATAGTTTCTGGAGCGTTTAAACTTTCTACCAAAAGTGATTCGAACGATTTCCATTCCGCTTCTGGGCCAACGTTCTGGTGATGCGTGGAAACGAAAAGATTATTACCACCGCCTGAATATTGATATCCCATCGATGCAGTAGCGCCTATCGAACTATTGTTATTTGTAGTATTATTGTTATCGATATTGTTATAGATGCGCGACATTGTTCTACTTCTCGGTGTCGTCTGTGCAACATCAGTGCTGTCTAATTCTTTTCTCTTCTTACTATCTAATGGCGTCCACGCGTTGATGTTTGTGATTATCTCGTTCTTCCTCGAGTTCCATATAACGTTTGGTCGTTCTTCGAACAAGTTCCTTAAGATCTTCACTGCTTCTCGAACGCCGTTACTGTCATCGAGTGGTTGCTCGCTACCGGTTCGATCGCGTCTGATTATGTCCATTAACTTCACATAGAATTTGTGTTGAGGTAGATATTCCATTTTATGCCTCCTCGTAACGTTCTGTATTGCGAACAAAAACGTATTCTCTTCCTTCACTCGATCTAAAGTACTCTTCTGTTCGAACGTTAAAGAATCTACTTGAGCGTTCGATAAGAAATTAGCGACGTAAGAGGTGTATAGATTACAATCAACTCGCTCTTTGAATATTGTTTGTTCTTGATGTTTTTGATGTTGATTGTTGTTATCATCGTCATCGTCGTCGTCGCCTTCGTCGTCGTAAAACATGACGATTTTATATATTATTATCTTTATTATTATTAGTAGTAGTAGTAGTAGTAGTAGTAGAGAGAGAGGTTTATTATGGATACTATATTTAATAATACGCGTAATAATACTGACGGACTTTTCTTCATTCGAACTTTACATTTTATTCAAAAAAAGCTGAGATAATATTAATATGAGCATATGGACAGAATAGATGAGAAGAAGAACGATGATGATGATGATGATGATGGTGATATCAGTAAAGATCCAAATCCAAATTGGACCAGAGCAATAGGAGGAAGAGGAGGAGGTTTATATCAACCGAGTATATCACCTAAAATTAGAATGTATCATAATAACAAAAGTACGAGTATTAGCAGACTTAAACCGGTTATAGAAGCGCAATCGAAACCACCCAAAAGTAATCATAATAATAATAATGATAATAATAACAAAGAACAAGATGCGATTGCTATGCCACCGCCTCCAGCCAGAGCTGTGATCGCTCCAGAACACTGGAACGACGATGGATATTTTGATGAAAAGATTAGGGTAGTTAGAAACGAGAAAAATCAAGAAGAAGAAGAGTTTTGCGTCTATAGAGCGGATATCAATGATAGTGATAGAGAAGAAGAAGGAATAACATCAATAATATGTTTGCATGGCTGTCCATACGCCGCGTTATCATGGGCGCCGTTTGTAAAACAGTTTAGGAATAGCAGCACTAATACTAATACGAAAATTTACGCAATCGATTTGCGGAACCACGGTGAGTCGTTACAGATGCGAGATAAGAACGACTTTAGTTTAGAACGAATGACGGACGATATCATTTTTATTTTGAAAGAAATACTTGATGATTCAAAAGCGAAAAAGAATAAATGCGTTTTACTAGGCCATTCAATGGGGGCTTCAGTCGCAACATCAGTTGCACTCAGAGAAGATATTTGGAAATCAAATGAACGAATCAAATTAGCCGGCCTAATCGTCATAGACGTCGTTGAAGGTTCAGCTTTAAAAGCTTTACCGATGATGTCTTTGCAATTATTAAACAGACCAACGTCGTTTAGGACAATGCGCGACGCCTTTCGCTGGTGCGTCGGTTTCGGAGGTTCGACAAAGAATTTGGAATCAGCGAGAATTTCATTCCCTGCTCAATTAAAGTCCAACGACGAAGACGATCGATCATCAACTTTAGTGTTCAGATGCGACGTAGTTAAAACAGAACCGTATTGGAAAGAGTGGTATTTAGGGATGAGTGAAAGATTCTTGAAAGCAAAGACGTCGAAAGCATTGCTTTTAGCGGGGACTGATAGACTCGACACGACTCTAACTATAGCTCAGATGCAAGGTAAATTTCAAATGGTTGTTTTCCCACAAAGCGGGCACGCGATTCAAGAAGATGAGCCAGAGAAGTTTACTCAAGTTATTATAGATTTCCTAGCGAGGTATGTTTGTGATAGTAATCTAGAATAATATAGGAGAGTTTGTTTTTAAGTAAAGATGTGTACTATAGGTATTCATATTTCCGTGCGTAATAATAACATAACGTTTTTTTTTTCTCTCTCTCTCTCAATGAAGTAATTTATTTCGCAACGTCGACGTTCGTGAATCCCTTCCAGGCATCCATGGAGACGCGTTTTGTCATCGATTTGATTTGCGAGTTCGGTCCGAGCTCGTATAACTTTGTTCTGCCTTCGCTGACCAAGTTCTTCAACGTCGCTTCCCATAACACTGGAGATACGAGTTGTTTTGTGAGAAAATCAATGATAGTATCTTTGTTCGTTTCAGACTCTGCAATGCGCGTACCGAGTACGTTCATGAAAATCGGAGTCTCTGGTTTCGAAATTTTGATAGTTTCCAAGACGGTTCTTAAATTTTCCGCAGCCGAGTCCATGCGAGACGTATGGAAAGCGCCAGAAACGGCCAAATACGCAACTTTCAAAGCTCCTTCGGCTTGCGCTTTCTTTTCAACTCGAGCGAGTGCGGTTTTGTCTCCAGAAACGACTCTGCCTTGCGGGAAGAGATAGTTTGCGATTTCAAGCACTTCGTCGTTCTTTCCTTCGGCTTTGACGTCTTTGACAATCTTTTCCAACTGTTCGTCTTTCAAGCCAACGACGGTAAGCATACCGTGATCGCCGACTTTTGCGCACGCAGCCATGGATTCTGCGCGAACTTTGACGACTTTTAAACCATCCTCGAACGAAATCGCTTTCGCAAATACCAAGGCGCAATATTCGCCCAAAGATAAACCGGCGCAAGCGGCGACCTTCGATACGTCGAAAGTTGGGTCGTCGACTTTCAACTTTTCAACCGCGGCAAGTCCAGCGATGAATAAAGCAGGTTGCGCGTAAACCGTATCATCGAGTTTTTCCTTTGGACCGTTGATGCAAATGTCCAAGATGTCGTAACCAAGAATTTCCTTCGCCTTTTCGCACATTTCCTGAACTTTTGGTAAATCCTTGCAACTTTTCAACATCCCGACGCTTTGCGAGCCTTGACCGGGGAAGAGAAACGCGATTGGAGAAGTATTCAAAGTTTTCGGATCAATGACAGAATCATCGGTTTTCCCGTCCTTGAACGTTAATAAGCGCTCGCCTTTAGCTTCCGCGATTTCGAGTTCGATTTGAGCTTCCAACTCTTGTCTCTTCTCGCGACGATTGTCCTTGAAGACGCGTTTCTCTTCTCTCGCTTTTTCGCGTCTGCGATTTTCCGGATAACTCGGCTTATAATCGTGCGCCCAAGTTTGAACGACATCTAAACCGTAATCGTAAATTGTCCACCAATCACCAAGATCTGGATGGCATTTCGCCTTTTTCGGAACGTCCGCGTATTTATCGATGAGAAACTGCAAACGATCTCTCACGTCTTCGTCTTGGATTGCGACTTGAATTGGCGTCTTTAATCCTGGATCCAAATACGGGTCGTAATCGTTCGTAGTAAGTCCAGGATCTGCGCCCTCAGAGAGCAAGTACTCGAAAATCTCGAGGTAGCCGTCGTATTGCGCGAGATACGCCGCTCTGTGAAGCGGAGTAAAACCTTTCGTGTCGCGTTGATTAACACACGACGGGACGTGCCTGATGATGTGATGAATCATATCCAACTGCTTATACGTTGTTGCAAAGTGGATAGGACCTCCAGCACCGTTGTCTTGCGTCCAGAAATACGGATCGGTTTCCATGATCAAATCGGCTTGTTCGGGATCTCCGAGACGAAAGCAGGAGTAAAACGCAAAGGGCTGAAATTTCGGTTGTGGAGGATATCTCCCGGAACCTATTTATTTAATGAGAGAGAGAGAGAGAGAGAAAATGATATGGTTAGTAGTGCTATTTAATAACTATATATATATATATTCCTTCGTTCGTTTGTTTCGTTTGTTTTGATAATTATCATTATTATTCGCTGCTATTTTATTAACGAACTAAACGTAGATCTCAGTGCGCAAAAGAGAAAGTAACGCCTTTTTTTCCCAAAATTAAATAGTTTGTGGAAGATGAAAGAAAAGAAAGATGATGAAGATATCTATATATCTATATATATAAGAATATGACGCGTTATCACGAAAGAATTAGAGAGTAAATATACGCGTACCAGTCATATCACGAGGCATGGTTGCAAATAAGTAAGTAAGTCGCGCGTACGTCTTAAATGTAATGTTTTTATATAATTTTATCCGAAACAGTTTTTTTTCCAATTTCGCTATGATGTCTACAAGTCTGAGTGTCTGATTATTTTTTTTCGTTCTGCATGTCTGGTAAATAAAAACAACGACGATACTTTCTAAGCACTTAATCAACAAATAAAAAACCACCACCAACAACACCACCACCACCAACAACAACAACAACAACAACTCTCAATAATTATATTATTATTTATTCTAGCATAGATTATTTAAAAAACGCCCGGGATAACTTTATACGGCACTTTAGAACGATATTGGTCCCAATATTTCCCATATTTAGCCGCGCATCGTCGATCATCTCTAACTGATCGATCGAACAACAATATCGTTAGAAAGATGACGTAAGAATAGGGAACGACTTTGCCAAAACCAGCCGGCATCGTCCAAAAGAACGCGGCGGAAATTTCCGGAAGGTAATGAAAGTGACGCGAGACGGACCACCATCCAGAAACTAACAAAAGCGAAGTCTTCTCTTCGCCTTCGATAGTTTGGTATTTCGCTTTAATCATCGTCGGCTTTTTACCCCAAATGAGCATTTTTCCTTTCGTTCGTCTCGCTTCCATTCTTTGACGATCGGAGTCGTAATTTATCCAAACACATAGCAAGCCACTAATGACGATGAATAGAAATTTTGTCGTCCCGAGTTGAACCGCCGGTTTGACCGAAGCGATGAACAACGCCGGCGATACGTACAGAGAAGGTACCCATACTAAGCAACCCCAGCAAATGTAATACCCAGCTCTGTCGTGCATGATATCCATAGAGTTGAAATAACCAGTTTCCCAATAGAAAAATTTGAAATTATAAGAACACATGAGAATCACGCAGGCGAGGACTGAATCCGCTAGGAAGCTGTCTCTTTCGTATTGATAACACGCGAATACAACTGGTAATAAAGCCCATGCCATCATACCAAAACGGCAATTCGTGAATTGCTTAACGTTAAGCTTCCCAAATTTGGGATATAATTCTGTACCCCAATAAAAGTCATATAAAAAACTCCCAGTCGTCCCAGAATCCGAATCTGTCGGGAAATATAACCCTTTGAACGTAAGAAAGAGACAGAAAAAGATTGCGAAAATGGACATTGCGAATAACATTTCGCCAAAAAGGTCATAAACGATCTTCGGCGACGTTAGACCGAAATGCCATGCAAGAAAAAAGCCCACGTAAGTCGTCAGTAAGGATAAAACTCCATTTGCTTTATATACTGGCACGTTCCCGGTAGCCGTTATTGGGCCGAGGTGTACTTTACCGGGTAAATAGATCTGCAAAATGGCCTCAAACGAAGCGTATGAGATCAAATGCTTGAATGCTCCTTTCGTTGGCCATGGGAGCATTTCTTGCAAATACCCTTTGAACGATTTCTTTCTAATGATATCGACGATCAAAGCGCATGAACCGTTTTTGTTCACGAACACGTCCCAAATCATCACTGCCAAGAACGGTGTTGTTAAGATTAATAAACATACTCCTAATTGTGAGATTAATTGACCATATTTATCGTGATCACCACCGGATCCCCAATGATTCTCTTTACTTTTATTACTATTATTGGTTTTTGTCTTTTTCTTGACAACGACGGCGGCGTTCTTAGGAGTCCTCTTCTCAGTCTTCTTCTCAGTCTTCTTCGTCTTTTTTTTGTCAACAACAACATCATCGTCGTCGTCGGAAGGAGAAAAAGAAGACGTTGTTGGTTTTTTCGATGACCGTTTTCGCGCTGAAGCTATGCTGGTAGTTAAGATTTTCTTACTCGGCTCATCAGTAGAACGTTCGTTCGATCTAGCGCTTTGACCGTCTTTAACGACGACCATTTTAATTACACTACGAGTATACTCTGATATATATTTATTACTCTACTACGTCTAATATGAAATATGGCTCGCTCCGAATCAGCACACGGGCATCAGGCCACAGGCGATCAGGGTCAAAAAAGAATAAAAAGAATACGACAAGGGGTTGGTTATTAGGGGTTATTATAGGGGTTTAGGGTTTATCATCCTCTTCAGTTCATCAGCTCATCAGTGTTGTCTACTTACGTAGATTAAAATACCATATAGATTAAAATAAGATTAAAATGAACGAAGAACGATCGGAAGATCTCTTAAACTCATTTTCGTTGACGAATGAACAGAAGGCTATGTACGATCGTCAATTAAGGGTCTGGGGCGTGAACACGCAACTGAAAATCTCAAAAGCGAAAGTACTCCTCTTAGGCTCAAGGGCACAGACTTTGTTAGAATGTGCGAAGAACATCGTCTTAGCTGGGTGTGGGAAAGTAGTCTTGTTCGATGATTTAAATACGGGTTTAAACGATACTGATCGTGATCGTTCTGATTTGAAGAATAATTTCTTGGTCTCTGTTGAACACGTCGAAAACCTCAATAACGAAAGTACTGATGACGATAACAACGAGAAGAAGAAGAAGAAGAACGACGATATCACTCAAGCCTCTGCAAATGCCTTACAAGAGATGAACCCATTCGGTTCAGTGACGAAATCGACTGAAAACGAGTTGGAAGATTTATCAATCGAAGACTTCGACGTCGTCGTCTGCTGCGGGCGACGAAACGATTATAATAAACTGAGAACGTTGAACGAACGGTGTCGAGAGAAAAAAGTAGCGTTCTTTTTAGCCGAAGTCTGTTCACAATTTGGGTATTTCTTTACAGACCTGTCAAACGAGTTCGAATACGTGACGACAACATCATCATCATTAAACAAGAACGATACAGACGCGTCAACAAAACCGATTACTTTGAAATTCGCCTCGTTACATGCAGTCGTCGAAAACAGTTCGTTTGTTAATTTTAAACCGAAAAGGAACTGCAAGTTTGCGCCAATCTTTTGCGCTTTGAAACAGTTGGAGATGAAAAAATCCACTACATCAACTACAAACAACAAATCGCAAACGATTGAAGAAGTGAGAACACATATTTCGACCCTTCCTGGGGGAGAGAAAGTCAACGATAGTCTCACTGCGGATGATTTAGAGCTTTTTTTAGATACTAGTATAGAAATGCCCGCCATCGCCGCAATCGTTGGAGGACTTTTAGCAAACGAAGTGATTAAAGCGATATCGCACGCGGAGGAACCAACTTGTAATTTCTTTTGCTTCGACGTGCGCAGTGGTAAAGGAAGTGTCGAAAAACTAGCGTGCTGATAGTGCGCGAGGGTGAAAGTGATGGAGAAGTTTTTGAAAAGAATAGTATATTTTTGACTGCGTCGCTATATATATATATATGTGCACTTGGTACCTAGCTACCATACCTAGCTACCATACCTAGTAGTACCAGTAAATGTTTATTTGTTTTTGTTTCTTAATTAGTTCGTTCGTTCGTTTATTATGATAAATTAGATTCTTCAGCCATCTTCACTAAGTTTGTCATTTCCTCCGAATCGAGAAAAGATAAACTCAAACTTCCAGCCGTAGGTAATATATCGCTCAGATCTTGAGAAACCGCAGCGCTATTCGTGCGATCTAAAATACTCGAAATAAACGGGTCTTCATCGTCGTTTTCATCGTGCATCATTTCTTCTTCGTTTGTCAAATCGTTCACTAATTTCCTCAAACTCTCGGTCGATTCATTCGAAGGCGTATTTGCTTCCATGATCTCTTGCCACGTGAACTGAGCTAAACCAGTTTCTTTATCGGGCGTAGGAACGAGCGCAAAGTTCCCATTTGGGAACAATTTTGGACTCGGTTCGCGCTCTTCGCGTTCGTCCATGATTTCTTGCAATCGTAAATTACTCGCATGATTTTCAGCCACGTCGAGGTGCATTTGCGTCCTCTCGTTCTCTCTATTATTATTATTATTTTTGTTGTTGTTGTTGTTATTGTTGTTGTTAAAATCGTTTTCTATGCTGTTATTGTTCTCACCCCCTCCGAGTAGAGGAATCGCTTGTCGACGTTTGCGAGGAGCAAAACGTGAAGAAACGTTGTTCAACTGCTCGCCAAAATCTTGCGCGAGTTTTGGATTTTGTTGAAGCGTTTCGAGAAGCGAACGCATTTGCGCGCTAAATTGTTCGTTTTGACTAGTCCTTTGTTCCAACATACGCATTCGCGTTTGCGTATCGTCTTGTTCAAGCCGTAATCTCATTACTTCTTTTAACAGAACCATTCTATCTCTCTTGAGCTGATCGACTTCTTCGGTCAAATCACCAAAAGCGCCGAGTTCTAAAGCGCTATGGCCGCCTGTTGGGTTACCCTCTTTATAGGCTCTTCCGACACTTCGTTTTTCCGCCGCCGCCGCCGCCGCCGCCACCGATCCTGATCCTGATCCTGATCCCTTTATACCTGGAAGCGCCTTCATCATTGCCGATGACGAGGATTTTATCGTTTTCGTTTCTTTTTCTTTCGTCGTCGCCGCGGCGGTTGTTTCTTTCTTCGCTTTAATTCTAGGCGCTTCGTTTCTCTTCAACGTAGTCAAAAGCTCTGGTTTATTCTTCTCAAAGCCTTGCACGCCGAACTCGAATCTGTCCGAATGACATTTACGAAATCCATAATTATTCAACTGTCGAACGAAACTCGCAAAATTTGAATGCTTGAACGTTTCGGGTAAAAATTTCTCCTCTAATACGTCCGGTTTCCAAACAGTAAACGTCATTCCGTTCGCCGTCCATGAAATGACATCATCGTTCGCTGGATTTGATACCAAATTCCACGTTTTCCTTTACAATCGTTGTTTAGTAGTACGTATTTGTGATAATAATAATATTTTAAAGAGAGAGAGAGAGAGAGAGAGTGTTAATTATTTGATACGTATATTTTTAACGCTCTCGTAAAATGAAAGAGCAAAGGGCAACCAACCGTCACGTAAAGCTGCTCGACGGTCTCCCATCACGACGCTCTGACGTCTTTTCCTTTCCCGCTATGAAACGAACGAACGAACGCAGACGGAGACAAAAAAACGAGAATACGTAATCAATCAATGAAGAGTACGTACCATAGGAATGGAGAGACGTTAATAGTCGCGAATGCTCCCCCACCACTTATTGCCAAACTTCCCGGTTGTGCCGATGAAATCGCGTTCTTCAACGCCTCTGCGTTTGTCATCAGAGCATGCTCGTCGCTATCAGTCTTTATCGTCATCTTCTTCTTGTTTTCTTTCGTTTCTTCTTCGCAAAAGAGGACCGAACAAGCAGGGCGCACAAGAACAGTTCTCTTGCGTAGTACTGTTTAGTTATTATTCGTATATATACTATTAATTTTTAGTGATATCTATGCTCTATATCGAGTGTCAGTAGTGTCGTGCTTAATGAGTATAATTTTCAGTAGTTTGTGGCTCATCAGCCTGATGTCAGCAGCAGCAGCAGAAGGCCAAATATTATTACTTACTACTCTCTGAAGTTCTCTCTATGTCTATCAGCGCGCTCTCTCGTCAGTCGTTCTTCTGTTCCGCGTCGCCTTAAAATAGGAGAACGAACAGAATAATAATAATAATATTTTTAATAATGTTTCGTTCTTCAAGATTCGTACATGAATGTAATAAGAGAAGAGAGTTAACATCATCGATCATGGCGTGTGATATGCTCAAGAGATTGCTCACACAATCATCATCATCATCATCATCATCATCATCATCATCATCCGTCTTCAATAATAATAATACTACTAGTATAGCGATGTTTTTAGGAAGTAGACAACAAAAAACGAACCGACGACTTCAACAAAATCATCGTTATTTTAATACCATCAATATCAATAAAGAACAACGACGACGAGGGGGACTGCGAGTGGGACAAAAATATACTGCGAATGCTAGAACTAATAATCAGTATGATCAGAGAAGATCGTATTCATCGTCGCGATCATCACAATCACAGTCGCCAGTCGGATGGAAGTCCTTTTTTTTATTACTCTCCACTGGTTCCATACTTCTCTACTTTTTCGATTCGGAGAAGAAACGAAGGATGAAATCGATAGCGGAGAATCAAAAGGGTGTAGGGAAAGCGGCAGTTGGGGGACCGTTTGAATTAATAAACGCAGAAACCAACAAGAAGTTCACTGAACGAGATTTAATCGGAAACTATGCCTTGATTTATTTCGGATTTACGACGTGCCCGGATATATGCCCCGACGAGCTCGAGAAAATGGCCGAAGTCATCGAAATCGTAGAAAAGGGCATCAATAACAATAATAACAGTAAAAGCAAAAACGATAACAACAACAGTAAAATAAATAAATTAGTGCCAGTGTTCATATCCATAGATCCCGAACGCGATACGACAAAAGTCGTGAAGGAATACGTGAAGGAGTTTCATCCGAATTTAATCGGTTTGACTGGAACAAAAGAGCAATGCGCCAAGGCCGCGAGAGCGTATAGAGTTTATTATCATAAAACGAACGAGTCCTCAAAAGATTATCTCGTCGATCATTCAATTATTATGTACTTGATCGATAAGAATGGGGATTTTGTTGCATTTTATGGCAAAAATTTTGAAGCGAAACAAATGGCTTCGAGTATTCTAGAGCATGTGAACAAAGCAAACGCGACGAGTTAAGTAGTTTTCATTAATCATTATTATTATTAGATATATATATATATATATATGCTGTATGTAGTAGATATTTTGTAATACTGTGTACAAAATGAGTACCACGTAGATATATATAATATTGTCATTTTATTGTTTTGAATTGAATTTTGCTAACTAGTTTATATTTATTAATAATATTGTCGTGGACTTATACCGGTATGTATGTGTGTGGGTGGGGGGGGGGGGGGGGGGTCGACCACCCCCTCTTCCGTTTAAACCTGGGCTTCCTCTAAACCTACCTCTCCTTTCTTTCTAAAACACACCAACAAAAAA
>Ga0114998_10003215_pt1 | contig 12145 bp, 9 predicted proteins | sample ArcticOcean_MG_C_5_FD_87044 | JGI IMG/M metagenome (GOLD analysis project Ga0114998, IMG submission 87044) | Marine microbial communities from western Arctic Ocean - ArcticOcean_MG_CB4_138 | ecosystem: Environmental > Aquatic > Marine > Oceanic | place: Arctic Ocean: Canada Basin | collected...
CGTTAGATTCTAATAGCTGCATTGAGCATTCATAATCTCCGTGTGGTTTTGTGACGCCGCCTGCCAACAACAAAGCTTGATCCACTCCTGCCTCACCTTGATACATGGCTATCCAATTACGCAATGTGTTTTCATCTTTGATGATGCGCGCTGGAAAATGTGGCATCACATCGAAGCCTTCAACCGCTACCCGTTTGGCTGTTGCTACCATTTCTTGGATAGGTGTTCCTTCTACATGGGCAACATAGACGCGTGTTCCCCCGGGAAGAAGGTCACGTAGGTCCTCAATCTTTTCAGCAGTGCGGGGCATAACCTCGATTGAAAAATCTTTGAGAAAGGTCTCAATCTGTGGATTAATTTCGATACCAGTCGTGTCTTTAGATCCAAAATTCAGCAGGGCCATTGGCCTCTCCTTTGAACAATTTTTAAATGGTCAAATAGCCCAGCCATCATTTGCTATAAGCAGTTTTATTTTTTCTTGGTTGTATTCAGCCTCTATGCGATTGGCTTCAGATTGTGCCACCGCAGATTGCTCTCCGTCCACCGCATAAGCGGGGGCTTTGCGCCATTCGGCCAAATAGGAATCTGTATCTTCAGCTCCAATTTTCATCGCCGCACGATCGATGGCCTGCTCAAAACGTTCTGGCAATTGAGCCTTAGATGCTTTGCGACCTTTGCCGACAATCACTTGGGCTGGGATATCTCGCCAATATACAACAATTACGTCTGCCATTTGATTCCTCATCAGTCTTTCTCTGGTTTCTAGGTGCAACTGTTTGTAAACCGGAGTCGATTTTCGACAATTGAATGAGTGCTAGCGACTTTGATGTCATTACAAATATACCTTAGAATTAATAGCTCTAGTTCTTGGAAAATTCCGCAATAACTTTATGAACGATTGCATGGGCCCGCAGATGCGCTTATATCGAACTCAACTCAAAATCCGAAAGGCGTATAATTATGACGCCACAGCGTCCTCGGTCTGCGGGCGCGGTTCCTAAAGCGGTTGAATCCACCGTAGGCCCCAAGGCTCAAGTCCAGCAGCTTTATGCTGCTTTGGACTTAGGTACAAATTCGTGCCGCATGCTTATTGCGCAGCCTGATGGTGCGCATTTTAGGATTGTGGACAGTTTTTCAAAAACGGTTCAGCTTGGAATCGGTTTGGAAGAAACGGGGCGGCTAAGCCGCACGTCGATGAACCGTACTTTGCAGGCTCTACGTATTTGTAGCCAAAAACTAAAACAAAACCGTGTTAAAAAAATGCGCTTGGTCGCCACCGAAGCCTGCCGGCGTGCGGACAATGGCGCAACGCTTATACGCCAGATACGCAGGGAAACTGGCTTGAAGCTAGAGATTATTCGGGCGGAGGAGGAGGCGCAGTTGGCGGTTCTTTCCTGTGCGCCTTTGGTGACAAATGATACTGACCAGTTGCTAGTGGTGGATATTGGTGGTGGATCGACCGAACTAGTTTGGATGGATCTGGTTGATGTTCTTCCTAGGATGCGGAGCCGTGCGATTATGCATATGCACAAAGGTTTTAGCTCTGGAGAGTCGCCGAATAAATATGGCGCAAAGGTTGTGGACTGGATCTCTGTGCCCCTGGGTGTGGCGACCTTGCGTGATCTTTTTAATGATGTGGATGATGACGCTGGGCGCTTCGCCTTGATGAGCTTAATGTTTGAAGAAAAGCTTGAAAAATTCATCCCTTATGAGCGTTCCTATAAAATAGAGCATTTTCAAATAATTGGAACCAGTGGCACCATCACGACTGTTGCTGCCAGTCATTTGGGACTGCGGCGCTATGATAGAAATAAAGTAGATGGCCTGTCGATGTCTTCTATCGAAATTGACAAAGTGATCCGTGACTATCTTAGAATGGGGCCCATAGGTCGGCAAAATGATCCACGCATTGGTAAAGACCGCCAAGCTTTAATTATGTCCGGTGCCGCAATTTTGCAGGCTTTGCTGCGTAGTTGGCCTACTCATAAGCTCTCTGTTGCTGATCGTGGGCTACGCGAGGGTTTACTATATGCACAAATGAGCGCAGATGGAGTGTTGCGCGAACGAAAGAGCTGAATCACATGGCAAAATTGACTACAAATAACAGTGGCCGTGGCCAACGGGAACTTCGAGTGAAGGTGAAAACAGCACGCGGTCGGAAACTTTCTTCCACGCTCTGGTTGGAACGACAGCTAAATGATCCCTATGTAAAAAGGGCACAACTTGAGGGATATCGGGGGCGTGCTGCTTTTAAAATTCTTGAACTTGATGATAAATACCGCTTTTTGGTGCCCGGTGCCCGGATTGTAGATCTAGGCTGCGCCCCAGGAGGCTGGTGCCAGGTGGCGGTTCGCCGCATTAACGCACTGGGGGACCGACAAGGCAAAAAGGTTGGTTCTATTCTGGGTATTGATCTGCAAGAAATAGAAGCCATTCCAGGTGCTGAGATCCACGTATTGGATTTCATGGATGAGGGCGCAGACGATAAGGTACAAGCCTGGCTGGATGGAACGGCGGATGTGGTGATGTCTGATATGGCTGCGCCCTCCTCTGGACATAAGCAAACTGATCACTTGCGCATTATTGCGTTATGTGAGGCTGCAGCTTATTTTTCCTTTGATGTGTTGGCTCCAGGTGGCACTTTTATTGCAAAAGTTTTGGCCGGTGGTGCAGAAGGTGAATTACAAGCCTTACTCAAGAAAAAATTCACCAAGGTTTCAAACATGAAGCCACCTGCTTCACGCTCCAATTCATCAGAAAAATTTGTTGTTGCCACTGGGTTCCGTGGATAAATGATTATAAGTTTTTCCGCCTAATGGGTTACTAAACCTAGCTTTTAATAAAATAGCACTAATTATGGTAATTTTGGTACATTTTTTCTTTACATAGACGCGCCAAAAAAGAAGATTTAAATCTTAGTGTGGGTACGTTTTGGTTGCTTTGAGCTGAAGGAATATCCTATGACATTTGTGCTGGCGATTGACCAAGGTACGACATCCAACCGCGCCATCTTGTTTGATGACAATATGCGCCCCGCTTTCATAAGCCAGAAGGAATTTACTCAGCATTTTCCAAAGTCGGGCTGGGTAGAGCATGATGCTGAAGAAATTTGGTCCTCTGTCTTGGCGGTTGTGCAGGCTGTGATGCAAAAAACAACCTGTGATCCTGTGGATATTGCAGCCATCGCAATTACTAACCAGCGCGAAACAACTGTGATTTGGGATCGGGTTACAGGGGTACCTATTTACAACGCTATTGTCTGGCAGGATCGCCGTACAGCCGCCTTTTGCAATGGCCTGCGTGCCTCTGGTCATGAAGAGATGATCATCAATAAAACTGGACTTTTGATTGATTCTTATTTTTCGGGAACTAAGATTAATTGGATTTTAAAACATTTACCGGGGTCTTTAGCGCGGGCGCAAAACGGCGAATTACTTTTTGGTACGATGGACAGTTATTTGATCTGGAAACTGACTGGTGGAGCCATGCATGTGACTGATGCTACCAATGCAGCACGCACTATGTTGTATAATATAGTCGAAGGCCAATGGGATTATGAAATCTGTGGTCTTTTGGATGTGCCGCAAGTCATACTGCCTGAAGTGCGTGATTGCTCTTCTGAGTTTGGCGTAACCACATTATTTGGTGGTGAAATCCCGATTTTGGGTGTGGCTGGGGATCAGCAAGCTGCTGCCATCGGCCAAGCCTGTTTTGAGACAGGCATGTTGAAATCCACGTATGGTACTGGATGTTTTGCCCTCTTGAATACGGGTGATACTTTGGTGAAGTCTAAAAATCGTTTACTCGGTACAATTGCCTATCAATTTGACGGCAAACCAACTTATGCTTTGGAGGGTTCAATCTTTATTGCGGGAGCCGTTGTGCAATGGTTGCGCGATGGACTGGGGATAATTGGTGATTCTAGCGAAGCGTCGGATATGGCAGTATCGGCGGATGCAACACAATCATTATATCTTGTTCCAGCATTTACTGGTCTTGGTGCGCCCTATTGGGATGCAGAGTGTCGTGGCGCTATATTTGGATTGACCCGTAACTCTGGTCCAAAAGAATTTGCCAAGGCGGCGCTGCAAAGTGTGGGCTATCAAACTCGCGATTTGTTGATCGCGATGCAGGAAGATATGGGAGCAGCCACGCAAGCGTTGTTGCGTGTGGATGGCGGTATGACAGCCAGTGATTGGACGATGCAATTTCTTGCAGATATCCTTGGCTCTGCTGTTGATCGGCCAAAGGTCCAGGAAACCACTGCTCTAGGGGCAGCATGGTTAGCAGGATCCAAGGCGGGTGTGTACCCTGACCAAGCTAGCTTTGCTAAAACATGGGCGCTGGATCAGCGTTTTGAAGCTCAAATGCCAGAGGCGACGCGTGATGCATTATACGATGGCTGGAAAGATGCTGTTCGGCGGACGTTAAGCTAGGTGTTTTAACTGAAGAAAACTGATAGCTGGTCTTTCTTTAAGGTGACAAGCTCTGTTGGTTGGAATTTAAAGTCAATGACTTAGCGGATACTTCACTAAATTTACTGTAACCTTGGGGTGCAAATGGATTTCAAAACATCAGCGTTTGCCGGTGAAACAGGCGCTATTTGATGCTCAACAGTCCCCTCAGAACTCACATCTCGTCTAAACTTGTAATAGCATTAATGCTTACCAGCATTGCCCTTTTTGTGAAGTCTTAATGAGCAGCCATAAGCCCATATCCAACACCTGGTATTCCAGGTATTCCAGCCGCTTCAGCTCACTTGAAATCTTACGCCCTACATAACTCATATTCCAGAGCATACCCCCGGGGTACCCCCCAGTTTTACGTACTACTAGTCCCTGATGCCCGAGTAATACCAGTAAGGAAGAGGAAATTGAGCCTGTGGCGTTAAAATGTGCTTTGGATTTTTTAAAACTTTAAACTAATAATTTTTCACTAGCTGGTTAGGTTTTGCACTACGAAGCTGGGGATTTATTTAAGGTACATCTTTATAATAACCTATTGATATCATTAGGGTGTGATTTTGTTACTATTAGGCGATATACCATTATTTTATTGATTTATTATAAAGATGGTGGACCCTAGCGGGATCGAACCGCTGACCTCCTGCATGCCATGCAGGCGCTCTCCCAGCTGAGCTAAGGGCCCTTAAACATTGTGTGTCTAAGCAAGGCTTGGCGCGGGATCAAGAGTAAATCGGCGCGCCAAGCAAGGAATTTTAGCTATCGTCGTCGTCTGAAGCGACATCGGCGATCTCGTCAAGTGAAACGGTGTCATCGTCGTCGTCATCAAGCACATCGTCGCCCAAATCTACTTCACCATTATCGTCATCTTCCAACACAACCTCATCGGCATCCGCATCAGGTTCGTGTAGTTTTGTTGTCTGGGCATCTTCAGCATCAGCCACCATCGTGCGGCCTTTGTTTGCATCAAGTGCAACAGTTTCACCCGTATACGGGCTAATAATCGGTTTTTTATTCAGGTCGTAAAAACGCTTGCCTGTGGTGGGGCAAATACGTTTGGTACCCCATTCTTCTTTCGGCATGGGTTTTCCCTTCTCGCAATCGGTGACAATCTCTGTCGAGTGCCATAGAGAAGAGGCGGTGTCAAAGGTGAAATCTATTAATTCGTGGATGTTTTGAATGAATTCTACATCAATAGTCTCGGTTCAGCATATAATACTGACTGGCAACCCCAAAATTACGGTTATTCTGCGGCGATCCAAAAGGGCACGGCGGATGTCACTACGTATTTCGAGGCTCAAAGGGGTTGTTACGTTAAGTTTGCCGGTGTCTTGCCCAATTAGGGAGGCAGAAAAATTTATTTTTGAAAAAGAATCTTGGATTCGTGTCCACTTATCAGAGCTACCGCAAAGTACGGAGGCGGCATTCGGGGGCACAGTATTATTTCAGGGTGAGTTACTGACCATTTGTAGGTGGCAGGGCCGGCAAGTGTGCAGAAATGGCGCTAAGCTCTTGGTGCCTGGAGCTGACGGCATGGTTGCCGCTCGGGTTAAAGCTTTTCTAAAGCTTCAAGCCCGTCAGCGTTTGGGAGAAGCTACTGATCGCTACGCAACGGCCTTGGGAAAATCTTATGGGAAGCTCACGTTGCGCGATACCACCTCTCGTTGGGGCTCCTGTTCTACAAAAGGCAATATCAACTACTCTTGGCGTTTGATTATGGCTCCACCAGAGGTTCTTAACTATGTGGCGGCGCATGAGGTCGCACATTTAGCTCAGATGAACCACTCACCACAATTTTGGGCGGTCGTTCAACAACTGTACCCTGCCCATGCTACATACCGGGCTTGGTTGAAAAGTCATGGTGAAGAGTTGCACAGTTATCAATTTTGAGTAGTTCGCATTTGACATACTTCTAGAATGTGATCACAAATGGATATGGCAAAGAGACTACAAGACAGCTACCTCGCAGCGCACGACCAGCTGTTTCGAAAGCTTCGGATGCGAATAATGCATGGTGAGATGAGCCCAGGGCAGGCGATAACCCTTCGTGGGGTTGCGTCTGAATTTGGTGTCTCGGTGACGCCGGTACGTGAAGCTTTGAAGCGCTTGGCTGCAGAAGGTGCCCTGAGTATATCATTTACTGGGCGGTTCCAGACCCCGGAGTTGTCAAATGATCGCATTGAAGAATTAGCGTCGCTTAGGGCGCTGATAGAGGTGGAGCTCGCTACGCGCGCTTTGCCGCGTGCGCACATGGCATTGGTAGAACGTTTGCAGGCCATCAACAATGCGATAGCAGTAGCGGTGGCCAAGGCTGATGCGGTTTCTTACATTCGAACTAATCTCGAGTTTCACAAAACACTTTACTTGCGGGCACAAGCGCCTGCGATGTTGGCCACAGTGGAAACTGTTTGGCTACAAATGGGACCAACAATGCGCGCGCTTTATGGCCGGCTACAGCGCAAAGACCCACCAGTCAATCATAGGTTAATCTTAGCCGCTCTCAGTGCGGGTGACGAGCCAGGGCTTAGGATAGCTGTGCGCGCCGATGTGACACAAGGGCTAAGGATGTTAGCAAATTAAGAAATATATATAAAAAATTGTTTTAGCTATGTATTGCCCCGTCGCCACAGGCAAGTGCAGCTTCCCGTACGGCCTCAGAATAGGTTGGATGGGCGTGGCAGGTTCGCGCTAAATCTTCAGCAGCAGCTCCAAACTCCATTGCGACACAGACTTCATGGATTAAGTCACCCGCCATCGGCCCGATGATATGTGCGCCCAAAATACGATCAGTAACTGAGTCGGCTAGGATTTTGACAAAGCCGTCAGCTGCAAAATTTGCCTTGGCACGGCCATTACCCATGAAGGAAAACTTTCCAACTTTATAATTAAGCCCTGCGACTTTTAATTGTTTTTCAGTTTGGCCGACGCTGGCAACTTCTGGGTGTGTGTAGATTACCCCGGGAATTACATCGTAATTTACATGCCCGGCTTGTCCAGCCAATATCTCAGCCACGGCCATGCCCTCATCTTCTGCTTTATGCGCTAGCATTGGTCCAGTGATTGCGTCGCCTATGGCATAAACCCCTGGCACCGTGGTGACATAATGGGCATCGGTTTGAATTTGGCCGCCATCGGTTAGCATAACGCCTAGTGCCTCTAGGCCCAGACCATCCACGAAAGGTTTGCGCCCAGTTGCCACTAGCACAACATCGGCTTGTGCCTTATGCTTTGTGTCTTTCTTAAGTTTGGTATAGCTAACGGTTGCCTCGCCATTTTTGACAGTAACAGATTGTACCGCGGCCCCCATTGTGAACTTTAACCCTTGTTTTTTTAAAATGCGCTGGAAAGCTTTTTGAACCTCCTCATCCATACCAGGTGTAATTTCATCCAAAAATTCAATAACTTCAACATCACTGCCCAATCGAGCATAAACTGACCCCAGTTCCAAACCAATTACGCCAGCGCCAATAACTATCATCTTAGTAGGAATTTTATCCAAAGTGAGCGCGCCGGTGGAAGTTACAATAGTTTTTTCGTCGATCGCTATCCCTGGCAGGGCTGATGGTTCCGAACCGGTTGCAATTATGATGTGCTTGGAGCTGTGAGTCTTGTCTCCAACAAGAACTTGACCTGCGGCTGGGATGCTGGCCCAACCTTTTAACCAGTCAATTTTATTTTTCTTAAATAAAAACTCGATGCCCTTGGTATTACCGTCGATTACCTCAGTTTTGTAGCTCTGCATTTTGGCCCAGTCCACAACTGGGTTATCAGAAATTAAGCCCATTTTAGCGAAGTTATGTTCGGCTTCGTGCAGCTGATGGCTTGCATGCAAGAGGGCTTTGGAAGGAATACAGCCCACATTGAGGCATGTACCGCCAAGGGTATCACTTCCTTCGACACAGGCTGTTTTAAGCCCCAATTGCGCACAACGAATGGCGCTGACATAGCCGCCGGGGCCGGAGCCAATCACAATTACATCATAAGAAGCCATAAGAAACGTCCTTTGTCTTGGAATAAATGGGCAAGCGCCCCGCGGTTAGAATAAAATTAGATAGTTGCTCCAAACCCTAATGTATTTGAAGCCGGAGGGATATCATAGAAGAGAAGTCACTAAAATGCATAGCGTGGCGCCGAAGCATGCAAACTAAATTGTGGATGGCCGTGGTGGCGCATAACTGAAATACTTGTGAAATTCGGGCCTGCGCGAGTGTTGTAAATTCTGGTATCATTTTCTGGGTCGCCTACAAATCCATCAATAGACGCCGAGGATCTTCCAGCGCTTCTTTCACCCGTACCAAGAAGGTAACTGCACCTTTTCCATCTACGACGCGATGATCATAACTCAACGCCAGATACATCATTGGACGAATCACAACCTGGCCATTTAGCGCCATAGGGCGGTCTTGGATTTTATGCATGCCAAGGATGCCAGATTGTGGTGGGTTGAGGATAGGTGAGGACATTAGGGAACCATATACGCCCCCGTTTGAAATAGTGAAGGTTCCGCCCTGCATTTCGGCCATGGACAGCTTGCCATCACGGGCGCGGGCGCCTTTTTCTGCAATGGCCTTTTCTATCTCAGCAAAAGACATAGAATTGGCCTCACGGATAACGGGCACGACAAGGCCTGTAGGTGTGCCGGCGGCAATACCCATGTGGACGAAATTCTTGTAGATGATGTCTGTTCCATCGATTTCTGAATTAACTTCGGGTACCTCGCGGAGCGCATGGCAGCAGGCCACAGTAAAAAATGACATGAACCCAAGCTTTACACTATGCTTTTTGAGGAACAGGTCTTTGTATTCGTTCCGCAGAGCCATGACTTCCGTCATGTCGACCTCGTTGTAGGTTGTCAGCATGGCTGCGGTATTTTGGCTATCTTTGAGGCGACGCGCAATGGTTTGGCGCAGACGGGTCATCTTGACCCGTTCTTCACGAGCGGCATCATCTACTAACACAGCGGCTCGGGGGACAGCGGCAATAGGGGCTGTTGGGGCTTCGGCAAGTATTTTTTGCACATCTTCCTTCATCATGCGCCCATCTTTACCTGTCGCCACCACTTTTGCACGGTCCAGGCCTCTTTCAGCCATCAATTTCTTTGCGGAGGGGGCATCTTCCACGTCTTTTCTAAGTTCTGGCTTGTTAACCCCAAGAACAACCGCAGATTCTACAGAAACCGTACCACCTATTACAGCTAATTGACCGCCCGCTTGCACGGTGCTGCCTTCTGGGGCTAAAATTTGACCGAGGACGCCAGCCGCTGGGGCTGGGACTTCAACACTTACCTTATCGGTTTCCAATTCACATAGCATTTCATCTTGCGCTACAGTGTCCCCAGGTTGCTTGTACCAGGTTGCAACATTGGCTTCGCTCACGCTTTCGCCAAGAGTTGGCACCATCACATTGACGGCTTCAGCTGCGGCTTTTAGTACTGCACTGTTCGTGGCGGGGGCAGTAGCCACCTTGCCTTCACTAATTTGTGCAAGCAAGGCGTCTACGTTGACAGTAGCGCCTTCTGGGACCACGATTTCAGAGATTGTGCCTGCCACTGGGCTGGGCACCTCGACGGTTACCTTATCAGTTTCTAATTCACAGAGCATTTCATCAACAACAACTTGATCGCCTAGTTTTTTGAACCATGTGGCAACGGTAGCTTCGGTTACAGATTCACCCAATGTAGGAACGCGAATTTCAGTGGACACAGTCTTATCCTTTCAACGTAAGCGCTTCATTTACGAGCGCGGCTTGTTGTGATTTATGTATAGAGGCAAGGCCCGTTGCTGGCGATGCAGATGTGGCACGACCAGCATAGCTAGGGCGGGCATGCTTGGCACCAATGCGGGTTAGCACCCATTCAATATTGGGTTCAATAAAGCTCCATGCACCTTGATTTTTTGGTTCTTCTTGGCACCAAACAATCTCAGCTTTCTTGAACCGTTCTAATTCACTGACCATCGAAATGGCTGGAAAAGGGTAAAACTGTTCGATACGCAGTAAATAGACATCATTGCTACCACGGGCGTCTCGCTCTTCCAGAAGGTCAAAATAAACCTTGCCTGAGCAGATGACGACACGCTTAATTTTTTTGTCAGATACCAGCTTAGTATTAGAATTACCGTACTGGGCGTCATCCCATAACACGCGGTGAAAACTGGATCCGGTGGTAAATTCGCTGCGCTTGGACACTGCCATTTTATGGCGCAGTAGAGATTTTGGGGTCATCAAAACAAGAGGCTTGCGGAAGGTGCGGTGAATTTGGCGGCGCAAAATATGAAAGTAATTAGCTGGTGTGGTGCAATTAGCTACGATCCAATTGTCTTGGCCACACATCTGCAAGAACCTTTCCAAGCGCGCAGAGCTGTGCTCGGGACCTTGGCCTTCAAACCCATGTGGCAGTAGCATTGTTAGACCTGACATTCGCAGCCATTTGCTTTCACCGCTGGAGATGAACTGGTCAAACATAATTTGTGCGCCATTAGAAAAGTCACCAAACTGAGCTTCCCACATCACCAAAGCATTAGGTTCAGCGAGGGTGTAGCCATATTCAAATCCTAAAACTGCGTATTCTGAGAGCATTGAATCTATGACCTCATACTGGCCTTGCCCTTCGCGGATATGGTTAAGTGGATAGTAGCGCTCTTCTGTGTCTTGATGTACCAGCGCCGAGTGCCGGTGGCTAAAGGTGCCCCTGGCACTATCTTGCCCTGAGAGGCGCACGGCATGTCCTTCGGTTAGCAAGGATCCAAAGGCCAAGGCTTCGCCGGTGGCCCAGTCAATCCCTTCGCCCGTACTCAGTGCCTTAGACTTGGTGTTCAACATGCGCTGGATGGTTTTGTGAACGGGAAATTCTTCTGGAACTCTGCATAGAGCTTCAGCCACATCGTCGAATGTTTCCTCCGCCATAGCTGTTGCGCCACGTTGGTATTCTTCGCCGTAGCGATTCATTTTGGACCAGCGGCCATCCAACCAGTCGGCTTTATTGGGTTTATAATCTTTTCCAGCTTCGAATTCAGCGTTAAGAAATGACTGAAAACTCGCTTTCATGTCCTCAATTTCGCCCTCTGGGATTAGTCCATCACCGACTAAACGCTCAGTATAAAGCGTTAAAGTGGTTTTCTGAGTTTTAATTTTTTTGTACATCACTGGATTGGTGAACATTGGTTCATCGCCTTCGTTATGGCCAAAGCGACGGTAGCAAATAATATCCAAAACCACATCTTTTTTGAATTTTTGGCGGTATTCTGTGGCCAAGCGCGCGGCATGGACTACAGCTTCGGGATCATCGCCATTCACATGAAATATTGGCGCTTCAACCATCAACGCAATGTCTGTGGGGTACGGTGAAGACCTGCTAAAATGTGGAGCGGTTGTAAAACCTATTTGATTGTTAACGACAATGTGCATAGTGCCGCCAGTTTTATGGCCTTTGAGCCCTGACAGGCCAAAGCCCTCTGCCACAACGCCTTGACCTGCGAATGCGGCATCTCCGTGTAGAAGGATTGGCAAAACGCTTGTGCGTTCAGTGTCGTTTTTTTGGTCTTGTTTGGCGCGGGCTTTGCCAAGAACTACTGGGTTTACGGCCTCAAGATGGCTTGGGTTTGCGGTGAGCGACAGGTGTACACTGTTACCGTCAAACTCACGATCAGACGATGCGCCAAGATGGTATTTCACATCACCAGATC
>Ga0114998_10003224_pt1 | contig 12111 bp, 11 predicted proteins | sample ArcticOcean_MG_C_5_FD_87044 | JGI IMG/M metagenome (GOLD analysis project Ga0114998, IMG submission 87044) | Marine microbial communities from western Arctic Ocean - ArcticOcean_MG_CB4_138 | ecosystem: Environmental > Aquatic > Marine > Oceanic | place: Arctic Ocean: Canada Basin | collected...
CTCTAAACTCTCTACTCTCTCCGTCAATATCTGTAACGTGTTATTCCTCAAATTCCTCACCGGTACGCTCTTCTTTCTGACCATCTTATTAATTATTATTGAATCTTTTAAACTCGTGAAGCACGCGCGTGTTTATTATGAAGATCTTGATTTAATTCCCTTTTGAGATCTCGTAATAATAACTGGTGCTGACGGGAAAGTCTTCTCTTCGTTAAGAGTGAGTTTCACGATGTATAGTTTTCGGTGTATTTCTCTTCTGTTATTAACAATGTGTATATGTATGTTTATGTTATCTAATGCTTCTGAGTTCTCTTGTGATATGATAAACCATTGCGACCTTTGTATGCTTTTCCGCAATCGCACTTAAATGGCTGAATGTCGGTATGCACGCCCATGTGTTGAGTCAAATGGCCTTGTTGCGTAAACTCTCGAGCACAAACTTTGCATTTGAACGGCTTCTCGCCAGTATGCGAGCGAAGATAAACTGTCAAATCCCTGGCACTCGCACACGCTTTATTGCACGTGCCACACATGTATGGTGTGACGAGCATGTGAGTTCTAGAGTGTGTTGTCAAATTGCCTCGTTGATTAAACGCTTTATCACACTCTCTGCATTTGAACGGCTTCTCGCCAGTATGAAAGCTCATGTGTTGAGTCAAATTGCCTTGTTGCGTAAACGCTTTATCGCACTCTCTGCATTTGAACGGCTTCTCGCCAGTATGAATACGATTGTGTCTTGCCAAATCACAAGCACTCGCAAAATCTTTATCGCAGACTTCGCAGACATGTCTTCTTCTCCCTCTTCCTCTGCGTTGACCAAGATCTCTTCTTCTTGGAACTGCCAAACAGATCGTAGTATTCATTTCCTCTTGTTCTCGAGCTCGCTCGCGCTCTAAACTCTCTACTCTCTCCGTCAATATCTGTAACGTGTTATTCCTCAAATTCCTTACCGGTACGCTCTTCTTCCTGACCATCTTATTAATTATTGTATTAAGTGTGAATATATCGTGTTATCGCGCGTCTATTTATTATTATGAAGATCTCGATTTTAATTTCATTTTTGAGATCTCCCAAAAACTGATATGATGATGATGATGATGGTGGGAAAGTTCTTCTTCTTCGTTCAAAGAGCGAGTTTTACGATGCATAGTTTTCGGTGTATTCCTCTCGCGCGACTATCAACGCAGCGCATGTGTACGTTTTCATATTTTCTAACGTTCACGCGCGTTTCGCTCGATAGAATAGTTTAGGGTTTCACGTAAAAGAAAAACTTCCCCTCGTTAAATTGAACGAGTTTCACTTTAAAAGATGTATTAAAAGAATAAAAACGGGCCAAAGAAAAGAACGCAATCGAAGAAGAAAATGGCAACTCCTGCGCGTCGTCTCGAGTTCTGGGACCTGCGAGTCTCAATCTCACCGAAGAAGAATAAGACGAACGATGAAGATGAAGATGAAGATGAAGATGAAAAGATATCATCGAACGAGAACGATATGAAGAAGAAGAAGAAAAAAAAGAATGGAAGGAAGATTATTTTAGATAACTTAAGTGGATCTATTAAACCGGGGAGGTTCTTGTGCGTTCTTGGACCCAGTGGATCCGGGAAGACGACTTTCTTGAACGCGTTAGCCGGCCGGTTATGTGAACGTGAAATCTGCGAAGTACGTTTTTTTTTGTGTTTGTGTGTTCTCTTTTAATTGGATTTCGCGAGATTCGCGTGAGTTTGATCACTCGATTTTGCGAGACACGCGTCATGATTTAAGCGCTGAACGATATTGACGCGCGCGACGACGCACTATTTTTCATAATTACACAGGGCGGCGCGAGTTTTGAGTATACTGGAGATGTCATCATGAACGGTCGCGTAGTTTCCATGAATCGCGCCGGTTCGAAGGCGAGTAGGAACAATAATCAAATATCGTACGTCGAACAAGACCCAAAATTTTTTAGTAACATGACCGTGAGAGAGACTTTGATGTTAGATTGTAGGTTAAGAGATCAAAGGGCGACGAAGAGCGAGTGCGAGAAGATCGTTGAGGATGTTTTGAGTAAGTACGGCTTAACGAGTTGCTCGGATACTTTGGTCGGTGGCGATACGGGAGGGAAAGACGTGAGAGGGATTTCTGGAGGAGAGAAAAGGAGGCTATCGATCGCGTGCGAGACCGCGTTTTCATCATTTAGTGATAATAATAATACTAACAATAATAATAAAATAGGAGAAGAAAAAGAGTTTCAATTAGTCGTATGCGATGAACCGACGTCCGGTTTAGATGCGTTCTCTGCAGATCGCGTAGTTTCGCAATTAGCGGGATTAGCCGTAGAGACAAAATGCGTCGTCGTCGCATCGTTACATCAGCCTCGATCAGCTTCGTGGTTGCGAGCGCATGATGTCATGTTATTAGCAAACGGCGGTCGCGTCGCGTATCACGGACCAGTTTCCAAATGCGTTGAATACTTTTCGAGTATTGGTTACGAATGTCCAACAAATTACAACCCCGCAGAGTTCTTGATCGATCTCGTATCAATCGTTAGTGATTGTGGCGTGAAAGCGATGGAAAATTCAATCGAGCGAGTCGATGATATTTGCAACACGTGGCGACGCCAAAAACCGTTCATTGATAGACAATCTTTACAAATAGAATACGAAGAATCCGCGGCGTTGTATAACAATCAGTTCAATTCGAATAGGAATAGAAAACAACGCACGATGATGTTGATGAATGATTTTGATAACATGATGAACGATTCAAGTTTATCCAGGTCGGAGACGACGATTACGATGGAGAACGGTGCGCCGCTCTCGTTTCGTGATTTTGAAAAGACATTTGCGGCTCCAAGGCCTTTATCACCCGGTTTTCATACTAATATTCCTATCTCGAAAGATAGAGAAATAATAGACGAAACTGATGATTTAGTAGAAGGGTATAAATTAGCACAGCAAAAACAACATCTCGTAGAAAAAGAGAACGAATTCCAAGCGGTCAGAAAGAAAATTCTTTCTCCAAAGAACGATGCAACAAAAGACGACGACGATAAGACGAACGATAACGACGCGGTCAATATCGTAAATACTACTACTACTACTAAAAATCAAGGAATCGAGGAATACGATGCGAACGATGGGCGCAATCATGCTTCGTTCGGATCATCACCACCGTCGCCATTTAAGCAATTTCAACTATTAGTTGGTAGAAGTTGGAAGCAAACTAGACGAGAGATGTGGGTCAACGGCGTTCGTCTCGTCGCCTCTGTCGGTTTAGCGACAGCTTTTGGTTCGTGCAACTTTCGTCTCTCGAAGCATCCTTCGACGATAAAGCGCAGGGTTTCTGTTTTAATGCAAAGTTGCATCAATACCGGAATGCTCGCATTATGTCGCACTTTGAATAACTTCCCAAGAGAGCGATTAGTCGTAAGTCGTGAAATGCGAAGAAACTGTGGGGGATACCATCCAGGTGCATATTTCTTTGCAAAGCTGCTCGTAGAGACGCCTATCGATATGCTCTTTCCAGTCGCTTTTGGGATGATCGTTTCGCCAATGGTTGGGTTAAATCCAGCCGGTCGAAACAAATTCATTTCCGCGTTAGCGTTACACGCTGCGAGCTCAGCGGCGTTAGGACTAGCCGTGTCCGCAATTGCACCGACTGCTGAAACTGCTTTGGCCATTGGGCCTTGCATAATGGTCCTCTCGATAATGTTAGGCGATTCGACTGGCGCGTTTGGTGAAGTACCTTTGCTTCTAAAACCTTTATCGAATTTATCCGTCGTGAAATGGTCCTTTGAGGGCGTTTTAGCTTCTGAATTCGAACAACTCGTATTCAACAAAGACGATAAGGAATCCGAGTCGTCTAAGCAACTTCGGTTAAGAACTGAACAAAAGAAACGAGAACTTCACGCCACGAAACACGGATTTGTTTACGACGCTACGAAATGGGCGACTGAGAAACTTGAATCGATCGGACCCGAACGAGGCGAAGACGTATTACAAGAATTTGGACTCAAAACGAAAGGGCAATCGATTGATGCGGCTAAAGGTCAAATTGGCGTGTTCTTGCTAAACATTGGAGTTGCATTCGTGGCGTTGACGCTTAAAGAAAAATAAATTCATTGTATTACTATTAAGCATGCATCTTTAGAATCTTTTTAATCGCTTTATCGTACGACTCTCCGTTCTCGCAATATTGTTTAATACCTTCGATGATCGTTTCGGGAACGTTTGAAATTATCGCCGAAACTCCCTTCTTTCTTAAATCTAAAACCGTTTCCAAATCATCAGCTACCCAGCTCTCTACGAAGACGTCGCTCTCTTTCGTAGCCTTTTTATACCAAGCGTCGTCGAATTTAGAGCTCGGCAAAAGACCGTAAATTTTTAACTTCTGCAAGTTCTTTTTAGTTAATTTCTCTAAATTCCAATGTTTCTCGTCCAAATCTCTCATCGCCCAAGTCATCTTAATCCTATCCTCCATCTTTGGAAACGAACTCTCTAAAGCTTTCTGAATATTCTTCGTAGCTTCGCTCTCTGGATCGGTGACATAAAAACTCACAGAGCGCACGATGTCATACTTCTTTGCTATTTCGTTCACGAAAAGTACGTTCTCGACGTTCAACGCGTCGTCTTTCAAATCGACTCCAAGAAACCACCCGTCATCACCAACTTCCTTCGTCTGCATCGCGTTCGAATTCTTCCCAAACTCTAAAACTAACCTCTTCGTCCTCGAATCCTTCCTATCTCTCCTCTTATTATTCATACTCATCTTCTGAAAATGTTTATTCTTCATATCGGCGAACTGTTTCATGAGCGCCTCTACTAACGGAAACGCGACATCGTCGGCCCCTAACTCCCTCACTTCCTTCAACGTCATCTCCCTCAAATCATCCCTTTTCACTTGCATTTGTAACCTCTTCGGATGCGCTCCTAAAATCTCGCCCGTCTTCAACATCACCGCGTCCACGTCAAAATTCTTCAAACCATAGTTCTCCACGAAATATTTCATGGCATCCAACGACCCCGATTGCACCCTCGGATTCGCGTTCAACAATTGATGACTTGCCACGTAAGGAAACGTCCTCGCGCACTTCTTCTCTTTTTTCGTCGGTTCCCTCTTATCGAACGCTCGCGTGAACATGTTTACTCCATTAAACATCAACGAGCAGATTCCAAAGAACGATAAAAACAAACAGATCGCGATCTTCTTCATCGGCATCGGTTTGTTTATGTTCACGCCCATTTTAGCGAGAAACAGTAAGGTCTTGATCAATAACGTCTGCGATTGGTGCTGTTTTTGTGTTTTCTTTAACAGTTTTTCGTCCTTCGAAGCGCTCGTGTTACTGCTATGTTTATTCTTATTCATATTATTATTGTTCTTCTAAAGCCAAGCAGTCAAAAGTGATGCCCAGTTTTTATAACGTCCTACTGCTTAATAAAAATAAAGCGAGCGCTGAGCGAGAAAATTGAGGACAATTTGAGTACTTGATGGAGTAAAAGAGATTGTTTTATAATAATAGAATATATACGTAAACAGTGTAAATGAGTGTGTGTGTGTGTGCGTGTGTGTGTGCGTTGCTTGCTTGCGCGTCTTTTATATCGCGGCCGGCTGTTTTCAGAACACGCTCGCGCGATTCTTCTGCTTAAAGCGATTATTATGACTGACTTTCGTGCGATGGATGAACAGACCACTCGTCGTCTTGAATCTCATGTCGCACAAATCGCATTGAAACGGCCTTTCGCCAGTATGCGTTCGAAAATGATTATCCAAAGTCGCCTTACGCGCAAACGCTCGTTCGCATAATTCGCACTTAAACGCTCGTTCGCCGGTATGTATTAACGAGTGCCTCAATAAGCCGCCGTGTTGCGCGAACGCTTGAGCGCATACGTCGCATTTGAACGGCTTTTCGCCAGTATGCGTGCGAAGATGTCTTTTCAAATGCCCAGCGTCCGAGCACGTTCGGTCACAGGCTAAACATAAAAATGGTTTCGCCGTAGTCGCCGTAGATTTACTGCGTCGTCTGCGTCGTCGTTGTTGTTCTTCTTCGGTTTCCGCTGATGATGACGCATGGAACGGTGGCCTCGTCTTCTCGTCCAATTCGTATTTATTATTATTATTATTATTATTATTATTATTATACTCATAATCGATAGCTCTGCATAGCATTGTTAGTCTTTCGTCATCACCACCAACAAAAACTTCTTTGTCAACCTCTTCTCCCCCAGAATCATCGCGATATTCCTCTTCTTCTTCGCGATCTTCTCCTCTCACGCTTGGGACGTGATAACGAAATTGTTCATCCTTCGAGGACGATGGCGAAGTCGTTCTCGCGTTTGTTTTATTCATCATCCGGTGATTATTATTATTATTATTATTATTATTATTATTATTGTCATCGAGTTGGAAATCATAGGTCCTATTCTCTTCCTCTTCTTCGCGCGCGCGTTGTTCCCTGATCAACGCGATAGATCGAGCGCGATAGAGATCATCGATCGTGAGTTTAACGTATCGCTTTGGCAGGCTTTTCTTCCTCATATTGTTTGTTTTATGTGATTATTATTATTATTGATTGATTGATATGTTTATGACGTAAAAGAAGAAATGGAATGATCTTTAGGAGCGAAAGGTCATGGTAAAAGATGCACTCCATCGAGCTGTTTAGGGTTTCTCCAATTCTTTTAAAATGGTTGTTAAAATTAGATTTTAATAATAATAAACACGCGCTTACGAGTTTAAGAGAATTAGTTCATGCATAAATGAAGGAGGAAGATAAAATTTAGAAGCATTTGCGTCAGTATTGAATTTCCAAACACTAAAACACGCTAAAATCTCCGTATTTTCTCTCCGCAAACTCTGTCCTTAAAACGGTTCAGGTTTCTTCGGAGGCGTCTTCCCGTAATACTGCCGCGTCATTAATTTGTTATGATACGTCCACGCCTCTTCGTTCGATAGCTTTCCGTCGTTCACGCGTTGTCCTTTCATAATCGGCTCGTAGTCGCTCGTTAACTCTCCGTCTCGCATAACGAACGTCGTCGATACGCTCTCTTTTGATATCCTATTATTATTACTATTATTATCACTACCACTACTACTACTACTGCTACTTTTACTATTTGATTTAGCGCGTAACTCGCGTAAGATAATAGACGGCGCGTTGATCTTCATGAACCCGATTTTCGCGAGTACGACCTTCATCGCCTTACTGATCGAATCTTCATCAACACCGTAATCATCAAATTCTTTTTTCTTCTGATCAACTGCGACGAAAGCTAGTCTCACCTCTCGCTTCACTGAATCGACATCGACGCGATAGGAATCTACACCGTTCGCATTGCTTTCAGCCGCTAGAGCATTTGTTCGTTTCTTGAGCCATAAGAACTCTTTAAACGCGCTGGTAAGTAAATAATGTCAAGTTTAGGGTTTCAATATGTTCATTTTAAAGTTATATAAAAAACGAAACGAATTGAATATGCGCTTTGTGTACTGTTCGTTGATAGAAAAAAACGTTTTAACGAAACGAATCGTCTTGCTTACCTTCTCAACAGTCTCAACTGTTTCGTTTTGTTCGAATCGATCATTTTCCTATATCAGCATATTATATGTTTACGACAACGAAATGTCTTTTAAAAATGGGGAAACTACTAAAAATGAAGAATATCCAAAAACGACAAAAATAGTATTAATTAATTAATAATATGACCCCGCAAAACAGCGCACTCATCGCATCGACGAAAGATAACGCTCTACGATTACTCGCGTTTGTTTCAGCTTTACTCCTTTTAATATGCGTATTCTCCTTCGCGAGCGATGATATCGGAAACGTATCGGAAGATTTCAGCGAACGAACGAGTTTAACAAACACGAGAGCGGTGATCGAAAACGTACCGAAAGAAGATGATCAAAGGAAGAAGATGTATTGCGCGAAAGTCGCGAACGTCGGCGACTGGCAGTTCGGTGCAGACGTGCGATGCGATGATGATCGAGATGATTTCATCGCGTTCGCGAGTTTTGGATGTCCATCGAAGAAGAAGAAGACGAGGCCTGCGTTGACATTTTTCGCGAGATATTCAAAAAGAAAGAACGAAGTCGATCGGAAGAAGAGGAAGCAGTGGATACCGAACGAAGAGTTGGCGAAGACGTGCGGGTATTTCAAGTTCGCCAGTGCGACGACGCAGGAGGAGGAGAGGAGTAGTGATGGCGATAATAGCGAGGCTGTCGAGGGCGTCGATTTAGATCGAACGGTCGCGTCGAGCGAGAGTAGTAGTAGTGGCGGTAGCGGTAGTAGTAGTACAGATGGCGATGATGATGATGACGAAAATGCGAAGAATAATTTCGCGATACAGAGAATGATGCGAGGCAGAGATGCTTTATTTGTTGGAGATAGTCAAGTGAGGCATGTTTATGCCGCGTTTTTGAGAATAGCCGCGATCGGCGACGCGCACGAAGCGCATTTGCATCCTCCGAAAAGGCCAAAGTTAAAGACGAGTTTTAATAGAAAATATGGGTTTTATGGTCGAAATAGATTACATCACGAAGATAACATCGAAGAAGAGGCGGTTGGGGACGTTCCTGGAGATAAACATTCGAAAACGGATCCTTTGAAACATAGGAACTGGACGTTTGCGATTCAAGGCGGCGGCGCCGCTAGTTTCGTTTGGGCGCCTCAAGCGTCCGACGTCGTCGAAGTGATTAAAGAGCGTTTAGTTTTAAACGCAGACGGTGAGAGTACGAAAGAATCGCAGTTCTCATCGCCCGATTTTGTCGTCGCAGGCGTCGGTTTATGGCACATGTTACACGAAAGCGACGCGAACGATTTTCAAAGACAACTCGCGGAAGTAAAGAATTTATTGGACGATATCAATTTCAAACAAACAGTTCCGTTTTGGTTAACTGTATCAAAACCAGGTCCCTCGCATTTAATGAATTCAGTGAAGAAACAAACGAGATTAACGCGCGATAGTTGGGCGTTATACCGCGAAGCTACTGAAAAAGAATTCGACGACAACTCGCAAACTTTAGCGATTGATTTTGGCGCAATGACCGAAAAATGTGGCTCCAAATGTTCAGTAGACGGCGTTCATTTAGACGAAACGACGTACGATGCGGCCGCGCAAGTTCTCTTGAACTCACTAGCCTCCGTTTGGGACGTAAAATTAAAGAATTCTGGTAATAGTAAAGGTAAAGAAGAAGATTTCGAGCCGCTCGATTTTAGCGAACCCGGCGGGGCGTCAATGAACGCCGCCGACGACGAAGAATAGCTTTTCGACGTTCAATCTAAACGATACTAATGAAAAGAAATACAACAACACTCTCTTTATATATCTCTTTATTATTCATAATGGCTCAAATACGTACGCGTGAATTCGATACTCACGCTCTCGCGCATTTCGTCGCAAAAACCCAAAAACAGAGGGTTCAAAATTGTCATCGAAAACCTCATTAATTACATCGCGCGCGATAAAATTAAACAAACGATCGATCGAAGAACTCTCTCTCTCTATCCCTCGACCGTTTCGCTCGATCAAAACACGCGCATTTAACATCTTTCGGAGCATTAAACCCTGCGATTACGTAAATATAAGTAAAGTTTCGCTTTTGGATTTTATCTTCAATTTCGAGATCAAAAAGAACGAGAATAATAAACGAGGCCTTGCGGTTACACATAAACGATAATCATTTAAAATGGGCAGAGATGATCTGCACGAGAACACCGCGGACCATGCAACGGATGCGATGATTGTTAAAATTGGGAATTTAGTCGCCTATGATTGTACGTTTCCGTCATGTTTTGATTTCGTTTTGATTTCGAGAAGGGGAGAAGGGGATTTTCTTCTTTTGCGTCTTCTTCGTCTTTGTTCGCTTTTTACTCGATGATGCCGACCGACTAATTGTAACTGTTACTTATCGCTTACTTATTATGATTTATAGCTATGGTAGATAACATGTTCTTCTACCGCGATAGGACGGGAACAGCGCGTGGGCCTTGTAACATTGAGTGCATGCGTGCGTGCTGGGTCGGCGATATCATCGACGAACATACGCTGACGTGGTGCAACGGATTATCCGATTTTTTACCAATAAGAAACGTGCGAGGATTACAGAGACATATTGAGAGCCCGGCGACGAAATTTCATAAGTTTTTCGTGCGAACGTTCGTGAGGACTGAGAAAATGCTCAATCAAGCGCGAGCGAAGCACGTCGAGGAAGGGAGAAGTAAGGCTGGCGCGCTCGAGAAAGAAGAGCTTAATAAAATGTGGGAGGACAGGGTTGAATTCGCGAGGCAAAAGGCGTACGCGTTCAGGCAAGAGAGGTTGGCTAAAATTGGAAAAGAGAATTTGGATGAAGTAGTTGATATTCGCACGAAGAAATTCATGGGAATTCCGTATAGTTGGTTGAAAAAGTCAGACGAGGAGAATAAGCCCGCCGATAAGACTTTACTCGAACGCAAATAATAATACTAATAAAAAACACGAACTTCATTAAAATATACTATCTAATAATATAATAATACAACAAGCTAAACCTAATACAAATACAATAATATACATGATCATCATCATCATCATCTCTCTTCTTTCTAATACCCAAACGCCTTGGAGACAAATGCGCTCATGCGCTTGAAAGTTGGACTCTTAAACGTCGTCGACTTCAAGTCTTCTCTCAGAAACGGATTCACTGGCGGTTCTAAAACACCGTTCACTCTCCCATATAATAAATCTTCCCCGTATTTACCTCTTCTCGCGTCATCGTGCGATCCTATAAACGACGCCGCGAATATAAACGGAAGCGCCAACGCAAAAATGGTATGCGATACCCTCGAACCGCCGCGGCCTCTCGTCGACGCACCCATTGGATGATGATGACTGTGATCATGATGACTGTAATGACCATACCCAGCACTCGTGCTATTGTTATTATTACTACTACTACTAATCCTCCTCAAAGCCTCGTCCCTGGCCTCGATCAGTGCTTGAAAATTCCTCACCGACGTCGTCGAGGACTTATTTCTGTCCGGATGTAACTCTTTCGCTAACCTTTTAAACGCATCGCGGACATCTCTTTCAGTAGCGGCAGCGGCAGCGGAACTATCGTTCGATCGTGATATTCCCAGTATCTCGAACGGATTCCTATGACTCATTTTCCTTATTATTATTTTCCTTATTATTATTATCGACGTCGTATTATTATTATTATTATTATTATTATCTTCTCCCAATGATTTTGTTCTTCTGTCGCTCTAATGAATGTTTATTGATTATTATTTCACTCGATTGAAGAGATTTACGCGAGCAAGTGATTTCTGTTCTCAGCACGGTGCTATGATCGATCGTGTTATCGTGTTATCATGTGGGTGGTTACGCCTTGCGCTTTCTTTTCAACTGGAGTGAAGAGGGAGAGAGATTTTAAAACAAACGATTTGTGAAAGTGAGGAAGTTTCATAGTTTCCAGCGAGTGTATATTAAAACTTTAAAAGTATGTATATTTGTTAATGTTCTCTAATGTTTATGAGTTCTCTTGTGATATGATAAACCACTGCGAGCTTTGAATGCTTTTCCGCAATCGCACTTGAATGGCTCGATGCCGGTATGAACGCGCACGTGATTGACCAAAGTGTCAAATTGCGCAAACGCTTTCTCGCAAACGTGACATTGATACGGTTTCTCGCCCGTATGGATGCTCATGTGTTGAGTCAAATTGCCTTGTTGCGTAAACGCTTTAGCGCAAACTTCACATTTGAACGGTCTCTCGCCAGTATGCGTGCGAAGATGCTCTGTCAAATCTTGTGCACACGTACACGCTTTATTGCACGTTCCACACATGTACGGAGTGACGAGCATGTGAGTTCTAGAGTGAACAGTCAAAGCGCCTTGTTGATTAAACGCTTTATCACAAACTCTGCATTTGAACGGCTTCTCGCCCGTATGTATACGCGTGTGATTTTCCAAACTACGCTTTGACGTAAGTTCTTTATCGCAGACTTCACAGACATGTCTTCCTCCTGATCCTGCACTGCGTTGACCAAGATCTCTTCTTCTTGGAACTGCCAAACAGATCGTATTATTCATTTCTTCTTCTTCTCGAGCTCGCTCGCGCTCTAAACTCTCTACTCTCTCCGTCAATATCTGTAAC
>Ga0114998_10003225_pt1 | contig 12111 bp, 10 predicted proteins | sample ArcticOcean_MG_C_5_FD_87044 | JGI IMG/M metagenome (GOLD analysis project Ga0114998, IMG submission 87044) | Marine microbial communities from western Arctic Ocean - ArcticOcean_MG_CB4_138 | ecosystem: Environmental > Aquatic > Marine > Oceanic | place: Arctic Ocean: Canada Basin | collected...
CCCCCCAAAAGCACCACCCCCGCTGCCGCCAAGTTTCAGTTGCGCGATTTCCGCGCGCGCCAGGGAAAGCGCTCTTTTTAGCTTCGCGACTCGCGCCGCGCAAAAGTCCGGCGAGGCGTTTTCGTCCACCCCCAAAACGCTCGTGTTGATGATATTCCGCGCCCGGTTCGCGTACTTCAATGTGTTGAGGGTTTCGTCCAGGTTCTGGTCCGCGGGGGATATACACGCAACCATCACGGTTCGCGAGTTTCCCCCCAGCGAGTCCTTACGATAAATAAAAGAAAGTGTCAGTCTCGTATGGGCAAACAGTGTGTCAGGATTTGGTAATTGGGAAAGGCCCTTACCTGTAAAAGCCGCGTGAGTTTCGAATCGCGGTACGGAACGTGCGCGCCCAATTTGCGTCTCCGCTTGTCATCCCCGAGCGCGGAAATGACGTTCCCCAGCGCCAAAAGCCCTTTGTTGATTTGAATGCCCTCGCGAAGCCGGTCGCCCTCGGCGCCCGTTCGCTTCGCCCGCTCGCTGCCCGCCAGGTCCACCAGGTGCATCTTCGCGCGTATTCGATCCGGTGGATTCTTGTCGCCGCCTGATTCCACCGAAACGTGAATGGTGAAAACGGCGTGCGACCTGGACGATTGGTGGTTCATTCCAGTCGCCGCGGTGGCTCGGGTTTCCGACCCATCACGAAGCGCCTTGCGCATTTCAGTCTCGCTGTGCACTGTTTTTTCCCGCGCGCCTACTAAAACCACGCCCCCCACGCCACCCGGCGCGTCCCGCAGGGAAACCGCGTTTTTCGGCCGCAGCAAATCCCGAATCTCCTCTTTGTGAATTTCGATGAACCCGACTTTCAGGGTGACGGTCGTCGTGTTTGGAAGCGACTCGATGGTCTGATAAAGCGTACGCATCACCCGGGGAATCACGCCGTGTATTGCATCGCCTTGGTCCTTGGCAACGTCACCTTGTGAAAAACAGGACTCCTGATGACCCTGCGAAGCCGCGGAAGCCGCCGTGCCCATGGTGTGCGTTTTCCCCGATCCCGTTTGCCCGTACGCCAGCACCGTGCAGTTGTACCCTTGCATAAGCCCTTTCACCAAGGGCTCGACGCAGGTTTTGTACAGCTTCTTCTCCTCCTGGCCGTTGCCGTGAAACACGTGGTCGTACGTGAACTTGTGCTCGGACACGAGGGTCACGCTTGGTTCGTTTTCGTTGGCGAAAACGCACTCCCGGCATCCATCCACAAGCTCGGACCCGACAAGCGGCCGGACCATCAACGCCACCGTGACGGGAAGCTCCGGTGGCTCTTCCGTCGTATCTGTATCGCCCGCGCCGTGTTTCGCGGCGCGGTCGGGTGCCACGAAACTTGTGGGGGTTTCGTTGTGCACTTCACCATCACTCACCAAGCGTTCGCGCAACACCGGCACGCACTCCTCCGCCTCGTTCGCCGGGAGACCCTCCATCTCTCGACACCTGCTTTTCGCGACGCGCGCGATTGACGTGATTCCGAGCGGGGGGATACGGGGTCAGGGGAACGACACGACGATGACGGGGAAAGCAGAGGTGGCTCAAGCTTTCGGGAACGCGAATGTGATGTGCGTACCGAGGGTACGCACCCGACGGATATGCGCAGCGCGGTGTGGGAGGTGTGAGACGGAGTTTCGAGCTACGACACTTTCGTCCAACGGTCCCCCGCTTTTCCGAAACGGCTTCCTGGGACGGGCCGAAAAAACAGACCATTCTCGCGCTGTTGTTTCGATTGCGACGCGCGAGATGACAAGGCAGACACAACGGCATACGCGGTGGGCATCACGGTTTGCTTTTACTACCGCCAATACAATTACGAGGTGTGAATCATCACAATTCACGCCGCCCTTTCCGGCACCGGCACGTCGTTCCTGACGAGCATGACGCGATAGCACCGCTCGCCTTGGTCGTTCGTCTGGCACTCGCGCTCCGTTGGCACGCCCAGGGGGTTCACGTCCAACCACCCGTCTTTGTCCCCGTCCGCCTTGGCCCACGCCGAGGTCCACGGTTTTTCGAAGGTCACCGAAACGGCATCGTCGATATCGATCCCGGGTGAAACCTCCGCGGCCTGTCGTTCGTCGTCGTCGCGCTGATCATTCGTCTCGTCTCCGTCTTCCGTTTTTTTCCCAAACCCCGCGTTCCGCGCGTGTTCCACGTTCTGTCGCGCCGCGGTTTGATCGATTCCGGAAACGTCGTGAAGTTTCGAGTCGATGTCGAACAAGTGCGCGCCGAACTTTTCGAACTTCTCCCTCATGTCCGTTGACACTTCAAGCACGTCGCTTTGCAGAAACACGCGCGCGCCAGGCGCTAGGCCCTCCGCTACCGCCCGCACCAGCGAAGGTTGCACGACCCGTCTTTTGTGGTGCCTCGTTTTGAAGTGCGGGTCGGGTAACTGAATCGCCACCATCGCCACCGGGCCGCCCGCGCCGCCAGAGGCGTACGACTTGAGCCACCTGCCCATGCTCACGGTGGCGTTGCACTCGGCGAAGTGGACGTTGTCCACGATCCCGGCCACGGCGCCCCACGCGTTCCCGCGGTCCACCAGGGGCGCGCGTATATCCACACCCAACACGTTCATCTCAGGGTTTCGCTTGGCGAACATCAAGTCGAACCTTCCTCCGCCGCACCCGATGTCCACCAGAAGCGGCTTGGTGTTGTCTTTGAACACCACGTGCCATTGCGGGGGCGGGACCTGCACCTGCAGGCTCGCTTTCAGGGGGTTCACGTGCTGCCGCACCCTGACCCCCGGGACCTTCTGGGACGCCTCGTTCAGGGAGAGCTCCCCGAACACGGAATCGTCATCCATCAAATTCGCGCCGTGGTACCGCTTGCCGAAGGCGACGGGATGCGTGTCGATTTCGGCTTGGGCGAGTGCACGTGCCCGGTTTCTGCCGTACGCCAACCCGGGGGGGGTGGTTTCGGCGGCGGATTCATTTTCAACCTTCTCGGCGCCCGCTTCGGATGCGCTGGCCATGCACCGCGTCGTGGGTACGAGACGACAGGGACGGGGTGTCGCGCGAAGGTGGAGACGTGGGCAGATCGCGCAGCCTTTCAGCGCCGAGGCCATACGCGGAAAGAACAGGGCGACGGTGGTCGGGGCGACCAAAAGTGCCGAGGGAAAAGTGCTCGGCGGATATTAAAATATCCGGGCGACAAAGCTTCCACGTCATCATCACCCATCAGACCCTCGCGCACTCGCGACGAGTCGCCATGTCGTTCGCCCTCGCCGCCAACGCCATCGCGTGTTGGCATCGCGTCGGGATCTCCGTGAGGGCCTCGAAACAAAGTTCAAACAACATTCGCGGCCCGTCGCCGTGCCTCGCGTCTCAAGATGTGCGCGCCCGCTCGAATCTTAATGCCGAGTTTTTCCTGCTTCCCGCCCATCGATCGCGTTTCGTGGCTCACCCTCCCTCCATCCCTCCCCGACGCAGGATACCTCGACCGAAACCAGTATGGCTGATATGATGGCCAAGCTCGCTGCGGCTGAGGCGGAGGCGGAGAAGCTGCGGTCGGAGCTCAAGCAATCCGCCGCGGCACCGGTGGAGGACCTTTCTTCGCAAACCCCGGCGAAGCCGAAATCGAGAATCGACGGCGTGGGCGGGCGCGAGTTGCTTTTCGGCACGTCAACGAAACCGGGTGACGCGTGGCTTAAGGATGGCATGGAGTTTCTAGTCAGGGAGCAACCGAGTGAGGGTGCTGAGTTGGTTGGGATGTCAACGGAAGAGCAAAACACGGTGAACAGACGGCTGGCCATCGGTTTGTTCGGCACCGCTTTGTTTGCCGGGCTCGCGCAGATCGATTTGGACTCCCTGGAGCAAACCCCGTCGAAACCGTTATTTTTCTACCTGGTGCCTTTGCTTAAGAACCGGGAGCTTTTACAAAGAGCGTCCGAGCTCGCGGAGAACGGGTACTGGGAGGACCTGACGATTGTTGTGAATCAGATCCAAACTCAAAACGACGCGCGCGGGAACCTTTCGTTTGCGGCGACGTTTCTCACCGGCCGGGACGAGGAACGCGCAAAACAAGCCGCGAGCGACTTTCTGGAACTGCTTGAGAAAGTGGACTACAACAAGTACTTCGAAAGCATGAAGGGCGTGCCCGTGACTGGCGCGAAGGCGCTGGAGTACTCGAAGTTTAGCAAAAAAGCCGCGGTAGCGGCGGGCGCCAAGCTGGACGAGTTTCTCGGGCTGATGGACCGGGAACAACTGGACGCGGCGAAGTCGCAAGTCGAAACCTTCGTCCCGGCAACGGTAAACGTCCCTCCCTCCCTGGAGGTGGAAATCAGCGGCGAATCGACCGCTGGGGAAGGTAGCACGGACAACCCGAGTGGAAACACGCGGTCGTTCTCGGACGGGTACGGGCAATAGTCTCGAGTTTTGGCAATGAAGCGTGGCGGTGAGAAAGTTTTATCGAGTACGTAGTATTGTTCCGTAGTTCACTAAGCGACAGGACCCGCACAGCCCAAATCTACCTCAGTGTGTTACTGTAACACTTGGATACTTAGAAGTCATCCTCCTCGGTGTCCGAGTCCTCGTCGTCTTCCTGGATGATTTTCCAGCCCTCTGCGACGAGGACTTTGCGCACGGTCACGATCGTGGAACCCTCCTCTTCCACGCCCAGGTCTTTCAAGGTTTTGTCGTCATCGAGCTCGCGGCCTTTGTGCATCCTGAGGGGCGTGACATGACGAGAGCGGTGGCGTGAGGAGATGGCATGCAATATAGCGGTGAGCGGGTCAGTGTTACGTATTTTTGAGAGCATCGGGAGTGGTCTTGTGGACACCACGTCTTGTGTTGTTTCGGCGAGGGGAAGTTGAAAGGTCGCGTTTTCATCGGGACGACGAAGCGTGGTGGCGCGCGCGTGTTGTTGAGGTGAACGCGCGAGACTTGCGGCGGAGCGGTACGCGGGGAAGGGAGTGTGGGTTGGAACACGGTGCCAGGGAACGCACGCGAGTTCCCACGGCTCGACGAAACCTTCCAGGCGGCACAAGGTCTTTTCCGGTTGAAGCCCGATAGCCGCGGCGACCGTGGCACGAAGTTGCTTGCCCGTCACCACCGCCGGGTCCACGTCGAGCTCGAAGCTGTCAAGCGTCAGCGTTCTTGTCGCCATGGACGTCTTCCAGTACACGCTCCACTTGTCCTTTTGCAGCCGGGGCTTGATGAGCAGCTTCATGGTGGAGAGGGAAGTCGGACTGACGGAGGTAGGGCGTCGTCGTTGTGGGACACGCGAAACGTGGTTCGAGCGTTTTCTGTGACGCGACTTTGCCTCGAGACGTTCGCCGGGCAAAGTAAACCACTTGGAGGCGCGCCCGCGCCATGCCCCGGGTGCTGGCGCGCCGGGTGCTGGCGCACCTCCGGTCCCCTCCTGTGCGCGTGCGCGGGCGACGACCAACCGGCCGTGTTTTCGCCGCATGCGCGGCGGAGCGGCGAACCGCGAGGGAATCGCGACGACGGTCCGCGGTGATCCTGGAGGACAAGGATCCAGCGCACGCGGCGATTGGGTTTTGTCGAATGTGCTCTGTGACACACCGGCTTGAGAGAGACGCTTCTGCCGAAAGGGAAGCGCGAAAGTTGATGGATACGATACGACACACGGGACGGCTCGATTTCGACAGCCCCACCGCGGACCCGCGGTTCGCCCTGGACAAGATGTACCAGCCCGGGGGAGGGAAGATGCTGGGCGTGTTGATTGCGACGCGGGTCTGTCATGACAAGAATCTCACGGTATCAGATTTGACACAAGTGAAAGCACCTTGTACATCGACACCGGGCGGCCAAACGAAAGAACCAGTCGAAAACGAGTCTGAAATTGTCATCCTCAAGGCCTTCTCCGGGCAGCTGTACGGCGAGTGGCGCGTCCCAGGCTGGGCGCCGCCGCTGTGCGGGCTGACGCACGATTCGGGGAGGTACGTCGAAACTCGAAAAGTAATCGAAGCCAAAACCTGTGAAGCGCGGGGCTTGAAAACCACCGCCTCATCGATGGAGACGGCTTTGCATTTGGAGAAACAAAAGTGGGACTTGGAGATTCAAAAGGTTTCAAACGAAGTGAAACAGGCGCGTACGTCGCGACGCGAAGAAAGAAGGGACGCCGCTGTTTCGCGACGCGACGACGACGACGGCGAAAAAAATGGTTCGGACGAGCATCGCCTCGCCGAGGAGAGTCGTGCTGGCAAGCGAAGAGTCGCTCGAGTTCGCGAGGAAAAGGCTACTGCGATGGGACCGTCCGTAACCGCCCTGGAGACGGCGAAACAAGGCGTCCAAAAACTTCGCGAGGAACACCGGAACCTAAGCGCCGCGCTGCTCGCGGAGATTTTCGAAAGCTACCGCCTGCCCAACTTCAGACAGGACTTCGGTTTCGGGGTTTTGAAAGGTAGCTTCGAAAGCGAGTCGAGTGATGCCGACGGCGCAGGTGTATCAAGTACATCAGAAACGCGGACGCATCACCTACGCTTCCCGTATGAAGCCGGCGCAAGCCTTTCTGAGTATTTCGTGGAAAACGAGCCGGTGTTGGCGCAGGCGAGTGAGGAGAAAGCGAAGAACCCGTGGAAGAACCCGGCGAGCGATACAAACACGAACGTTTCCACAAATTCCACAAAACCCACCGCCCTGCCGTGCGGGTGCGGCGATTGCTGCGCCCCCAAGCTTCTCGCGGAGTGCGCCTTGCGGGGTTTGAAACCGCTCGCCATCGCGGAGACGTGGATGGGATCGCCTACCAGAAAGCAGGGCGACCGAAATGAAGGCGAGTTTTACGGCGCCTGCCGCGGACGGTGTCGGCCGATTTTAGGACACATGCTGTGCGGAGCGGACGAGTTGCGGGGTGCGGGGCCAATACGGGTGTGAGTTTTAGTTACAAACTATTTAACCGGTCGTATTTTGAAACAGCGTAGCCAAAAATATCCACCTGCCCCTAGCCCCTCGAGACGTCAAGGCGCCGCGGGCGAGCGCGCGCCGGACGCGCCGAGACTCTTTGAGGAAAAACCCCTGGGGCGGGAAATTCCCCGGCTTCGGCCAGGGAAATTCCCCCACTTCGTTCTGTGAGTTTACGGGTAGTGTAAGGTTTTTAATCCGAGGGGTTTTCATTTAAAAAAACCCATTTTCTCAAATTTCAACACCCCGCTTACTTTTAATGTGCAGATTCGGCACTTCGACCGGCGCGGGGCATGTCGGACCCCGCGTCCCCCCCCGCGAAGCCCGTCTTGGTTCCGTACAAAACAATCGGTGAGCTCAGCGACGAAATCGGGTGGTCGTGGTACCAGTGGCGTTTGTTCTTTTTCGTCGGCCTTTGCGTGGCCGCGGATTCCATAGAGGTAAATCTGTTGTCCTTCATCTCGGTCGAGGCCACGAAGGACTGGGGGCTCGCGGAGTTCTGGGAAGACACCGTCGCCGCGGCTGTTTTCGCGGGCGAGGTGGTGGGGTGTTTCTTTTTCGGGTTGTTCGCGGACCGGTTTGGTCGGCTTCCCGCGTTTTGCGTTGGGGTGGGGTTCGTTTCGGTGTTCGGCGTGGCTTCGTCGTTGGCTTCTAATTTAAACCAACTCGTGGCCTTGCGTTTCAGCGTGGGCGTCGGGATAGGCGGGTTCACCGTGCCGTTCGACCTGCTCGCGGAAACGTGCCCGGCACGGCTGCGAGGCTTGGTGCTCTGCGCGCTGTGGACGTTCTGGACGTTAGGGAGCGTGGTGCTTAACCTAATCGCGGCGCAATGCTTGCGCGACGTGGACGGCCCGGGGGGAAGCGACCCGCTCGGGTGGAGGTAAGGAACTTTCCCAATCACCACACACGCCTCCCTGATTGCCCATACTCGTACCAGAAGGGACTATTCCCTCTGCCCATACTCGTACCACAAGGGACTATTACCCCTGACTGTTTACTCATACCAATCCCTCATACACATGGCCCGAGAGACTGACACTTTCTTTTTGATCGTAACAGATGGCTCACGTTTTTCGCCGCGATTCCGCCGATCGTTTCGCTAGTGGGAATCGCAGTGATCGATGAAAGCCCGGCTTGGCTCGCGGCGAGGGGCAGAGGGAAAGACGCGAAGGAAATAATCATGAGGGCTGCTAAAATAAACGGAGTGACCCTTGACCCGAACTTCGAAGTCGCGCCCGAGGCCGAGAACAAGGCCGGGGTCGCGTCGCTTTTCAACAACACAAACGTTTTCCGGACGGCTTGCCTGTGGAGCCTGAATTTCACGTCGCACTTTGCGTACTACGGCGTGGTGTTGTTTCTTCCCCGGATCCTAGGCGCGGGTGCGACTGATCCGTACAACTTCGACGCGCTTTTGATTTCTTGCGTAGGCGAGGTGGTAGGATCAGTAGCGGCGTGCGCGCTCATCACGCGCGTTTCGAGGAGAACGTTACTCGCAGCCGGGTCTTTGTTGCTAGCGCTTTCCGTGCCCGTGCTTCTGCTGTCGCACGTCCCGTCTTGGGCGATGCTTGCCGCGGCTTTAGTCGCGCGAGGGTCCGCGAACTTAGCCGCCAGCCTGACCTGGATAGTCACCCCGGAAGGGTACGACGTGACCGTTCGCGCGACGGCGCACTCGTGGGGAAACCTGCTGGCGCGGGTCGGCGCGCTGGCGACCACGTACTGGGGAGGCGCCGACGTCGGCGAACCCACGAAAGTGGGGTCGTACGTGTGTTTTGCGGTGTCCATGGCGGCCATCGCGGCGGTGATGCCGGAGGGGGTGATGTCTGGGTCGAAGCCGGAGGGAATAGAGGGGAAGGAAGGGTATGGGGACAGGTACGGAGCGTCGCGAGCGAGCGACAAAACAACTTAGCAAAAGTGACAAAAAAACTCAGCTGTAATTTATTATTCTCAGTCTCGGGAGCGCCTTCCGATGGCCCTCGGCGCAGCCGTGGGGGGGTCATCCCAGGGTCTGAACTCCGATGTCAACGCGGTGTTCGCGATGCTGCAGGCCTCAACGGACTACGCGCGCGTTCGAAACGCAGTGAAGGAGGCGGTTACCACGCCTGCGATGCCGTTTACGTCCCCCGAAGATTTCGAAAAGCAAGTGCGTCGTTTGATGGAGGACTCAGGTTTGGCTAATCGAATACGGAACTTCGCGTTCGCGGCGCGCGGTAAGATTCCTGGCGTGGATGTGTCTCATCATGAACGCGGCGTATTGGGCGTAGTACCCGTAAACCCACCCGCCGCGACGTCCAACTCGTCGCGAGCCAGGACGTGCGAATCTGATCCGAACGTAGGGCTGACGGGTACCGAAAACGACGCCTCCGGGACATCGGACTCCGACGACGCCAGGGAAGCTTCTGGGGCGTCGAGCGCCATCATGGCCGCGCGACGCACGTTACGACGCACAGTCGTGACGCGTCTGTTACGTTTGGCGGAAACAACTGGGGTACCTTTGTCGGCGCGGAATCCAGCGGAGGAACCAACCGGCTGTGACTCGAAAAGTGCAAAAGGACAACGCCGACGACGCCAAACCGTTTGGGAAACTGCCGACCCGGTGGACCCGGAGCAATCGTCACACCAAAACCAAAGCATCCAGGCCGCGCTGGAGCTCGCGGCGTTCACCGGAATGTTGCCGCGTCATGTCGGGCACGTGTGGGACCACGACGACCTTTTCGACGCCGCGGTGTCGGGGACCTTCGCGGAAAACGCAAAACAGAAAACACAAAAAGTTCTTTCTGAAAACGCGAGTGAGACCGGGCTTTTGTCACTCCGGAAACCGCCGAGTGGACGTGACATCCAGCGCTTCTTGCGCGACCTAGCCCCTAACACCCAAAAGTCGGGAACGGACGATTCGTGGGACGTGACGTTTTCGACGACGCGGAAAGATCTCGCAGAGAAGTTACTGAACGCGAAAAGAAACCAAAACCAAAACCAAAACCAAACCGATTTTTGTATTTTTCTTCGCGGCGGCGCGCCGGCTGAACACCGAGCTGTGCTGTGGCGGGCCGCGCTGGGCATAGCTGGCGGTGCGTATACAAAATCCTTCCGGGAAGACTTCAATCGCATAGTCAGTGATGCGCGTCCCACAACGATGCTCACGGATGCTTTGTGCGCGAGCGATGCGAAAGAGACGTGCGACCATCCGTTCTTTTTCCCGTTTGACGAGACGTTGAGGGCGGCGCTCGTTTGCTTCAGTAGGGACGCTTCCGTTCCAGAGCTGTGCGCAGTCAACGGGGTACGACCGCACCATCCAAGCATACGACGCGTGTCACAAAGTGACGGAGACGGTGAGGAAACAAACGAACAAGAAAGTGAGTCATACGGTGAGGCAAGAAAAAATAAGAAAGAAACAAACGCGGGTCCGTACCCGCCGTCGGGCGTGGTTCCCTTCCGCGGCTTGGCAAAACTTATGGCGCCGCTGTGTTTTCTGTACGAACACCCGGGTGATATCGCGGGGGTGTTTAAGCACTTATGGGTTTCTATTTTTTCGCGTCTACACGTGATTGACGACGACGAGTTCCCTAAACCCGCGTTTCCCGGTCTGCTCGCAATGGTGGAAGAACAAATCACGGAACACGAGCCGGAGTTGCAATTCCACTTGGCGAAGATTTCGTGTCACGTTTCAAAACTAACAACGCCGTGGCTCGGCGGCGGGTTCGCGGGGTTCCTACCAGTCACGGAAACGCTTTTGCTGTGGGACCGGTTGGTAGGGTTCCAATCCCTGCTGCCACTAGGCGTCGCGGCGTGTGCTATCCTTTCACTGCGGAAAAACGCGCTGCTCGCGGCGACCAACACGACGGAGGCGTTTGAGTGCGTCGAGGATTTGAGTTTCGTTAAAATCGAGCCGCTACTCGCCGCGTTCGCGTTGCGCAACGGAAAATCACGGGAAGAGGGTTGCGAAGGTTCTGAAGGTTCTGAAGCAGAGGGTTCTTCCGAGGAGTCACAAGGTTCAGAGGGTTCCGAATCACAGGATTCCGAGGAGTCACGGGAGGGTTCCTACGCGTTCGAGTTGAGTGACGAGAGCGAAACAGACGAAGCGACGGGGTATTAGAAACCTGTTAGAATAGTAGAGATAGGAATGCTGTGGGGACGAGCGCGGCGAAAAAGGAAAAGTCTCACCACAAATCAGGGCAGCCGTTCACGATACACCAGTTTACCACCTCGAGATGACCCTCGTCTCTCGCCACTCTGAGCGTATCCTCGTCCCACGAGCAGCCGTTCGCGCGTGCCCACTGGAGCACCTCGAGGTGCCCGCCCACCGCCGCCATCGCGCACGTATTCTCATTCCTTGGGCAGCCGTTCGCGTGCGCCCACTGCAGCACCTCAAGGTGCCCGCCCTCCGCCGCACACGCGAACGTGTAATTGGCACACGGGCAGCCGTTCGCGTGCGCCCACTGCAGCACCTCGAGGTGCCCGCCCCCTGCCGCCCCCGCGCACGTATCCTCGTCCCACGGGCAGTCGTTCGCGCGCAACCACTGCAGCACCTCGAGATGCCCGCCCCCCGCCGCATGCGCGCACGTATATTTGTCCCATGGGCAGTCGTTCGCGCGCAACCACTGCAGCACCTCGAGCTGTCCGCTCCCCGCCGCATACATGCAAAGGGGTTGTCGAAACGACAGGCGACCTCCCCGTTGCCGGCGCTGCACCGCGCTTAAACATCCGCGATTAACGGCTTCACATGCACCGAGTTCTTTAAACTCAAGCCCCGTCGCTGCCACCGCGTCGCGCATCGCGCGGCTCACCGCTGGGAGCCGTGCGAGATCTGCGGGGTCGTCGAAATGCTCAGATCTGAGAAGTGCTCGACGACGAGGTGGTTGGGGAGGCGGGGGAAGGCCTCGCCCCCGTTAGCCGCGCTAGCATCGCGGCGCTCGCGCTTCCCCTTGCGCGCGCGCGTCTCCACACCGAGTGTCGCGTTGGAGGACATGGCGATACGTGTGGGTGGTGTGTGCGCGTCGTTGTGGAGACGGGGCTTTTTCTCGAGAAACGTAATTTGAACGACTGGCTGATACATGTAGGTGGTAATATTTTGACAATAGACTAGCACCCCCCCCCCCCCTATATAAAATAACCCCCCTCTTCCCTCCCCCCCCCCCCGCCGATAAACCTTTTCCCGCCCTCCCCCCCCCCCCCCAAACAAAACCCCCCCCCCCGGAACTTCGGGGCGGGGTGTTTCGCGGTGAGACTGGAGGCG
>Ga0114998_10003227_pt1 | contig 12109 bp, 7 predicted proteins | sample ArcticOcean_MG_C_5_FD_87044 | JGI IMG/M metagenome (GOLD analysis project Ga0114998, IMG submission 87044) | Marine microbial communities from western Arctic Ocean - ArcticOcean_MG_CB4_138 | ecosystem: Environmental > Aquatic > Marine > Oceanic | place: Arctic Ocean: Canada Basin | collected...
TAGAGCGCGCTCATTTTCTATGGCGAGAGTGTGTGTACGATTTTTCGCGCGTAGCAGCGTTCGTTCACTGATGCGGACTCCGAGCGGTCAAAGATCAGGAAAAGAACTTTGATCACGAGCGAAAGAGATCGGGACCGACGACGTCGACGACGACGACGACAGAGAGAACGTGCAACGAAACACGTAAACACCAAAAAAAAAACAGGACCTGGGCCAAGCAACAGCTCTCGCTTTGCCTTAAAAAACACTCGCACTCGCACTCGCATCGAGTCAAACATTAGCGCGCTGTTTTGAACACCCCTACTTTCGACCAAAACGCCTCAGTAGTAAAACAAACCATTAAAGAAGAGCGCAATGAGAAAACGACAAAAACAAACCTTATTCCTTTTGAACGGCGAGATAGATATTCGGGAATGAGCGAACGAACTCGCGCGCTAAACGCACTCCCTAAACACATTTCGTTACTCCTACGTCGCAAGGGAACGCGCTTACCCATGATAAACTCGGAATCATCATCCGGATCCGTGTTTGGAAAAAAAAGAATTCATCTTCGCCTTATTAAGAGGAACTTTGAAAGAAAATCAGTGACGAACAACGATAATGATCATGATGAGGAACCACCAGGACAGAAACAGTACGATGAGTCGTTAGTGAAGATGAACCGCGGTTGGAACCAAGGAGCGATAAGTGCTGCTTTAAGGAAACAGAGCGGCTGCGATGATTTCGATGAACGAGACAGAGTGAAGATGGCGATGTTGTTGAAACATAGACTGGGCGAAGAGACGAGACTGGACGCGAACGAAGTAACGAGCGATGATGATGATGATGCGCATGCGCGTTATCAGAGACGAGTGCAGTCGCACGAGCTCGCGAGGAGGAATAGTAATAGTAACGACGGGACGACGACGACGACGTGTTCTTCTTTCGGCGCGGCGAACGCGGTCGTCGTCGCGGCGGAAGGTTTTTCTTCTTTATCGTATTTCGGCAACGGTAGTACTGCGACGATGATTAGATTACCGCCGTTGAAGGGGAGGCAGCAGAAGGCGATGACGATTACTGGTGATTTCATTAGGACAGTGAAACCGAAAACGTTTGAATGTTTGAACATCGTCCTAGAAGCCGTGGCGGAGAGGTACGAGATTTCGAAGGAGAAGACCGTTTGGACGAAGACGCTTTGGAAGTATATTTCGCACGAGTGGGAGTTTCATAGTAATAGTAGTAGTAGTAAAAGTAGTAGTAACGAGAACGATGTGTTGAAAATTATCGAAGCCGTCGACGGTAGAGACGCCGACGAGTTCATCGAACTTTGGGCGAAACGAAGGAAAGTGTCGTTTTCTAATTCCTCTAACGATGATGATGATGATGATGATGATGACAATGATAACGAAATAATGGACGACGACGAGGACGACGACGACGACGAATATAGTATACATGAAGACGAAGAACAAACACTTGTGAAGGGAGAAGAAAAGGATAAAGACAAAGAGAACGAACAAAAGATTTCGATGGAAATCGAAAAAATTAAAGAAAAATCAATTTTTTGCAATCCAAACAACAAAGGCGCGATATTGCTCGCCACAGCTCGAGCGTATGACGATTTAGGATTCGTGCAAAACGCAAAAGATGCGTGGACGAATTGCGAACGCTTTTATAACTGCGATAGAGACGCAAATAAACTCGTCGAAATGAAAATCGAACGCTTATGTTCGTCCTCGAGAAACGTAAACAGATTAGACGACGCGAAGCAATGCTTCTTAGATTTAGTTCAAACGATTAAACCGAAATCTGGCCTTAAAAGAAAAGCATTTACGGCGGCATGCAAAGTTATAAACCAAACGAAAGACGTGCAATTCGCACGATTAGTATACGACGCTATGAAGCGAAATCGAGAACACGGAGACGCGTTCATAATAGCAACTTTAATTTCAGCGTTTGGATTTTATGGGATGTTAAATCCGCCTACGCAAAAGGAAGAGATGAAAATGCTCGGTTTGCAATGTTTCACTCGCGCGAAAACAAAAGATATTGTATTAGATGGTCAATGTTATTCGAGCATAGTTGGTTTATTATGTAAAGCTGGAGACGTAGAAAATGCGATGGAAATCATAAAACAGTTGGAACAATCGGAGAAGTGGATGGCGCAAGGGACTATTGGAACTAAAGCGTTTGCAGCTGCGTTTAAATACGAACAAAGAAATGCCGCAGGGAAGAGCAAGAATGCGGTATCTGAAGAGAACGAGAAGTATTACGATTTCCAATCCGCGAAGCGTTTGCAAGAGTTGAAAAAACAACAATTTAAAGAAATACGAGACAATCGCGAAGCTAAGAAGAATAGACAAAACGTCGAACCCGCGTATGCGCAAGTCATGCACTTCTTAACTGACTCGAAGCGTCCAAAAGAAGCTTTAATGGTGTTTCAAAACATGCAAAGAAATGGTGTACCACCGAGTAAAAGTACGTACAGAGCGTTATATAAGGCGTTGAGATACGCGGGTGGGAAAAATGGAAGCCGAGTTTCGAACAAAACGGCGGCCAGGTATGCGATCGATACCGTGACTTCGAATTCGGCATCGAACACGTTTTCTTCTTTCGGTAATTCAAAGAAGCAACAACAACAACTACAAGGAACTGGACGACGATACGTAACAACAACAACAACAACAAACAAAGGGAATAGTATTAGTACTAGCAATGATTATAACGCAAAAATTGTTAGCGGTGGCGATTTCGAACTCGAGAAGACTAAACGACACGATTTAGAGTGCATATTAGAGATTTGCGCGAGAGCCGGTCTCGCCGATGAAGCAATAGAAATACGCGATCGCTTGAGATTCGGTTTCGGCGACGCATATGCCGACGCGCCCGAAATTCGAAGATGTTTAGTCGAAGCCTTCCAAAGATGTGGCCCTCACAGAGTCGAAGAAGCCTTGGCGGTTTATAACGAAGATATATTTTTCAAAGGTTCATTTTCGAAGAAGAAAAGTCAACAAAGGAGCTTGAATAATAAACGAACGAACGCGGCTGCAGTTGAATCCGCGCACCATCTATCACCAGAGTTTTGGAGCTTCCTCAGCTTGGCTTTAAAAGATGCCAATTTACTCTCTGAAAACGTAGCCGTTTTGAAAGCGTGTTTGTTGAACACCGGGAATAGTAGAAATCAAAAGAAGATTTTGAATCCAAGCGCGGCGAATCAAAGATATTATCCAATCGCCGCGGCGAATATCGTCATCGAACATTGCGCTCAAGAGAACGTTCCAGGCGAAGCGATGGATATTCTCGAGCTCATCAATAGATCGGATAACGTGCTCGTGGCGGATACTTTGACGTATTTAGCGTGCTTAAAGTCGACGAAAAGAATGAAAAACGGACCTCAAATAGCTGAAAAGATCATCGACGAAATGGTTCAGAGAAAGGGAGAAGATTTTGTGACTACGGAACATTTGAACTCATTATTAGCCGCGTATGCAAGAGCTGGGACGGAAAAATATATCGCAAAAGCTGAAGACGTTTTTGAAAGGATCGTAAAAATGAGAACGAAAGCAACAAACTCGAACTATTTAGTAGTGGAAGAGTTTGAGTTCATAACGATGTTATACGCGTATTCAATGGTATCTGATTTCAAGAAAGTGATTGAGTTTTATAACAAACATGCTACTGCGTTTGTTAGTAACCCGAAATCTGAGCGAAAACCGAGAATTTTCAACGCTGCTATTCGAGCGACTATATTAGAGCCGAGACTTTTTAAGAACGTCGAAACGATCGAAGAAGTAAACAACTTGCGAGATATGTATAAAGATATGACAGAAAGAGCTGATGGATTTTCACAGCATCATCAACATCAACAACAAGAAGAAGAAGAACACAGTGCTCTCATTAATAATAACGACAACAACAGAGGAAATAACGCGTATTTACAGAAACAAACAGAAAACGCTCTGAAAATGCTCACGAGAGTCGCAGCCGATATCAACGCAAAGGCGGCTTTGATTTCATTATCACCTTCTTCGTCGTCGTCGTCGCCTTCTTCTGCAAAGATACCGGCAAAAGATGACAAAAAAGACGACGAAGCCGCTTCTTCCTTGTTCGACGAAATCGATATGTCACGAGAGTCTCCAACGCAAGCTAGAGCGAGAATCTTACAAAGAATCAAAGAATACAAGGAAGATCCGAAACAACAATCACGAGCGCTTCATTGCACGAACTGCTCCGAAAAAAACGTCTCGGCGATTCAAAAACTCGCTCTAGACTTGAAACTCGCGCCTTCCGCGTTGAAAGTCGTCTACAGCAGCGGTCGCTGGTTACGACAAAACTCTACTACTATTAACAGTCCGACGACGACGACGACGTCAACGACGAGAGTGACCTTCGATGGTTTAAAAGATTGCGTGTTCGATAAAGACGCAATCGATCGATGGTTATCCGGTTTATAAGAGTCCAATACGTTATCAATAAAAAACGGCCACGACATCAATCGTATTACATATCAACGCTCAATCAAACGAACGTAAAATAGCCAACACTCGCGTGAATCCTTTTATTTACTTTTCTGCTCAAACTAATCACTGCAATGATTGTTATCGCTAACATTGTAACGGACGACGACGTCGCGAAATTTTTGCAATTTTTTTTTTGCGAGCGGCGAGTTCTTATAAACAGAAGGAGAAAAGTTTCCCAATTTCGCTCCCCACAAACAAACGAAGAACTCATTCAGTAATAAATAAAACAATAAATGTTTGCCATTAAAGCCCCAATCGTCGCAGCTCAAGCGCAACAACAACAACAACAACATCAACAAAAATCAACCAAAAAAGTCGCAGCGTAAGTTTTAATTATTCTAACGCGCGTCGTTACCGTTTTCCTCTCTCTCAATCTCGCATTTATCCCTCTCGCTGGTTGCCGCTTAAAAATGCATTTTTAAGCCAGATTTTAGCTTCTTTCTCGTCTTTGTCGTATCAATACACGCGCATTAATCGAACGCGCGATTACTTTACTGCAAATGAGTGATAATAAACGCAAGCAGTGATATTATTTCGATCACGTTTTCGCGTCGCGTTTCGGTTTTAGGTTCATTTAATCACGCCCTCGCGTGGATATGATAAGCGCTTTAAGTAGGATCGTATCTCCCCTTTTGCAAGGAGCATATCTCTCGACCGAGAGGCATAAAAGAGATATTCTTTGAGAGAAAATAGAGAGTTAAGCGCGAAGAAGACTTGGCTGGATCAATGAACTGACTCATTCACGTACTACAATTAAATAAATGAAAAAAACAACAGGCCAAAGCAAATCGCAGCAGCCGGTTGCGCAGCCGTCATGTTGTTCAACTGCAATCAAGCGCAAGCGGAGATCATGGGCTTAACGCTCCAAAACGGCGTCCCGAACGCGGCGGCGCAAAAGTTCAAACAACCGTTCATCCCGGACGGCAGACCGGTTGTTTATGTTGAGAAGGATGGAGCGGCGGATATTACGACGTTTGATGGTAGAATTGCGCCGAACGTTGCGCGATCGAATGTTGGGTGCAAGACGATTACTGGGCAGCCGTGCGTCGATTTCGCTTCGGGGAAGTAAGCAAGAAGTAATTTAAACACACACACATTTAGCAATTCACCAAATCACACAGCAAAGACACGTTGTACTCTCGTTATATAAATAAAAAGAATATACATTAAACAAAAATGAAAGATAATAATTAAAAGAATTAATTAATTAAATGTGCTAAATCCATCGTTATAAGTCGATTTCCAAGAAACCTTTGAGAACGTCGTCGTTTCGTGACCTAAAATCACAACCAAGACGCTAATATTATCGTTACTTAAACGATTCAAGGCTTCGCAGCCGAGTCTTTTCGCACACATAGACGGTTCTTTAACAGTATCTCTAATGATTGAACATATATCCGCGTTTGAGCAGACGTCCCATAAACCATCGCATGCGATTGTAATAAACGCGTCGGTTTCACTCGATAAAGTCTTTTTTATGACCTCCGGTATTGGGACGACGCCGCCAGAGTCGGTACAATCCCAATCGCCTAAAGCTCTCGTCACGGCTAAACCGGCGTCGCCGACTCTTATTTGACCGTTCTCTAACGTCTGTATCTTCACCGTCGCTGATGAATTTCTGACGCGTTCGAGTTCTCTCGCGTTTGAACTCGCGCAATGGTCAAAACTCAACGCAGTCGACCACGTTTCAGAGTTTTCATCTATTTCGTCGACTCCGGAGGGATGATGTCCTAGAACGGCTCTGCTATCGCCAGCGTTCGCGACGTAGACGTCGTTGCCCCAGAAGAAGCAAACTGTGGCAGTGCATCCAGGGAACCGTTTTTTCTTTGACTTTTCGCTCGTCGCAGTCGATTTGTTCATATCCTTTCGCTCCTTCTCCGTCCAATACTTCTTAAAGTGTTCGTGCAATTTCAAGAAAACTCTTTTTAGCATTTCATCGATTTCATTATCGTTATTATTATTATTATTATTATTATTGTTATCATCAGCAGTATTTAATAAATAACCCCACTCTGATAATATTGCATCTTGCAAGTTATCCGCGCAAAACTCTGCGCACTCGAATCCTCTATGGCCGTCAAAAACAGCCAAGACAGCGCATTGCGATAGACCACCGAAATTCATGATAATCTTATGCCTGTCTTCCATTTTATCGTTCCCTCTCGCGCCTGCGGTGGCAAACGCACCAGTATTCGAAACAATGCATTGATTATTAATATTATTATTATTTTGATCGTGATAATTTGTTCGTGCGTATGCAAACGCGCATGGAGGAAACTCCAATCGATTACCAAATACGCTCATGTTTTCGTCGTCATTTTTAATATCGATGGACATTTTATCGTCTTCTACTACTACTACAGCATCATCATCGTCATCTGGAACGTGCGTCCACACACTTGATCCAATTTCGCTCTCATATATCTCTATATTCTTGCGTAAAATTTGTTCTATTTCGATATAATCCGGTCTATTTTCGGGTTTGCCGTCCCACATTTTTGTCACGATTTGCTCAAACTCTTTTTCTAACTTTTTCTTTATCATCTTATTATTATTATCATTATTATCACAATCATCATGAAATGAAGAAAAATAGGGAGAATTTTCATCATCATCGAACGCCTTAACGGGTCTTAAATCTTCTATCACGATCGCTTTCGCTAAATCACCGTCGTTATAGCTCAAATCCATGCACGTATGCGCTAAAGCAACATTTCGCTCTCTATCCGCGTACGGCTCCACTCTAGTCGCGATTTCGTTTAAAGTGATCCCTAAAGAATACACATCACTCGCGTACGTGGATACAACGCGCATTAAAACTTCTGGAGCTATGTATGCCAACGTACCTACTAAATGTTGTTTCTGGAACCCCCCAGAAGGCGCGTTTCCATCGTTTGCCACGAACTTCCCGTTAATATCAACCGCCCTTCCCTCGGCGTCTTCCGATTTCACTTGTTCGTTATAAATAGCGTGTTGCAAAGAGTTCTTTAAATCTTCAGCTTTCTCGGATAAACCGAAATCGGTCAATTTCGCGTTCCACTTCGAGTCCAACAAAACGTTCGCCGGTTTAATATCTCTATGCACGACCTTATGCTCGTCCTTCAAATACTTCAAAGCTTTCACGATTTGCCAAGATACTTTCAACAGCGCCCCTAAATTCGGTACCCATCTGTTCACATGTATAGCTTCATTCACTGACCCGTTCTCGTACCAAGGAAACACGATCGCGTATTCAGGAGGCCACGCCCTGGCGCCGATTAACTTACAAACAAACTCCGAATCTAACTCGCTCAAGATCTGTAACTCGCGATGATACCTATCAATGTCCTGTTTCGTCCTTAATTTCGGGATCTTAATCGCACACGGTCCTTCGCATTCTTCGATTCTCGACAGCCATACCTCCGACGCGTTCGATTGAAACATCTTTATCGGCGGTCGTCTGGTCTCTGCGTTGGCATTCGTAAAGTTTAGGGTTTCACAGCTCTCCTTTGATAACCTAAACGTCACCGCCTTGTTTTTGCTTTGACAGCACCCTCGAAAGCACCGGTCTTCGTCCCCTGCGATTGCTTGGCAAATATCCATTATCTATTTCTTAGTTATATTTTTTCGTTTCTCAGATTTTATGTAGCCACCAGATTTGATATCGAGACATTTACACGCAAAACATGTACTTATGATGATGGATATAAATAATTATTAGGTGTTCAACACTGCGGAATATCGCTTCATAGAGTTAGATGAGAGAAAATAAGAGATGTAAGAGAGCTTTTGACTGATGATCTCAACGAATCGATACATGCACGCGATGCAGGAGAACTAGAGCTCGAGAACGATTCAAAAGAGCTCGTTTTGTGCATTAATTAATTAATTGATTAGTAGAATTTATGAGCAAAGGCACGTCACAAAAACGTATCCATCATTTTTAAACACAAAACGCGTTTTGATAACAAATAAACGATTTCAATTTTAACTTCCTTGCGCGGTAGAGAGCGAGCGCTGTCTTCTCTTTCGCTCTCTCTCTCTGATCTCGAGAACTTTAGAGTAAAGTAAACGTAGCACTATATATACCGCGTATCGGATTTTCAAGAAACGAATTCGAAATCGAAACCGAATTCGAAATCGAAACCGAATTCGAAAGTTCTCTTCTTCGGAATTGATATTCGTTTCATTGAAACCACCTTTTCTTTATTAAGATTTGATATCGATAATTGGAAAGATAGGATAAGAATAAGAAAATAAGAATAAGAATGGCACAAGGCCGCGATTTCTACAAAATCTTAGGCGTCGAACGAACGAGCACGGACGATGAACTGAAAAAGGCGTATAGGAAACTGGCGATGAAATGGCATCCGGACAAAAACCCTGGCGAGAAACAAAAAGAGGCGGAGAAGAAGTTCAAGGAAGTATCGGAGGCGTACGAAGTCCTAACCGATGCGAAGAAGAGGGATCAGTACGATAGATTTGGGGAGGAAGGGATCAAGGATGGGTTTGGAGGTGCAGGCGCGGGCGGTCATGGCAATGCGCAAGGCGGGTTCTCGCAAAGGGACGCGCACGATATATTTCAACAGTTCTTTGCGGGGAGCGGAGGGATGGGAGGAGATCCGTTCGGCGGGGGCGGAATGGGCGGGTTTGGAGCAGGCGGACACGATCCGTTCGGTCAAATGCACGGCGGTGCGAGACAACAACAACAAAGACAGCAAGAACGGACGAAGCCGCCACCGGTGGAGCAAAAATTAGCGGTTTCTCTCGAAGATTTGTTCTACGGAGCGACCAAAAAATTGAAAATCACTAGAAAAGTTCTCGATCAACAAGGGCAAAAGATTACGAAAGCGGAAACGATAGAGGTGCCAATTAAAGCTGGGTTCAAGAAAGGGACGAAGATTACGTTTGCCGAGAAAGGTGGAGATGAAGACAGGAACACGATCGCTGCCGATTTAGTGTTTGAGATCGACGAGAAGAAACATCCTCATTTCACTCGAGACGGGAACGATTTGATTAAAACGGTCAAAATAGATCTCGTCGATGCAATGTGCGGCTGGTCCTCGACTATATATACAATAGATGGTAAATCAATAGACGTTTCTGTGCCTCACGTGATTTCGCCGAAATATACTAAAATTATCTGCGGTCAAGGCATGCCTTTGTCAAAGTCGCAAAACGGCTCCAGAGGCGATTTGAAAATCAAGTTCGAAATTCAGTTCCCTGGCGACGACTCGGTTTTATCAGACGCACAAAAGGATGAAATGAGGCGAATTTTAGAGAGCATACATTAGTTATTAATATAAATAGTAGAGTATATATTATCAGTGTTTTTGTATATATATATATATAATTGTATATAAGCGCTATACGTCATCGTTACATCATTCTCGCCCTCAAAATTCAAAAAGTAAAAATGATAACCTTACTTACTTGCTCGGTCTCATGCCAACGCCCTTACCCTTCAATACCGCAGCTTCGTTCGTCAACTTCTTCCCTTGTTTCTTCGATTGATCATAATACGATTGCGAGAAACCACCAGAGACGTTTCCTTCGGCTTGCGACTTCACGAACAAAATGATCAAAAAAGAAGTCGGGATGATGATGAACAAAGCGGTCGCGATAACGCCCAAAATGTTCACATTCGCTAAAGCGACTTCGGAGACCTCGTTTTGCGCAAACGACGGGAACGCCGCAGATGCAGTCGCGAAGACAGTCATAGCCTTCAACGCTTCGGTCTTTTTCTCAGAAACGAACTCGACCATTTGTTGTCGTTGTTCTCGTTGCGTCGGTTGGAATTGCGCCTGTTTTCGACCATCAAACAGTAGAGATAACATTTAATTAGTAAATATTCATCATTGAAGAAGAAGAAGAAGTAAAAAAAGTAGAAAAAACGTCGCACAGTTCGCGCTCTTCGCGAAGAAAGAACAAAATTGTTTTCGTTCATTGTCGACATCCATTTAGGGTTTCAGAGAAGATCCGTATCTTCTGCCTCAAAAAAAGCAACCTTCTAATGTAAACACAGGCTAAAGCGCGCTTCTGATGAACACAGTCCTCTGATAACACACACACACACACACACACACACACACATGCGATCCGCGGTTTCACAAGTACGATCGATACCCGATTTTCTTTACATTCCCATTTCTCTAAAGCGAGAGAACGAGTTTGTTTCAAAATCTCATCAAACCGTTCCGTTTTGAGATCATCATATCTCGCCCAATCTGTTCTCCAGAGGGAGCTTTTTTATATCTAAAACGCTCTTCCGCTTTTCTTCTATTCCGATTAAACATCGACGCGCGCACGAAAACGAGCAACAAAACAACTCTCTCTCTCTCTCTGTGTTTATAGATGTATGCGCGCGCTCGTTGTTGTTGTCTGCGTTGAATCATTAATCGAATCAACAACGGACGTGAACAATTTCACTTGCAGCAAAACCCAATTATTTATTTATTATATCCAACGAAAAGAGAGTGCGCGTATATCTAAACCGGTTCTTCTGTTCGATTACTTTACCTTGCAAGAGACGGATTGTTTACCGCGAGCGGTTCTGCACGACGCTCTAGTGAGTGGGATTAAACCAGCGCTGGATAAAGTGCAAGCCATTTTTATTTAATTGTTTTAGTGTGTTTCTGAAGCGCGAGATGTGCGTGCTTTTTGTGAAGATCTCTCGTTTTTCAGAATCGATTGGTAGAGAGAGAGATTTTTAGAGGGCATTTAGTATGTGGACGCGAAACAGGAAAAACGCGAAACGCGAACGTCTTGTGATTGTTTGTCTCGAGTTTTATTCATACATGGCAGTTCTATTGCGCTACTGCTACTGCTGGTGGAAGGTATTCTTCAAATCCTGGACATTTTTGTTCAATTAAGTAGTTTAAGCAATCGATTCGGTTGTTGAAGTGAGCCAAATAACAAGCACGCCAATTCCAAGGACAGCCGTTTTCGTGTAAGTATTTCAGAACGTCCAAGTGACCTTCTTCGGCAGCGCACAAACACGCATACTCATGCATAGAACATCCATTATCAACGCAATACTTGACCATTGCAAGATTACCTTGTTCTGATGCCTCATTGATCGTCCATGAACCCCAATTACAATTCTTCACTTCTCGTAACCAAACGAGATATTCGAGTTTATTCATTCGAGCAACTTCAGAGCAGAACCATTCCTGAGTGCCTTCATATCCCACACCCCAATGATAATTATCCCAAGCGAATTCCATTTGTGATATAGAAGTAAACTCTGAAATATGAAACTTCTTTTCCACTTCAATCCCTGCCCTTCTGACAGCATCGCGAGCGTTCTTAAACGCCATACTCAAAAACTTAATCTCAGATTTCGGTCTCAGTTTAGGTACGATATGCGTTTCGAATATCTCTCTCCACTGTTCAGTGAACAATAGAGCTAATGGACTTGGTTCATCATCTTTAGCATTATCGATCTTCTGTTTCTTTGTATTTCTCGTCGACATTTAGTGAGTAGTATTTATTCTATTTCGTCTCAATTTAATTAATTAATGTTTTAGAAGCGATATTTTTCTGTCGCGAGTTGTTTTGTTTTTCACTTTGACTTTGTTTTTTGAAGTGACATGTGATGAAGTAAGAAACGAGTGATTTAACGAGAGAGA
>Ga0114998_10003231_pt1 | contig 12100 bp, 9 predicted proteins | sample ArcticOcean_MG_C_5_FD_87044 | JGI IMG/M metagenome (GOLD analysis project Ga0114998, IMG submission 87044) | Marine microbial communities from western Arctic Ocean - ArcticOcean_MG_CB4_138 | ecosystem: Environmental > Aquatic > Marine > Oceanic | place: Arctic Ocean: Canada Basin | collected...
CCGTTGGCGGCGCAGCGATGAGCGGTGTGACGATTACCCGAGTGCCGTGCACTTCGGTGACGGTGACTTTCGAACCGTCGGTGATTGCGATCCCATCGTTGGTGAGTGCGCTCCACACTTCGCCCTCGACCTTGACGCGGCCGCGCCGTTCGGTGTCGTCGGGGTCGATCGTGGTGGTGACGACCGCTGTCATCCCGACGAGCCGGTCGGCGCCGACACCTTCAGCAAGGTCGCTTTCATCGGCGAATTTTATCACACGCTTGTACAGCAGGATCCACAACGCTGCGCCGCCAAAGATGACGACGCCCCACTGGATTTCGATGGCAACGTCGTAAAAGCCCAGCAAAGCGGCAGCGAATGCCGAGATGGCAAAGGGCAGAAGAACGAATGCGCCAGCAAGCACTGTCAGTTCAATGATGACGAACGTGACGCCGATGAACAGCCACACCCACGGCCAGATGTTGAGGTCGATTCCAAGGTCCAATAAGGCCGACAACATCATTCCAACCTACTCACGTTGTCGAGACGACCAGAGATCAAGCCCAGAACAGGTTGTCGGTAGCGGCGGTCACACTGTGCCTGACACAGTGTGACCGCGGGTCGTCACAGCGAGGCGCGACGGATGCGGAGGGGGGTCTCGGTGGGCGAGGTGAGGCAGGCGCCGGTGTCGCAGTCGAAGCGCCATCCGTGCAAGGTGCAGACGAACTCGCCGTCTTGGATCTCGCCGAAGGCTTCGAGGTCGGCGTCGCGGTGCGGGCAGCGTCGCTGGACGACGTAGTTGCCGATCTGAATGTCGGCCTCGTCAACGTGGTCGCCGCCGCCCGCTGCGATTTCGAGCTTGCGCACCACTTCGGCTTCGGCGCGCTTGATCCGTTCACGCGACAGCGACTTCAAGAAGTTGTAGACGTACTCGTTGAACTCGCCTTCGCGCCACGCCGTGAAGCGGCACGACAGCAGCAGCGAGTTGCTCCAGTCGACAGCGCGTTGAGCGGTCACGGCTTCGACCAGGTCGCGCGGGATGTCGAAACGGAAGCCGTGCTGCTCGCCGTCGTGGCGGCGTACTTCGGCGTTCGGAAAGTCAATGACAATCGGCAGGTCGCCCGCGTTGATCACGACGTTCGCTCCGACCATCGAGCACAGCGTCGGCGCCATCTCGAGGAGCGGCTGCCACCAGTTTTGCAGTTCGGCCAGCAGGTCGATGTCGAGCGCCTTCCAGTCGGCTTTCATGTCGTGGAGCCACGGCAACCAGTCGGCCTGGTACTGCTCGAGGTAGGCGCGCTTATTGTTGAAGATGGCCTCGACCTGAGCGTCCGGCATCGGGTGGGTCGAGGAAATCGCGTCACCGATCTCAATCGTGGTGCCGGGGATGTTCATCACGCCATCACGTTCGCTGTCGTTGAGCATCGCAAGAAATGTGGTCTGGTCGGGGAAGATCGACAGCTCGTCACCGTCGATCATGTTCAAGCCGAACAGGTCAGGGTCGAGGAAACAGGGTGGGCCGGCGCTGGGCACAACCGCGCGTGCGTCGATTTTTTCGACGTACCGCATCGCACGGGCGAACTGGGCATTGACCTTGGCTGCGCACTGGTGCTGCTTCTGGGCGTCGTCCATCTCATAGACCATCGGATACCAGATCGCGCCAGAGAACTGCAGCCAGTGAAGATCGACCGGACCGTGCGCAGCGAGCTGACCGAGGTCGTTCGTGCGGCAGTCGTTTTGGTTGACGAGGATCGCATCGTCGGCAATGACGACAAGCGCTGAGTCGCCGCCGGGGCCGTCAGTGATCGACGACTCGATATGAATAGCGATCTTGAGGCCAGGCGCGATCTCGAGTTCTTCGGTGTCGCTTGTCTCCACGAAAAAGGTGAACCCGTGCTCCTGCAACGTGCGCCGCTGCTCGCGAGTGGGGAAGCCAGGGAGCAGGATTGGAATATCGCGGCGCAGATGCTGATCGAGCCATGCCTTGTCGTGGTGATCGCCATGCAGGTGCGACACGTAGAGGAAGTCGGCCTGCTCGATCCGCTCATGCAGATCGGCGCTCAGCTGGTCGTTGCGTGGAAACGGAAACCACCCACCGAAGAATGCCGGCTCGAACCATGGGTCGCAGAGAATTGACCCTGCTGACGTCTCGATCAGAATTCCCGCATGGCCAATCGACGTCGCGCGCACCCCTGCAGGATAGAGGCGCTGGCGGTCGTGTGGAAGGTCGTGTCGGAAGGTCGTGTGGAAGGTTGTGTGGAAGGTCGTGTGGAAGGTCGTGTCGGGCACGTCACTGGCATCTTCGATTTCGCGTGAGCGATTGTGGGAACCGACGCTGCAATCGCTCACACAAAAGTGGGGACCTAGTTTCGTGCGAGGAAAACTGGGCGACGACGCCGCAATTGCTCACACAAACCAGCCGGAAAACGGCAAGAGCAGCAGCTGATTGCTCAGCTGCTGCTCTTCAAGACTCTTTCAAATTGATTGTTTGTCAGGCGACGGGCGGGTCGGTGAACTGCTGGCCCGCACGGGAGACGTGCTCGGTCCAGGCGCCGCCGTCCCAGTAGCGGAGTTCGTAGCGGCCCGACGGGTCGGCGTACCAGCCGGCGGGGACACTCGACTCGACGGCTGATCCATCAGCAGCGTCGACGGCCTGGTCGCTCGAGTCAGCCATGCCGGCTGCTGCAGTGTCGGTTGCGGCGTCGTCGGCGCCGACCTGTGCTGCGAGCTCAGCGACGTCGTTGTCAGGAGCGACGGCCCAACCTGCTGGCTCGGCGATTGCTGCGGCTGCATCGTCGGCGGCGGATGGCGTCGCGGCCGACTCTGTCGGGATCGAGGAGTCGGCAGGCACGTACGGCGTGTCGTTGCCCGGCAGCGTCGGCGTGTCGACCACGGCGGCGGAATCGTTGGTGGATGCATCGGCGGGCATCTCGGCGACAGCGGCTGCAGCGACGGAAGAAGCAGCGACGCTGACATCGTCAGACTCGCCGCTGGCAGAGCCGGAACCAGCGCTCTCGCGGCTCAAATAGGCCACGATGTTCGTGCCCGCAGCCACAATCGAGACGATTTCCCAACCCTCAGCCGACTTCGCGGTGAGCATGGGGGCGAGGGATTCGGCGTCGTATGAGGACGCGGTGATCGAAGAAAACTCCTGCATGCCAGCAAGAATAGTCCACGGCACACCGAGAAACGGACGGATGTGGTCCGATCATCAGGAATGTTTGTCACTCGTTAGACGATTGAAGCCCCTCGGTCAGCGCGTTGACATCAGCCAGTTGGGGCTCGCCGTCGTAGGAGACAATGCCGCCATTGAGCGCGACGAGACGTTGGCTCTGCATCACGCTCGACAGCTCATGGGTTGCAACAACGAGTGCTGCTCCGTCGGCATGAGCGAGCCGAAACAGCTCGAGGAGGGCAGTTCGGCCGGTGCGATCGAGGCCGACGAACGGCTCGTCGACGAGCATTACGTCGAAGGGCCGGACGAACGCCATCGCGATTGCGGCCTTCTGTTTGAGCCCGCGGCTGAAGGTCATCGGGAGATCGTCGGCTCGGTCAACGAGCCCCACGGCGTCGAGGAGGTCGACGGCGTGTTGTTCCCAGTTTTCGGTGCCGTGGAGACGAGCGATGTACTCGAGGTGTTCCCAGACGCTCAGATCGTCGTAGAACACCGGCTCGTCTGACAGGTAGGAGAGCGCAGCACGTGCATCGGGCGAACCGAGCGCGTTGCCGGCGACCTCGGCCGTACCGCCCGACGGTTCGAGCATCCCGGCGAGCATGCGGATCAACGTTGTTTTGCCGCTGCCGTTGTGACCAATCAGCGTGACCCGTTCACCCGCGCTCACTTCAAAATTGATTGGGGCGAGTGCCTGGGCCTCGCCGTAGCGCTTGGTCAATGCCACAGTGCTGATCGCGGGTGTCGTGTTCATCGGGTTCCCATCATGGAGGGTTCAGGTCGCTTGCCGTTCAGCTCGGCCGGCTTCGAAGAACGATCGAATCGCAACGCCCCAACGGTCGCGTCGCTGGACCCAGCGCACGAGCAGCCCGAAGACGAGTGCCACGCCGATGGTGGCCCGCAGGGCTGTGCCCGCGCTGGGATCAAAACGCATCGCGACGATTGGGACGAGACCAAGGCTGGTGAGGACGATTGGTAAAAAGGTCGAGAACGCGTTGCTGAAGCCGGCGAACTCGGGTGGGACAAACGACTGCTCGGTGTCGCGGGGCGTGCCCATGATGTTCGTGTCGGCGACAGCGATCGGGGTAGGTGCGTCAAGCACAGCGCCGGCCACGGGGCCAATAGCGCCGGCGAGGGTGGCTGGCAATGCGATTGCGAACGCCGCTGCAGCGTGGCTCGGTTCGAGGATCGATGCAGCAGCGGCGCCGAGGACTGCCGCCACCACAAGCAGCGCAGCGGGGGCAACGAGGTGGTAGGCAAAGAGTCGGCCCCGTTCGATGGGGAGCCCGTCGGTAATGTCGGGCCGGTCGATCTCCTGCGACAACGGTTCGATGGCTTCCATGCCGAGCAGGAACAGGGCAGCGAGTGTCCCGAGGAGGAACAGCAGGCTGGAACTGGCCGCAAGCGATGCGCAGACGCCGCCGACTATTGCGAGGCTGGCGATGCGCGCGAGCCGCGATGCCGGCAGCCGCCGAAGCGACCGGAATCCGCGTCGCCAGATCATTGAACGGATGGAGCCATGGGATCCACTGCGTTCGCTGATGGGTGTCCGTGACGAGCCGCCCCACGGTGTCGACCGGAGCGTTTCAGCGCGCAATTGGCGGCGCAGCATCACGACGGTCCGCAGGTCCTGCACGGTCGCTGCGAAGCGGAGTTGGGTGACCAATGAGCCACGACGAGCGAGCGGTTCGATGCGCAGCCCGCCGCAGAGTGCGAGTGAAAGCACAATTGCTGCAAGTGTGACGGCGATCGCGACGACGTCGATGCCCTGCTGCCGGATCCCCCAGAAGGCAAGACTCCCGTCGAGGTTGGCAGGGCCGAAACGCAGCGGACTGTTACTCGGGCCGTTCCAATTGATCCAGGCGGCGGCGCCCTGCCAAGCAAGGCCGACCGCTGCGATTGCGGTGGCTGCCCAGCGCGGCAAACGGATGACGTGTGCAATCACGGCCGACGTCACGAACACGGCGCCGGTCACGGCACCGAAGAGTGCGCCAGCAGCAGCCCATGCTGCTCGCGATCCTTCGACCTCTCGGGCAACGAACTGTCCGAGCACGGCGGTCGCCATTGCAAAGGAGAACGTGACGGATCGGATTCGCTGGCCGACCGGGCGCAGTAGTGCGCGCCGTCGGTTGATCGGTGAGAGAAGGACGTGGCGGATGTCGGCCACTTCGATCGCGACGGGCCCGCCATCAGCTCCGCTCCGCAGGCCCAGGCCGAAGGCCAACACCACGATAAGGCCGACGACCGATGGGCCCCGTGCCAACAAGTCAGAGGTCTTGATGCCGTCGCCGACCACTCCGTCGATCGCATCCGAAGCGAGAACGACGCCAGTCAGACCGACGAGTGCGAACAGGTACACGCGATAAGCGACATCGAACCATTCGGCATCGCCAAGCCGACGACTCTGGCGAGTGCGACGCAGATCGCGCAATGCTCCTGCCATGTCAATCTCCATCGCCCGCGACGCTATCCGTCGCCGCGACAACCGACTCGATCTCGACAGCTGTGAAAGCTGGCCCGTGCCGAGGAGGAACGCCTTCCGTAGAGCAAACTAAATGGAGAACTACGCCGATCACCACGTCGGATTATGAGGAGCCCCCATGACTACACCGATCTGCAACCGATTTGCCGCCGCACTCGCGGTCAGCGCGCTTCTTGCGTTGACGGCGTGCGGAGGCAGCGACGAAGCCTCAGACGCGGCCATCCCGTCAGCCGCCACTGAAGCCGGCGAAGCCGCCACTGAAGCTGGCGAAGCCGCCACTGAAACGGCAACGACGGAGCCGACCGTTGCTGCGGTAGCGATCCTCGAGAACTCCGCATCGTTGACCGTCACCGGCGAGGCCCTGCCGCCACTCGAAGATCCGAACAACGACGCGTCGGTCGGTTCCGCGGCGCCGGTCGTCACCGGTGCCAGCTTCGACGGCACTGAGGTGTCGATCGGTGGGCCGACCGATGGGCCGACGATGCTCGTGTTCCTTGCTCACTGGTGCCCGCACTGCAACGACGAAATCCCCGAGATCTTGACGCTGCGTGACCGCGGCGACCTGCCGGACGATCTCAACATCATCGGTGTCAGCACTGCCGTGTACGACGATCGTGACAACTTCCCGCCGTCGAGCTGGGTCGTCGAGAAGAATTGGGCCTGGCCGATGCTTGCCGACACGGCCGACTCGGAAGCTGTTCAGCTCTACGGCGGCACGGGCTTCCCGTTCACTGTGATGCTGAACGCTGACGGCACTGTCAAAGCCCGCAAGAGCGGCAGCGAATCGGCCGACCAGATCCTCGAGTGGATCAACGCCGCACTGTTCACCGTTTAACCGGTTGAGCTGGTCCGGTTGAGCTTGTCCGGTTGAGCTGGTCCGGTTGAGCTTGCTGGTCGAATCAGCCGGCCCAGGTCGGCGGTAACGTCGTGTGGTCACTGACGTTGCAGTCGTCACCGAACACCAGGTATCGATCGAAGTTGCGCAGAAACCAGCGGTCGTGGGTAACCGTGACGACGGTGCCGTTGAACTGTTGGAGGCCGACTTCGAGCGCCTCGGATGACACGAGGTCGAGGTTGTCGGTTGGCTCGTCGAGCAACAACAACGTGGCGCCCGACAGCTCGAGGAGCAGGATCTGAAATCGCGCCTGTTGGCCGCCCGACAATGTCTCGAACAGTTGGTGCGCTGCGTGCTGCAGCTCGTATCGACGCAGCATGCCCATTGCCTTGCTGAGCACCACATCGTGATCGTGCAAGATGTCAACGAGCTCGCGCCCGTTCCACTCGGGGTGCTCATGTGTCTGGTGGAATAACCCGGGAACGACACCTGAGCCGAGCCGGCACATACCGTTGTGGGCGACCGCTGCAGTTCCCGAGCCAGGAGCCCCATCCATCGAGGCGGAGTCGAGGAGGCGGAGGAAGTGGCTCTTGCCGACGCCGTTGCCGCCGAGCACAGCAACGCGCTCGCCGTACCAGAGTTCAGCGTCGAACGGATCGGTCAGACCTTCGATTTCCAACCCCTCACAGATGACGGCTCGCTTGTCGGTGCGTGCACCGCGCAGCTGAATGTTGATCACTTGCTCGGCCACGTCGGGCGGCCGTTCGTTCTTTTCGACAAAGTGACGGAGCTTTGTTTCGGCGGCCTTCAACTTCGGTGCAAACGCTTCACTCATCGAGGTGCGCTGGCGCATCAGCTTGACGTAGTCGGCGAGCCGCAGCTTCTCGGCGTCGTACAGGGCCCGGTTGTGGGACCGAACGTTGTCGTGGTGCTCTTTGGTCGCGGCATACGTCGCGAATGAGCCGCCATGCGTCCATGCTCCAGCCGGGTCGATCGTCACGATCTTGGTCGCGGTTGCAGCAAGGAGTTCACGGTCGTGGCTGATGTACACGACGGTCTTTCGAGTCTCGTTGAGCTGCTGCTCGAGCCAACGTTTTGCTGGCACGTCGAGAAAGTTGTCGGGCTCATCGAGCACGAGCACGTCGAATTCGCTTCGGAGTAACGCTTCGAGTGCAAGCCGTTTCTGTTCTCCACCGCTCAAGGTGCGCAGCGGACGATCGGCCACTGCGTCGAAAGATTCACCGAAAGCTCGTGTTGTGCACTCGTTCCACAACACCTCGGCGTCATAGCCACCGACGTCGCCCCACGCAGCGATTGCTTCGGCATACGCCATGCCGTCGTCGGTTGCGAGGGTTGCCTCGGCGGCAGCGAGCTTGGCTGCTGTAGCGCGGAGTCGGGTCGGAGCGATCGACAGGAGGAGTTCGCGAACCGTCGTTGCGGGGTGTTCGGCGGTTCCGACCAGTTGGTGCATCACACCAAGCTGCCCGTCGATGCTGATCGTGCCCGCGGTTGGTGTGAGTTCACCGGTGATCAGTCGCAGAAGCGTGGTCTTGCCAACACCGTTTGCTCCGACCAGCGCAACACGATCACCGTTGCCGATAGTGAAACTGATGTCGTCGAGCAGCTCATCGCCGCTGGGCAGCCGCCACTCGAGATGGCTCACTGAGATCGCGCCCATCAGATCGCGCCCATCAGATCGCGCCCATCAGATAGCGCCCATCAGATAGCGCCCATCAGATGGCCCTGATCACGGCGCAAGGTGTTCGGCGGCCGCTATTGCACGTTCAATCACGATGCGAACCGGGATTCCGAGCGATTCGGCAGCGCGCGCAGCATCGTCGAACTCGACCTTGATGCGGTGAGTTGCGACTTTAAGGCCAATGGTGTGGCCGTCGATCTCGACGCTTGTCATCTCGCGTTGCTGTGGCCAGCGCACGAGCGAGGTGGCACGCACACCGAGCGAACCGGTTTCGTCCACCAGTACGTCGCGCACGGCGTCGCGCAACGCTGGTTCGCACAACGCACTCACCGTGTGGGCGGGGCGACCCTTCTTCATGACGATCGGCGTAGCCCACGCATCGTGGGCGCCCACAGCGAGGAGCCGATCGATGGTGTGCGCAATGACCTCGCCGGACACATCGTCGACGTTGACGTCGAGCTGCAGGATTGGAGCCCCATTGTCAGCAACGACAGCCGCAGTGGCTTCGACGAGCGTCACTTGAACGACGTTGGCGCGTCCGGGCGGGTCTGCGGTGCCCGCGCCGTAGCCGACGCTGGTGGGGACCCCGGACGGCATCGGGCCGAACTCGGTGGCCAGGGTTGTCATCAGCGCGGCACCTGTCGGCGTGGCGGTTTCGAGCGTCATTGGCAAGCCGTGCGTCGGCGCGCCAGCTTCGGTGAGGAGCGCGATTGTTGCCGGGGCCGGGTGGGGGAGCGCTCCGTGGGCTGTTTGCACGATGCCGCTACCGAGGCCAATCGAGGAGCACACGACATGTTCGATGCCCAACGATTCAAGTGCTGCGCAGACGCCGACGACATCGATGATCGAGTCGAGCGCACCAACTTCGTGCAACTCGACGTCGGCCGGATCGACGCCGTGAATTGCACCTTCGACCGCAGCCAACCGTTCGAAGACAGAGCGGGCCCGAGCACGCACCCTGGCGGGAAGGTCGGCCGCATCGAGGAGCGCAAAGATCTCGCGCGCAGGGCGATGGACATGCGGAGCGGCCTCTCCAGAGTGCTCGCTCTCATGGGCGTGCAATCCGTCGTGCGTGACAATGTTTGCCCATGTCGCGCCGACCCCGCATCGCTGGACGCGCTCAAAAAACATCGCGTAGCCGTCGACGCCGAGCCCCGCGATCGTGTCGGCAATCGTGTCGGTATCGGCACCGGCATCGACCAGCGCTGCCATCACCATGTCACCGGCGACCCCGGCGTGGCAGTTGAACCATGCGGTACGTGTCACGAACACATCCTTGCAATTGCGCAGGCCGCGCCGAACCCGTTGTCGATCCCGACGACCGAGATGCCTGAGGCACACGAGGCATGCATGGCCAATAGCGCGGTAACGCCTTCGAGTCCGGCGCCGTACCCGACGCTCGTTGGAACGGCGACCACCGGTCCAGCGGTCAGCCCACCAATGACGCTCGCCAGGGCGCCTTCCATGCCGGCAACGCAGATCACCGCATCGGCTGAGGTGACGTCGTCGACGCGGGCAAGTAGACGGTGGAGGCCGGCAACGCCGACGTCGGCGATCAGGCGAGGTGCGAAGCCGTAGGCGCGCAGGGTCAGCTCGGCCTCGTGCGCCACAGCGAGGTCGCTCGTTCCGGCAGTGATGACGAGCACGTCAGACGTGCGAGTCGGCTCGGGTGCACGCCACAGCAGCGATCCGTTGGCTTCGATCGCGGGGCCATGGGCGTCGAGGCATGCCGCGCGCTGATCGCTGTCGGTCCGGGTGAGCAGTACCGGGCCTGATCCGTGTTCGAGCAGTTCCGCGACGATCTTGACGCAGTGCTCGACGGTCTTGCCTGGCCCATACACCGCCTCTGGCATGCCTTGTCGGAGCGTGCGGTGATGATCGACGAGTGCGCCGTCGATATCGGCAAACGGGAGCCGTCGGAGACGCTCCACTGCATCGTCCGGGGTGGTCGTCCCTGCTTGAATACCCTCGATCAGTTCACGGAGCGCACGTTCGTCCATCAACGACATCGTGCCAGAAGGAATCCACAACGCCATGTTGGTTGATTTCTCTGGGCGGCAGTTCGGGGACAATGGCCTACGCTCGGCCCCATGAACGAGCGTGACAGCGGTCAGACAACGGCGATCAGACGTGTCGGATTTTTCGGTCCGTTCGGCACGTTCACCCAGCAGGCGCTCCTGACGCAGCCTGATTTGGCCGCCGCTGAGCAGATTCCGTTCCGCACGGTGCCCGACATCCTCGATGCAGTGCAAGCTGGCGCGGTCGACGTTGGCTTCGTACCGATTGAGAACTCGATCGAAGGCATGGTCAACTTCACGCAAGACGCGCTGGCCTTCGACCACGACCTCGTCATTCAGCGTGAAGTCGTGATCGACATCGAACACTGCCTCGTTGCGCGCCCCGGAGTCACGCTCGCCGACATTTCGACGATCCACTCGATCCCCGTCGCCACGGCGCAATGCCATCGCTATCTTCGCGAGACCTTGCCCAAGGCCAACATCGACGCGGCGAACAGCACTGCCGACGCTGCCAAAACCGTTGCAGAATCCGACGACATGAACATCGCTGCGCTCGCTCCGCGTGTCGCTGCTGATCTCTATGGCCTCGACGTGGTTGCTGCGAACATTGCCGACCATGAGGGCAACCAGACCCGCTTCCTGCTCGTGGCCCGCGACGGCGTGCCTGCGCCGACGGGCCATGACAAGACGGCGCTGGTCATTTACCAACGCGCCGATGCGCCCGGCTCGTTGATCTCGATTCTCCAAGAATTTGCCGCTCGACGGATCAACCTGTCGAACCTGTTCAGCCGTCCGACGAAAGACGGTGGCCTCGGTGACTATTGCTTCATCATCTACGCCGATGCCCACGTGTCTGATCAGCTCCTCGCCGACACGATGCGGTCACTCCACGCAAAACAGGGTCGCGTGAAGTTCCTGGGTTCGTACCCCGCTGTCGGCAAGCAGGCTGACGACGCCCGCGCCGACGCCGGCGGCCGTTGGGATGTTGCTGACAACTGGCTCGCGGCAATCCGAGCTCAAATCCAATAGCTGTCCCCGGTCTCGGTCCTGCTTGCTTGGGGCGAAAGTGGAGATTGCGGGCCGTTAGTCTCGGCGCTATGTCGGAACAGCCAGCCGCAGTCGTCACCGGTGCCAACTCAGGTATCGGCCGCGCTACAGCGGTCCAGCTTGCTCGAGAAGGGATGCGCGTCTTCGCAACGGTGCGCTCTGCATCCAAGGCCGAGAAGCTGCTGGCAATGGCTGCAGCTGCCGGGGTCACCGTCGAACTCGCCGAGCTCGATGTCGCTGATGACGAGTCGGTACAGCAGGGGTTCGCACAGATTCTTGCCGCTGCAGGCCGTGTCGATCACCTCGTGAACTCGGCCGGAGTCGGCGGCAACGCCGTCGCCGAGGAGTGCCCGTCGGAGCTGTACAACAGTGTCTTCAACATTAATGTCACTGGCGCTGTTCGCTGCTCTCAGCAGGTGTTGCCGGGGATGCGTGAGCGTCGTGCCGGCACGATTGTCAACATCACCTCGGTGGCCGGTCGCATCGCGGCACTCGCTCAGTCGCCCTACGTCGCTTCCAAATGGGCACTCGAAGGCGTCAGCGAAGGAATGGCTCAAGAGCTGGCACCGTTTGACGTGCGTGTGGCGATCGTCGAGCCCGGTGTGACGAAGTCGGCGATCTTTGCCAAGAACATCGATGTGCCGAACTCGACCGGCGCCTATGACGCTCATTACCGGAACATGTTTCAGTTTTACGCTGCCGGGTACCTGAGCGCCACCGACCCGTTCGAGGTTGCCAAGGTGATCCACCATTCGATGGTCACCGACGCACCCGAGCTGCGTTACGCCGTCAGCTGGGCAGGCCCCGAGATGGCTGCGCTCCACGACCGCATCGATCACGCCGACTGGCTCGAACTCGGTCGGATCGA
>Ga0114998_10003239_pt1 | contig 12083 bp, 7 predicted proteins | sample ArcticOcean_MG_C_5_FD_87044 | JGI IMG/M metagenome (GOLD analysis project Ga0114998, IMG submission 87044) | Marine microbial communities from western Arctic Ocean - ArcticOcean_MG_CB4_138 | ecosystem: Environmental > Aquatic > Marine > Oceanic | place: Arctic Ocean: Canada Basin | collected...
AACGCACTTTATTTACTTGTTTTCGTTGTTATTATTATTACATCTCTACTATTGCGTGTAATTTACTACATACATATCAGTACATGTATATCTTTTCATATACGCGGCATTCACTCTCTCGTAATTATTTATTCTCTATGTCACATAGTTTATCAGAGCGAGGCCAACTTTATAATAAAATTCAAAGCCTCGTTCGTCACCGTATTTACATATACACATAATCATAATCTCACGAATAAAGAAACGAATACACCGCAACAACACGACACAATCACATTAAATCCAACTCCTTCCCGTTTGTTTCGCGTAAAACCTTTGATGATACTCCTCGGCGTCGTACCACGTAACACCTACACTCTCGCTCGGTGCGTACACATCCGTCTTAATCGGCCCTTCCCCAGCTCGTTCCATTCGTTCGATCTTCTCTCGCACGGCCAAGAACTGTTGATCGTTCTGGCACCACACCGCGGATTTATATTGCGCCTTTGTTTTATAGGTCGCCGAATGTTCTTGGAAGAACACGTCCAAGATCTTCTCAAAGTTCGCTTCAGATTTCATGAAATCGATCTTAATCGCTTCGGTGTGACCGTCGCCGGCGCAGACCGTCGCGTACGTTGGATTTGCGGTTTTGCCGCCGCAGTAGCCGACTCTCGTGTGTACTACTAAGTTAGTTAACTTTGAGAAAACTTCCTCTGGACCCCAAAATCATCCAAGTGCGATTACGCAACTCTCCACTTCATCGGTCGATATCGCTTTTTGTGGTCGCACGCTACTGATTCTAATGGAAGCAGATGATGATGAAGAAGAAGTTTTTTTGTTTCGATCGAGAGCGATAGGTCTTGAGCCAGTGAAGAAGAACTGCGATGATCTCATTTTGGATATGTTTCTGACGACGACGAAGAAGAAGATTTTGATGATCAGAAAGAGAGATTTTGTGAAAATGAATAGACATAAAAAAGAAAAGCGGATATATATTATTCTCGTTCGATGGGAGAGAGCGACACAAAAAAAGATATGAATTATGATTAATATTAGCTTCTTCTGATCCTTAAAGGCCAATCGGGGAACTTCTGCGACCAATAGCGAACGCCGTAATGCTCGAGCTTGCGCGACTCGTCTTCCAAGTTCGCGCCTCGGTAAGATAATTTCATTAAACCGGGCATTATACCGCAACGGTCTCGGATGTGGTCGCGTAAGTCGGAGACTCGGATCTTCGAAGGGACTCTGATCCAGAATGGACCGCCGTATTCTGAGTCCGTGTGTAGTTCGGAGACGACGAGGAGGTTAATGATTGGGCAGTCGCCGTAGCGCTCGCGGTAGACGTATTCGCCGTGCGGTATGCCGGCTTCGAACGCTTTTTTTCTATCCGCCTCTTCTTGCTCCGGGGTCGGTTCGTAAGGCGCTACCCATTCGGTGACGTTGCCGCCGTCTCGAGTCGTTTGCGGGCAATATCTGTTTTTCGTTTTCGCGCGTCGAAGAATGATATCCGTAAGTTATGTACGTATGTCGTAGTCGAATAGAACGCGAGGAGAGAAAAGAGAATAAAACGAAAATAAGTAAACGTACTTTTCATCCTCCATATAAAACGGATAATTATTCGGCGGAATATCAAAATACCCAGTCTTACCCGTCCCTGGCTTATCGTTGTACTTACTAAACGCGCGGTACCTATAAAAAATTTAAAGCAGAAGAGGAAAAATGTTCGTTTCGTTTTGTTAAATATATTCGAGAAGAACGTATTATTTACGCGAAATCTGATTCGTGCAACGCAGACGACCGGCTCAGTTCAATTGAAGAATAATCACATTGAATTCAAGATCGTCCTGAGTTACCTTCTTCGTCGTCGATTGCCTTTTTGAAGCGTGCGCGCTAAAATAAAAAACACGCGTTCTTCTTCTTCTTCTTCGCTTTGCCCTTCCCCCTTTCGAGGAAACTGAGCGTTTTCTTTTCTATAAAAGTCAAACAAACAGAGACAAGACAAAGTAGTATACAGCGACACGTTCCAGATTCGCACGATCGATTTGCGCGCACGCACGAACTAATTGCATTTACGACTCAAATCAATATCCCACGATCATTCGCGGTCGTCCGTGTGATAAAAAGGAGCGAAACGCGAGCGCGTTTCGCATCGAAACAGCGCGTAGCGTAAATAAAAACGCCTTTTTTGGTCAAATCAAAAGTGAGCAAAAAATAGGTAAAAAAAAACTCTCGCTCTTCTTACCTCGCTGGAACGAACGCGTTCTTATCTAAACCTTGCACGCCGTGACTCCCTGGCGCGGCCGTGTGCTCGAAATCATCGAAGTCGAACGATTGTTCGTGCGCCGGTTTCAATCCTGACATTTGCGACGACATCGTTCGAGCGCGGTTTCCGCAAAAGTTTCGGTTGTAATTAAATCTGTCGAGATCTCGAGAAAAATGAATAAAACGAAACGTTTTTTTTTCCTCTGCTTTCGAATTGCATTTGCAATTTGGAAAAAAACGAACAACGAAGAAGAAGAAGAAGAAGAAGAAGAAGAAGAAGAAGACTCGAATTAGAGTAAACGAATGCGCAGGGCCTCCGGGCTCGCTACGCATGCGCAGCAGACGCAGACGCAATCACAAACAAGAGTACGAGCAGAAGAAGAAGAGCTCTTAGTGCTCGATCGCGATCAGAAAACGAGAAGAAAACCGAAACAAAACGTGACAGCGAGTAAACGAATAATCACCTTAAATCGAATCAGGGCATTCGCGTTTGCAGGTTTAGTCTTCGTGTTCATGAACAGTTTCTTGAACATGTTTAACGGAGGACGCGTGTTCAGGACACTGGATGAGTTAATAGAAGTGAACGAGCGCTTTGATGGTAGTGATAGTAACGAGACCGGTTCTTCGCTTAGGAGGACTGCTGTGAGAGATGGTCTGCGCGATGAGTACGAGAAAGATTTACGCTGGGACGAAGAGGTCGAACGACGAACGAGCGAAGAAAGGGAGGAGAGAAAACTGGAGAACCGCGAGAGGAGGAGACAGGATCATTTACTGGACTTACCGTCGAAGAAGAATAAGTTAGGGGAGGTTATACCTGATTTGATAACCGGGAAATGTAGGAGTAGGCACGCGCCGGATTTGTTTAAGATGCGAGTGTGGAAGGCGTTTGAGTTGGACGTTAGGAACGCGCCTTTGAACGCGAGTTTGATAAGTAATGGTGCGGATGCCATGGGTTTAGGGAGTAGTAGTGGTGCGATAGATTTCGGTTTTGTGCGCAATAATCAGTTTTTGATGACAGGGATGAGCGAGGTAGCGGTGAAAGGGGAGGATTCGATGCAGTTGACGGTTGATTTTCTCGAGACGTTGCCAGTCGTTAGAGGGTCGAGGGTGATGAAGATGCTTTTAGAGGGAGATATACCGAACGGAGTATCGCCGAGATTGGAGATTCCTGAAGAGTACGTCATCGATAAGTTGATTGGGTCGTTTCCGAAACATAAGAAGAAAAATAGTAGTAATAATGATAGTAGTAATAGCGATAGTAGTAGTAGTGGTAGTAGTAGTAGTAGTAGTAGTAGTTTTCCGAGGTTCAAGACGTGCGCCGTGGTTGGAACGTCTGGAACTTTGAAAGACAAATCTCTAGGCGAACAGATTGATAAACACGAGGCTGTATTTAGAACAGATCTTGGAAGAACGATTGGATTCGAACGCGATGTTGGATCAAAAACGAACTTCGATTTCGCCATGGCGAGCGATTTACGAAGTTTAGTTCTGAATGAAAATGCATTTCTAGGTCGCGAAGAAGACGACGACGTTGAACCAGAGGACGATAGCGAAGCAAATGAAGAGAACGAAGGCGCGAAGCAGCGCAACGCAAAGAGAAGGCGGCGTAGAAACGCGTTACGACCACAAACGTTGGAATTAATCGCAAGAAGGAACTCGACGATTGTTTTACACGAACTGTTCTCGCGCGCCGCGTTGAGAGGGACGTACCCGCCATTCATACGCGCAATGGCTAAAATCAGAAACGAACGAGAGCAACAACAACTACAACCAAATGTCATCGCGGTAGAGCCGCGTTTACTTGTTCACATCCTCCAAACGTTCCACCGCGTCGCAAACGCGCTCGACCAATACGCGCACGAATCCGGCGCCCCATCCGGCGCGAAAGACATCTCCTCCTCGAGAGCGCAAGTCTCTTTAATCGCGACTCTCTTCGCTTTACAGACGTGCGAGAAAGTAACCGCGTACGGCCTCGCTCCACCGCTCGCGATTCAATCCAGCAGATCTTCCGAAACCGGCAAAACACAAAAAACGTACAGAAACTATTGGGATAAGAATTTCGCGCACGTCGGTACTTTAAAGAAGCACTCGAAAGATTCGAGCTTCGAAGTCTTACGAGCTATCGCGCAATGGCCTTGTTCTTTCGGTGTCTTGAAAATGGTCGATCCGAGGCCTTCGCTTAAGTCAGAGTAGGGAGATTTTTTGCCCAAAGTGAACCTGTTCACATTTCATTGGTGGTTTTGATCGAGTGAGGTCAACAAATTGGAAATCTTCATTATTGTATTACTATATAAATAATAGAAATGATATCGTCGTCCTCGTTCTCCGTGCACGGACTGAACCTAATCTTACACAGCAATCGAGTGCGACGTACTCCTATTAATGCATTAACTAAATCACGATCATCGACTAGTAATTCTACTACTACTACTACTACTATAGACGAAGATACAAAAAAGATATCGTCAGCACAAGGGACGACAAAATCAGATACAGATACTAAGAAAGAAATCGTAGAGATATTACCATTGGAGTACAAACGGTTCAAAGAACAAAGAGCGATCGAAATGGCCGAAAGGATCGAAATCGTAGAAGTCACGGGGATCTCAGGCAGAGAAGAACGACCAGTGATGACTACGCTCGTGAGAACTAAAGAAAGAACTGATTTAGAGATTGAGGGGTGTTCGTATTTACCGTACGTGTTATTGCATGGGTTCGATTCGTCTTGTTTGGAGTATAGGAGGTTGTTTCCGTTACTTGAGAGGGAAGGGTGCGAAGTGTATGCTTTGGATTTATTAGGGTGGGGGTTCACTGATGGTGGCGATCGAGGCGTTGGGGATTATTCACCCGAAGCGAAATGTCGACATATGTATCAATGGTGGAAGCAGAATGTTAATAGACCGATTGTTTTATGCGGCGCGAGTCTTGGGGGTGCGGCCGCTATTGAGTTTGCAACAACGTATCCTGACGCAGTTGAGAGGTTAGTGTTGATCGATGCGCAAGGGTTTATTGATGGCATTGGTCCGATGGGCCTATTGCCTACGCCGATTGCGAAAGCGGGAGTTGATATTTTGAGGACGAGATTATTAAGAAACGCGGCGAATAAAATGGCATATTTTGATCAGAAATATGCCACAGATGATGCACAAAATGTTGGAAGGTTGCATACATTGTTGCCGCAATGGAACGACGCAACGTTGAGTTTTATGCGCTCCGGGGGGTTTCGCGTAGTCGAGAAAATTCCAAAGTTAAAGACAAAAACGATGGTGTTATGGGGAAGAGGCGATAAAATTTTAGAGCCCGCTAATGCTGAAAGATTTGAGAGAGAAATCGAAGATTGTAAGCTAGTGTGGGTCGAAGAAAGCGGCCACGTTCCACATTTAGAGCAACCAGAATTCACGTGCCAGCAATTATTAAGATTCGGGGCAAAATGATTTATTTATAAAAATAATATAGAATTAATTCGGAATAGCATTGTCATTATTATCGCTCTCTGCGAGTAACATAAAATTCATCGCAAACTGCGGATCGGCATCGTCTGGAATTTTTAGCAAACTGGACGAACCGTCTTCATTCCGGAACAAATCTAAACCGGGCATCATGTACATTTTTCCTATGTATACGCCCGGATAGACTTCGCGTATTTCATCTCGAAACTTGTTAAATTCGTGATTAAAATTTGAATAATCGAGACCAATAGTAGCGCGTTGATCAAAAAACGAAACCGCGTTATATTCAACATCGCCCCTGAACAACTCGATCGGCTCTTGCAACGATAAAAGACTGTTTAAGATTGGTCCGTACGATAATTTAATTCGATTCGTAACCGTAGTAACTCCGTCGTCGTCTTTCGTGAAACATTTTCCTCTCCAAGAATTAAAAGTCAGGGTTCGGCGCATGCCATAAAACTTTGCCATCGTCGTTTTCCAGTCGCTGCCAAGGATACAACCTCGGTAGCAGCCAGAGGGAATTTCGTTTCCGTTCAAAGGATAAGCTTGAATATACGCGTCGTCAAAACTCGATTCGTTAAACGCTCGAATAAAGTCATCAGAACGACATAACTCACTGTGCACGGACGAATCGATACCAGAGAAATCATCGCCTGGATCGATTCTCGCCAACCCTTTATCAGTAGCCAAAGCGTTTGCCATTCTCGTGAGCGTTTTCGCAAACTCTGAATTCGAGTTCGTCTTAACAAGGTCTTGATGTTTATCATCAATTTTCATTTGTTCAATCGCGGCTGTCTCCGCTCCGCGAGCCGAGATTCGATCAATTAAATATTTCCACGCGAATTGCGACAAACGTTCTGGGGCGTTGAAAATATTAATCGGCGGCGGTGGCGCTGGAAGCGGATTTCCATCAGCATCGACGTTTTGTGATCCTGATCCGAGTAATTTTCTCGAATTTATGACGAGTACTGGCACGGTCACGTCATCGCTCGCCATCGCGAAACATTTAATGAACACGCTCGCGAGTGCTAAACAGAGCATCGTCGAAACCGTCGAGGATGTTCTCATGGTTCTTGCCGTTTGTTATCACGCGTGTACAGAATTCTCGCGTCAAACTTGTTTTTATTCGTAAAAAAGGAGCTGATTTTATGTGGCTGCCAAATTAAAAATTCGGAGCGTTTTTTTCGTTCAAACAAACAAAAAAAAACCTAATTAATTAATTAACAAAATAAAAATGATCTCGCTCGTAAACACACCTAAAACAACGCCGCACAATAAAACAAACGTACGGTCGCGATTAATGATCGCCACAAAAAACGTACACCGCGCGCACCCATCGAGAAGCGAAAGATCGAAACAACGAGCGAGGCCAAGAAAGGAAAGACTCGGTTTACGAGACCGACTTCTCTTGAAAGGGATTGACCTCTTGGAACTGAACGAACGGAATTTCGACCATGAAAGGAATGTAATGAAAGATTTGAACGATGATCGATTCGCGAATAGTGAAATAGTTATTAGATACGATAGCGAAGAGCGTTCGATGAAGATGAGCGCAGAAGAGGATTATTTTGGTCGAGAGCGATGCGTTGAGCGAGTTAGACGTCTAGTAGCAGCAGATGAAGACGAAGATGATTGCGAGAGTAGTTCCCCAGGACAACTTTCGTTTGAATGGTATCGGAAACGAGTTTCGATGATTACCGCGAGCGACGTCGGGAAGATTTTAGGAGATCCTAAAGAAACGAATACGAATAGTAAGAGGAAGGAGTATGTGACGGCGGAGAAGGTTTTCGAGCGGAAGAGAGAGTTGAGGGCGGAGTACGCGAGCGCGTCGTCGTCGAGCGCGAGCGTCGTCGAGAAGAAGGTAGCGCCGGCAATTAATCACGGGAATTCTTTCGAGAGCGTTGCTTTAGAACATTACGCGAAGATATGTGGCGAGCGATTGATAAAGTTTGGAATGAAAACGCACGATGAGCTCGTTTTTCTAGGAGCGTCGCCCGATTCTTTAACGGAAAGTGGGAAAATAGTCGAAGTCAAATGTCCTTTTACGAGAAAGATTCAGAAACAAACGCGCTTACTCGAGCACTATGCGCAGATTCAAACAACGTTGGAAGTTTTCGATTTAGAAGTTTGTGATTTCGTGCAATTCAAACCTAGCGGAAAAGGAACTGGTTTTTCTGGAGACGTTTCGAGACCTCGGATGTTAATTGAAAGTGTCAAACGAGACCGAGAATGGTTCGCGAGTAATCGATCGAAGCTTATTGCGATGGCCGAAAATTTGCCGCCGCCTCTATCATAAAGAGAAAGAGAAGGTCGCAGTAGCAGTAATATTAGAACTTAGAATTATTTTAGCGAGCGCTCACATGTTGTACAATGACTTCCTATATATTTGCTAATTAAATAATTATTAAAGTTCGCTAGTTTTTTCTTCCGCTACTCCGTCTTCGACGTAAAACTCTGCGGGCGATTTAGCTCGTTTCACTCGCGCTCTCAACTTCTCCGTCGCAAATCTACCAGCTCTATCATCTTTAGTATATTTGGCCCCTTTCATTGCCGGTCCGTTCCAAAACATCGCTCTAGGTATGACTTCTAACTTTGCTCCGTTTAAGGTCAATCGCGCGAAAAATTCCCAAATATCGTACCCATCCGAATGGCTCTTATCGAATAAAACAAGTCCGGCGTGTTTAATTAACGAATTCAAGGTGACCATGAAAACAGGACCGCCAAAACAGTTTCTAGTCGTGGCAACTGCAAAAGCGCTTCCAAGAAATGGTTGAAACTGTCGAAGCTTTGCAGAAGTCAACTTGCGGATTTCAGAATCCTCGGAGAGCTCGGAAACGCCGTCGTAAACGTGCGCGAAAGAAGTAACGATTGAAGCGTCAAAACGAAACAAAGCGGATTGGAAAACGCGAAGCGCGTGCGGTTCAAGCACATTCCCCGCATCGACAAACGCAATTTCACTGAAACCGTTCTTCTCTCGGCTTAATATTGCAGTTTTGAACGCAAAGTTTCGGCAAACAGCTGAAGATGCGCCAATTTTTTCAACAATAACGAGTTCATATCCCCTCATTTTCTCATCTCCGTCGTCCACTTTAAATAACGGATTACGTTCGCTAGATGTGCAAACGACGACGGTTTTTGGCTTGACTAATTTCTGTTTTGTAATCGATTTCAGCGTTCGAACGAGATTTGCATCAACGTCTCGCGCTGAGACTACGACAAGGATTCCTTTCGAAATATTGTGCGCGTGCACATCGACCGCGTCGCGAGCCATTTCGGATTCTTCGGTTATTTTCTTCCTCTTTCGTAGTATCATATTCGAGCTATTTCCTGCTTGCGCGTGCGATATTGCGATTTCGCGGTGAAACCGAACCCACTGTTTTTCGTTTTCAATAACATCGACAGCACTTTCGAACGCGTCTTTTATGAATCCGTTATCTCGAATCTCTCGCAGTTTTTCAGACAACGCGCTCGCGGAATTCCGCGGAAATATAATGTTAAAATCTTCGTCATAGTTTCCCTTTGTGTCCGTTTTTTTTTTAATGAGCTCGGGCAAACCTCCCGCGTCAGACGCGATAAAAGGCGCATTCACGCCGAACAGTTCGAACACACTCAATGGCGAATTCTCAACTAAAGATGGCAGCACAGCTAATCTTTTCTTTCCCTTCTCTAATAAATATCTCAACGCTTCAGCTGAACTTCTGTTCGTAAAAATTTGCACGTCGAGAACGACGTTCTCTTTTTCTCTCCAAGGTTTTGAACGCCTTTCGACGAATCTTTTAGACGGTTCACGATCGATCATGTTTCGGTCAGAGCCAAGAAACGTGACACGAAACGGTTTCACGTCGATTTTTCTCAATAACGAGTCAATTGCGTCGCAAAAAACGACAATGCCCTTGCGCGTTTCCAAGCGCCCAAAAAATACAAACTCCTCGATCAGTTCTACTTTTACTACTACTTCAACTTTAGATCCCGTCGTTTTTTCGAGTTTACTCTTCTTATTACTGCTACTAAACCAAGATGAAATCTTACTTCCTATCGAAGAAGAAGAGGAAGAAGAGGAAGAAGAAGAAGAAGAAGCTCCTCCTATTCTGTCAATAGTACGATGATCATCATCGCCTTTTTCTTCACCTCCGATTTTGGTCTTGATGTAATTCTCGACGTCCAACGCCTCAATCATTGCTTTCTTCGCCTCAACCGGTAACACGTATGGTTGCACGAACACTCCTTCCTCGTTCTCTGGAATCTTCCACTTCGCTACAGTACTCATCCAATCTAATAAATACTCCGATGGCGATACGACGACATCGGCCAACTCCACGCTCTTCATCTCTAAAAAACTAGCCTCTAAATCCTCGACCGACTCGATCTTCTCCATATTCGCCTCTCTCGCCCATAGCAAAGGCCCGTGCGTCATGACGACCAACAAAGTGTTCTTCAATCCTAACCCGCTCTTCTTATGTAACAAACTATAATACCCAACACCTTGCCAATCCGGAAAATGAATGACATCAAACTCTTCATTCGTCCTCGATTGTTCGAACAACACCCAATCTAACACCGCGTACGAACCCGAAGCGTGATACGTTACCCCGCTCACTCTATGCGAAGGCATCGCTATTAACTTCACCCCTATTTCGTTTGCGTAATACTTCACCCATTTCTCAAACTCGTCCCCTCGCGCCTCATCGTTATCATCTGCATCATCTTCATCTCCATCATGCTTCGAGTTCGACCGAAAACGTTCCTCTCGAAATCTCGAATGCACTTTTCTCCCTTGCGTATATAACAGACTGACCTCGAATTCGAACAAATCTTCCTTGAGCGCTTTCGCTAACGCGGTGTAGAACGTGCCGATGCCCCCATTCGGTACTATGCCTGCGAATTCTGAGCACACGACGAGGATCTTACTTCTCCTTCTCGTCCGCGTGTTCCTCCTATCTTCTTCTTCCAATTCTTTCGTCTTGGCAATCCAATCCGTTCGTTCCAGATATGCCAGAGGTCTCTTTGCCATGAATACTCTGGCATGGCCGCGGTCATCCTCGCTCGTAAGTCTCGGCAACGAAGCTCGCGTCGCAAGCGCAGATTTTGATGTAAAGCAGGTGAAGAGCGATATGAGTAGTAAAACGCGCAGTGTTCTTCTTCCTACTGCGCACATTTTGTGAATTTGAATGTAAATGTATTGAGAGATGATATAGAGTAAATGCGCGAGAACGAGTTCGGCGAGAGATTATTTAGGTACGAATCGTTCGTAGGCCTGAAAACCTGGGCACTTTGTCTCCACGGCAAACGCGAGTACGTCCACGTGTGCATTTTCGTGCGCGAATGCACAGACTCGTTCGTCCCAAGGACAGTTCTTCTTGCGTAAATAGACGAGACATTGGAGCGTATTGAATTTTGCGCTCAAGGCGCACGCGCGTTCGTCGCACTCGCACTCGTTCTCGATGGCGTACGTGAGTATGGCGAGATTGCCTAAGCCTGATGCCACCGCAGTCGTCTTCCAGTTCCAGTCGCAGTGTTTTACTTCCCTGGCCCATTTAAGTAACGCGAGATCGTTCGTTTCGCAGACTCGAGCTGAGAAATAATTTTGGTCCAACGCGTTATCCTCGTCATCGAACCTATCGTCATCTTTCCTCGCGCCCCAAGGAAACCGATCCCACGCCATCTCCAACGTAGACACGGAGGACAACTCTTTCACGGAAAACGTGCACGATAACTCAATCTTCGCCCTCATAACCGCTCTGCGACTCGCCCTACAACATTCATAAAACATCTTAATATCTGATCTGTTTAATTTCCCAGAAAGTAAAACATGTTTCTCGAAAATATCCGCGTAATCGACGATGAACTTCCACAAAGGACTCGGACCGAGCTTCAATCGCTCAACATCTGCAACGAGTTCTCGTTCTTCTTGTTCTTCCTTTTCTTTCTGATCTCTCTTCTGCTTCCTCTTCTGCGAACCAGTCAAAGGTTTCGTTTTCTTCATGTGTGATCAGGCTGAATTAGATTTTATGTGACCATTTGCAAATCTCTACTGTCTAAAAAGTTTACAAATTCTTTTCAAACATTTCCGTCATTAGAAATAAACACACACATAACTCGCTCTGTATATAAACTATCTACTACTACTACTACTACTACTACTACTACTACTACTACTCTACTACGCGGTCGTAATCACAATCGCAAAAGCGTCTCTTCTGCTTCCTCTTTTGCGAACCAGTCAAAGGTTTCGTTTTCTTCATGTGTGATCAGGCTGAATTAGATTTTATGTGACCACTTGCAAATCTCTACTGTCTAAAAAGTCTCCCCAATATACAAACTCTTCTTTTCAAACATTTCCGCCATTAGAAATAAACACACATAACTCGCTCTGTATATAAACTATCTACTACT
>Ga0114998_10003241_pt1 | contig 12080 bp, 12 predicted proteins | sample ArcticOcean_MG_C_5_FD_87044 | JGI IMG/M metagenome (GOLD analysis project Ga0114998, IMG submission 87044) | Marine microbial communities from western Arctic Ocean - ArcticOcean_MG_CB4_138 | ecosystem: Environmental > Aquatic > Marine > Oceanic | place: Arctic Ocean: Canada Basin | collected...
AATAGTATTGGCCAATAAATTGGTTTTATATTTTTTATCTTTATAAATTTTCATAATTTTGTTTATAAAATTATTAATTTCACCAATCTTTACTGTACCTCCATTCAAATCATTTTTTATAACATCTTCAACTCCAGCAATATTGTATGAGATTGTTGGTATATCTTCATTTATTGCCTCCATTAAGGAAGTTGGCATTCCCTCTGTTATTGAGGGTAATATAAAAAGATCTCCTAAATCAAAAACTTTTGAGGTACTCCTCAAATGATTCAAAAAAATTATACCAGGATAATTAAATAATTTTTTATTTATTTTTTCAGAAAAAGATGAATTGTCAAATCCACCTGCAAAAATTAATTTTTTGTTTTTTATTTTTAAAAGTTTAAAGATCTTTACTGCATCTAATACACCTTTTTCTCTAATAATTCTTCCTACAAAGATAATATTAAAAGAATTTTTTAAATTATATTTTTGAATTAAAAAATTATTTTTTGGACGATTTATTTTTTTTAAAACTCCCGCACCATTAATCAATGTATATTTAGTTTTTATATTTAAATTATCATAAAAATATTTTTTATTATTTGTATTAACAAAAATAATATGATCACAAAAATAAAAAGAAAATTTATAGAATAAATTTACCATTGTTTTTAAATTTTTATTTTTCGTCACTGATAATGAGCCCATACCAGTTATCATTGCAAAAGTTTTAGCAAAAAAAAGTTTTGCAATAGGGAGACATAATAAATTTGGATGAATTGTATATGTTTGAACTAAATTTGGTTTGTTTTTTATAAAAATCAATATCAACTTAAAAATAAAAAGAATATTTAAAAATATATTTTTTTTATTAAAAAAATTTTCAAGTTTAATGCAATTAATATTTTGAGCATTAAAATACTCATAATAATCATCATTATTTGCAATTAAAAATAAATTATATTTTTTTGATAATTTTTTTATAATTTCTTTTCTAAATAAAAAAAAAGATTTATAAGAATTAGATATAAGGTAAACGTTTTTCATTATAATATAAATACTATTTTATCTGTAATTTAAAAAATATGTAATCCTTAAAAAATCATGTATTTAATAGTGTTAATTTTTTCAACAAAATGTATTGTTAAGTTGAAAAATGCAATTAATAATCAAAAATAAAAAAGAATTTTTAAAGAATCTATCTTTGATTATTATTATACTACTTGTAACTGCCGTTTATCTTTATTTTTTTATCTATTTTGAGAGAAATATTCTTGGTATTGAAAGTGATTATCATCCAGATTCTAAATTTTATTATGAAACATTCAAAAATACAGCTTATCTTTCAATAGAAAATTCTTTCTTTAAAAACTTTCAAAACCTAATTATAAATTTTTTTTCTAACAGTTTTTATCCTTCTATAATTAATATAATTTTTGAATTAAGCGAAATCATCAATGAAACTTCAATTAAATTGTTTGGATATATTTCTCTAGAATTTTTACAAGACTCTTTTTATAGAAATATAATTAAATTTAATATGCTTTTTTATACAATTGGAAATTTTTTGATAATCACTTCTTATTTAAAAAATTTTAAACAACATAGATTTGATATAAAAAATTTATTTGTTTTATTAATTATAATTTTTTTACCTTACAAAACACACTTATATTCCAATATATTAAAAGATGGTTTAATACTTTTTGCGCTAATTTTTTATGTAACATATAGAAATCTTTATGTATTAGCCATTAGTACTGTAATTGGGATTCCTTTTAGATGGGGATTTGCTCTTTATCTTATATTATTCCTAAATAAAAAAAATTTTAATAAAAAAAATATTTTTTTTGTATTCTCATTATTGGTTGTTATTTCTTTCTATTTATTTTTTGATATTATTTATAATGATGAAGGAATATTTAGTTCTTTAGAAAGATATTTAAGAGAAAGATCTACAGTATCAATGGGAGACGGCAGATCATTTGACAAGGTTCCTAACTTTGACCACTACATTTATGGTGGTTTATTAAGAGGAATTATTTGGCCAGTTTTATTTTTTTCTGGTTGCTTTGTTTTTTTTACTGATGGTTATTTTTTTATCATTCTAATGGGTGAAATTTTGGTTTTACAAACATTAATTTTTTTATTCTATAAAAAAAATATAATAAATATAAATCTAATCTTAGTTATTATTATTATGTCAGTTTACTGCACTAGTTTTACCTCTTTTTTTCGATATGCTTATATTGCTTTTTATATTTCCGTCTTATTAACTTTCTTAAACTATAAAATAATTAAAAAATGAGGAAATATTAGGTAAAATATTTTAACCAATTCCACTTACCTTCAATTTTTGATTTAACATTTATGATTGTGTCATGACTCCAAATATCAATTCTGGGTATTCTATAAAGATTTTTTATTTCATCAATTGAATTAAATTTAGTAGTAAACCCATAACTATAACCTGCTCTTTTTGTGAATTCCTCAACCTGATCATTAATTTTTCCAAAGGGATAGGAAATAGATTTTATTTCTACTGATAAATTATCCTCAAGCCATTTTTTACTATTAGATAATTCATTAACAAGTTCATTTTGGCCACATGAAGTTAAGGGAACGTGATTATATGAGTGTGATCCAATTTCAACTAAATTACTTTTTAATAAATCTCTTATATTCAATAAATTTAAATAATTACTACTATTTAATTTTAAAAACTTCGGACAAATAAATAGAACAACTGGGATCTTATTATCAACTAAGTCATAAATTGACTTAAGTATAGTTTTATACCCATCATCAAATGTTACTAATAGACCAGGTTCTGCACTTGTAAAATCTGATAATGTTTTGAAGTTTATTGACTGTTTTTTAAAAAAGTTGACATGTTCACTAAAATTAACAGGATTAATTTGATATATATCTGATGTAAGATTGTTTTTTACACTATTAATTGAATGATATGTTAATACTGATTTTTTTGATTTACTTAAAAAATTTATATAACTGATAGTCTTGGCAATTTTTTTTTTGTATGTGTTTTTCAATTTTTTCTTATTAGGTTATTTCTGTTTCTGATATAAATAAAATAATAATATAATAAAAATACTATATGGAAAACATTATTATCATAGGGAGTGGAGATCAAGCAAAAGTAATATTTAATGAGCTAATTGAGAATAATAAAATAAAAATTTTAGGGTTTTTAGACTCTAAGAAAAGAGATAATTCCATAATTTTAACTCATAAAAAAAAAAAATATAAAGTACTTAATCAAGATCTATATATTAAAAAAAAAATTAAATTTATAATTGGAATTGGTCACAACTATCTCAGAGAGGAAGTATATCAAAACCTATATAAGGTTAAAAAAGATATTAATTTTTTTAGCTTTATTTCAAAAAATGCATTTATTAATAAAAATGTCAAAATTGGCAAAGGGACAGTTGTTATGCCTGGCTGTGTAATTAATTCTGGCACAATTATTGGAGATCATTGCATAATAAATACTAGATCATCAATAGATCATGATAATTATTTTTCTGATTTTTCTAGTTGCGGGCCTGGAGTCATTTCTGGAGGCAATGTACATGTAGGTAAAAGATCTCATATTGGAATTGGTTCAGTTATTAAAAATGCTATTAAAATAAAAAAAGATACTATAATTGGTGGAAAATCTTATATTAATAAAAACTGTATATCACTTCACATTTACTATGGTAATCCAATAAAGAAAATAAAAATAAGAAAAATTAATCAGAAATATTTATAAACATTATATTCTATTTTTTCAACCGACTGTATGTTTTTTTTAATTTTTTTATCTCATCATTAATTATACTATTTTTCTTTAAGGCAATATTTATATCTTTTTGATTATCAAAACAAATCCAAAAATGATCAACTTGTTTAACACCAACTTTATTTTTTTTGAGAATTTTATTAAAAAAACTTAATTCAAATTCTTTGTAATTTTTAAAATTAATATCATCTAAATGAAGTCTGTTTAATATTGCCATCCCAATATATGGCAGAAAGTAATTTTTTTTATTAGTAATTAATTTATTATAAAATAAATTTTTTCCAAATTGTAAAATATTATTTTTATTATCAAATTTAAAAACTCCATAATTTGCTATCATTTGATAAGAAAAAAAAAGAGCCTTAAGTTTCTGTTTATACAGGTAGTCTTCATTTTTTTTATAATTAATTTTAAAAATTGAGTCACCATTTAATAAAAAAAAGTAATTAGACTCAATAAGATTTTTGATTTTAAATATTCTTTTTGAAATAGACGATTTTTCTCCTGTATCGATCATTTCAATTTTACCTAAGTTAGAAATAAAATTTGATTTTACATATTGCTTAATTTTTTGTCCTTTGTAGCCAAGGGTAATTATAATCTTATCAAAGTTATTTCTTAAAAGTTCATTTAAAATATACCAAAGAATTGGTTTTCCCATTATATTTATTAATGTTTTGGGTTTTTGTGATGTTAGTTTTCCCATCCGTGAGCCATACCCACCGGCTAAAATTACTGCTGTTTTATATCTTTTCATTTTTAATAAAATTATTCGTCATTTGTAGTACATAATAATTCAAATAGTAACTTTCTTTAAAATTTTTTGATTCTATTAACTTATTATAATTATATTTAATAATTTGTGACAACGGATTTTTTATTTTAATTTCATTATCTTTAATTTTCATAAAAATATCTAAATCTCCATTTATCTTTTTTTTTTTCTGGCGTTTTATAATTTTTTGGTTAATATTAATTTCAAGAATGCTCTCCTTTTCTTTATTCTGAGAAAAATCAAAAATAATTTTTGCCTTGTTTAAAACAAACTCACACTTCCAAGTATTTTTTGAAACTTTCTTTTTAAAATTCATAATATTTTCTATTTTTTTTCCAAAGAAAACATAAATGAATGATATTGCATGGGGTAAAAGATCATCAGCAATATCATTAAATTTATTTAATCCATTTGTATGATATTTAAACGTAATATTCTTAACTGACTTTAAATTAAGGTGTTTTTTAATATTTTTTGCATAAAAGAACATAGGTAAACTTGTTAAAAATTGTTTCTTATCAAAAATTAGATCTTTTAATGAATTCTTTAAATTAATTTTATTTAAATCATGCTGAGAAATTAAAGGTTTTTCAACTATTACTTTAATATTTTTTCTTTTAAAAAAATTTATATACTGCAAATGTGTATTTGTGGGGCTACAAATGCATACAAACCTACATTTTTTTACAATCTTTTCAAGACTGTTTACATATGATGCTTCAATTGATTTTGTTTTCAAGAGATTAATTAAGTTCTTAACTTTTTTTTTTGTGCTACCAAAAATAAGAAATTTTTTGTATTTTAATTTTATAAACTCTCTAATATAAATTTTTCCTATTCTGCCAGGACCAACTATTCCAACTGAATTTCTTGTATTCAATTTATTATACGTTAAGATTTATATTCTTAAATTGACTGTTAAATGTATGTTGTTTTCGATCACATCTACAGTCATTTTTATTCATTTTTGAATATTGTTCTTGCATAAATTTTTCCAAATCGTTTACATCATAGTTATAATATGCTTCCCAAAAATCTACTTTTTGAAGATTACCAAGAGACATATCTCTAAAATGTACTGCACCTGACTGAGAACAGTTTGCTAAATACCCATCGTATGATATCGCTGGAAAAATAAATCTTGCAAAACACGGTAAGGACCTAGGTTCATCAAGTTGTTTAATTGTATCATAGTCAAAAATTGTTAGATTTACTCCAATATTATTTTTTTTTATATCTTCAATTTTTTTATTAACAACTTTAATGATTAAGTCTTTATCAATCAATGACGGTAAAAAAGGATTATTTTTATGTTCATGTCCTCTTGGAGATTGTGGAAATGTAAATCTTATGCTGTCAACCCCAATTTCAATTAGATTTTCAATACTTTTATTTATTGAGTTAATTCCAGAGTTTTCTTTGGTAATCAAGTAATTAACAGATATGTCAATCTCAGATTTTTTTTCTTTTTTTAATTTTACTAGTTTTTTTAGATTTTCTATTACTTTATCATAAACTTTAACTTTATCATTTAAATTGTGAGCTCTATTGTAACTTAGATTATCACTCGCATCCAGACTAACTGTTATGTAATCATCTTTAAACTTTCTTGATGTTATCAAATTTAAAAGTTTATCAGAGGCTCTAATTAACTTGGAGTGAATTCCAATAATTTGATTTGAGTTAATCGACTCATTTATTAAGTTATCTATATCCTCATAATTAAGAGGATCGGTAGCGTAACCTGCAAATATAATCTTAGCTATTCCACCATTGGGACCATTTGCTGTTTGTTTTAATAAATCAATATATCTCTCTGGTGTAAGTTTTTCAGATGTATTTTTCGCTGAACCACCATAACAATATGAGCAAGTTAGCCAACAAATTTTATCACCTTTAAGTCTTCCTGGTTGCAATTCAAGCTGATAAGGTTTAACTTTTTTATTCTTAATTTCATTTAAAAACTGATCAACAGACTCTATGTATTTAATATTATAAGAAATTTTGTTTATTAAGTTTGAGGTCATAATAGTTATTTGAATTTTATATAAAAATAAAATTTATACATTATAATTTTGGTGGTTTTATCATATAACATCATCTATGCAAAATAAAAGAATTGTAGCCAGACTAGATATAAAAGGTTCTGATTTAGTTAAAGGTATTCATTTAGAAGGTTTGCGAGTTTTAGGTGATCCAAATTTTTTTGCACAGGAATACTATAAAGATGGTGCTGATGAACTTTTTTACCAAGATGTAGTGGCCTCTCTGTACAAAAGAAACAGTTTATTCGAAATAATTAATAAAACATCAAAAAATATTTTTATTCCTCTTACGGTTAGTGGTGGTTTAAGGACTATTGATGATATGAAAAAAGCTTTTAATGCGGGTGCAGACAAAGTTTGTATAAATACTGCTGCAGTTAAAAATCCAAATTTGATTAATAAAGCTGCAAATATATTTGGTAGTTCAAATGTTGTAGTAGGAATAGAAACCTCTTTAAATAATGTAAATTCCACTCATTATGTTTATACAAATAATGGTAGGGAGATTACAAATAAAAAAACTTTAGATTGGTCAATAGAGGTAAGCAAAAGGGGTGCGGGTGAATTAGCAATAATTTCAATCGATAAAGATGGGACAAAATCAGGCTATGATTTGGAATTGATTAATAAAATAAAAAAAAATGTTTCTATACCAGTTATCGCACATGGTGGAGCTGGGAATATAAATCATATTTATGAATTATTTAAATATAGTGGTTGTGATGCATCTTCTTGTAGCTCAATACTTCATTATTCAAAGTTTAATAAACAAGATAATTTTAAACAACTTATTGGAAATCAAGAGTTTTTATTAAATAATGAAAAGATTGAAGACAAAATTTCAATTAAAAAAATTAAAAACTATTTGGTAAAAAAAAAAATAAAGATAATTAAAAACTGATGGTAAATGTATCAATAGTTGATTTTGGTTTGAGCAACTTAAATAGCGTAATTTCAGCGTGTGAGCACGTGGGTATGAAAGCCACAATTGTTTCAAATCCTAAACAAATCTTAAAGAGTAATGCATTAATTTTACCTGGTGTTGGAGCATTTGGCAATGCTATGAAAAACTTAAAAAAAAATGGAATGGATAAGTCAATAATTGAGTTTTATAAAAAAGGTAAACAAATTTTTGGAATTTGCTTGGGTATGCAATTATTATTTGATGAAAGTAATGAAAATGGAAAATTTAAAGGTCTAGGAATAATAAAAGGAAAGGTACGGAAATTTGATAACAAACATGATATTGTTCCAAATATAGGATGGAATAAAATATCTGTTATGAAGAAAAATGTGAACAAAAATGAAAAATCATCACTAGATAATTCTAATGGTCAGTTTTTTTATTTTGTGCATTCTTATTATTGTGAACCGAAAGATAAAAAAAGCTTATCTTCTATTAGTAATTTTGGAAAATTTGATTTTTGTTCTTCGATTATCTTTAAAAATATAGAAGCTTATCAGTTTCATCCAGAAAAAAGTGGAAAAAACGGATTAAATATCTACAACAATATTAAAAATAAAATAAAAAAAAATAATTAATGAAAACATATTTTAATTTACCAAAAAAAGTAATCTTCTGTAAAAAGTGTGTTATGTCTAATCAAAGACCATCTTCAATTCCAGAATTTAAACATACCCCATCGAGAAAAGGTGCAAAATATTTGAACATAGATGAAAATGGTCTTTGTGATGCTTGTAAATTTTCTGAAATAAAAAAAACTATTAATTGGAATAAAAGAGAAAAAGAATTATTAAAATTATTAGATAAATTTAGAAAAAATGATGGCTCATATGATTGTCTTGTTCCAGGAAGTGGCGGGAAAGACAGTGCCTATACTGCTCATATTTTAAAATATAAATATGGAATGAATCCTCTTTGCACAACTTGGTCACCAATACTTTATACAGATTATGGATATGAAAATTATAAGAATTGGATTGAAATTGGTGGATTTGATAACGTTCATTTTAAACAAAATGGAAAAGCAATGAAAATTTTAACCAAATTAGCAATTGAAAATTTATTACACCCTTTTCAAACTTTTATTTTAGGTCAAAAAAATTTAGCTCCGAAGATTGCAAATAATTTTAATATAGATTTAGTATTTTATGGAGAAAATGAATCTGAATATGGTAATCCATTAGCGGATAATTTTAAAAGTCTTAGAGACAAATCATATTTTGCATCAAAAAACTTTAAACAATTATACCTTTCGGGGAAAAAAGTTAAAGATATTCTAAAAGACCACGATCTAAGACTAACTGATTTAATGACTTTTTTACCAATGAACTCTACAAAAATGAATAAAAAAATGGAAGTGCATTACCTTGGATACTATTTGAAATGGACACCACAAGAAGTTTACTACTATGCTGTAAAAAATACTGGATTTAAAGCAAGACCATTTAGAACTCAAGGAACCTATAGCAAATATAATAGCATTGATGATAAAATAGATGACTTACATTACTACACAACATACATTAAATTTGGTCTTGGAAGAGCAAGTTATGATGCATCACAAGAAGTTAGAAATAATCATATTGACAGAGTAGAAGCAAAAAAATTGGTAAATCTTTTTGACGGAGAATTTCCAAATATCTATTTGGACGAAGTTTTAAAGTATTTAACCATTAAAAAAGATAACTTTTTTAAGATATGTAATAAATTTAGATCTCCTCATCTATGGAAAAAAAATAAACAAAATAAATGGGCTTTAAGACATAATGTTAATTTAGATGGTTATGATGATAAGAGAAAATAAAATAACAAAATATAATTTGAAAGATATTATCGAAATCTTATGGAAACAAAAACTTATAATTCTTTTTTTAATAATTATTCAATTAGCACTAATAATTAATTACAATAATACTACTGAAAATAAGCACAATATACTAATCAGATATACTCCGATAGATTTTGCTACTTATGACAAACTTTTTCCATTAGAAAATAAGAAATTATTTCTAAATACTGATGGGCAAATTCCATCTGACAATATAAATATACTTCATTACACTCCACACACATTATTCCACTCGTTTGTAAAAAGAGTTGAAAAAAAATACATCAAAATAGAGGATTTAAATTTTAGATGGTCTGTCACAGGTAGTGAATTAGAGGCTTTTTTTAATTTTTATGATCGATTAGATAAGGATATTTCATTGAAAATAATCGATGATCTTGTTTTTAAGATAAATGAAGATTTAAAAAATGATTTGATTGAATCAGCTAAAAAAGAGTTGGAATTTTTGAACAAAAAATTATCAATTTATCAAAATTCTAATAGTTTGAGTCCCTCTATGTCATCTGATATTGAAATTAAAAAAATGAAATTGATTGATATAATTATCAATTTACAAAATACTAAAGAATTAGTTTTTAAAAGTGAAGTAAGCATTCAAAATACTAAGAAGAAAGTGTCGACTTTAATATTTATTTCAATTCTTTTATCGATTGTATTGACGCTAATTTATTCACTTTTATTTAGGAGTAAAAATTTAAAATAGTAAAAACTAGATAAATACAAAACCAAAAATATTAAAATATTAAACCACATATTTAGTTTAAATAAATAATCACAAAGTAAAGGTAGGGCTATTAAAATTTGACAAAAAACTATCCCCCACACTCTTCCAAAATATTTGACTGAGATATGATGAAAATGGTTGTTATCGCCAGCAAAAGGGCTTTTATTTATAGCAACTCTTGAAATAAATAGTCTGATCAACTCAATAACTGGAAACAGCATAACTAAAACTAAATCTTCTTCATTTACATTTTCAGAACTATTAAAATATAAAATTGATAATATTGAAATAATAAAACTAAAAAAATAAGCACCATTATTTCCAAAATAACTTCTTTTAAAAAAATTCAAAGCTAAAAAAAATGAATTAGCAATAATAAAGGTTAAAAATATAAAATTATAATTACTTTTGTAAAAAAAAAATATTAATAAAAAAAAATTATAAAAAGCAATATTTAAGTCTACCCCATCAAGCATATTGTATGCATTAATAAAAATAAACACACACATGATTGTGAATAAAAATGAGTAATTATTAAGTTCAATTGTACTTAACAAATCTAAATCTAATGTAGTAATGAGAAGATTTGGATTTGAAAAAATTAAAATTGTAGAAAAAATTAAAATTATAAAAACTTTTTTAATTGGTGTAAAATTATACTTGTCATCAAGTAATCCCATTATTAATATTCCTGTTGATGAAATTAAAAAAATTAAAGAAAACCTATTAAGATTATTAAAGAAATAATCAAAATACATAATATCAATTAAGTAAAAAATTATAAAATTACCATAAAACAATATACCTCCAAAAACAGGCATACTATTTTCGTGTTTCTTTAATATTGTATCTGGATGATCATAAATATCTATTAATCGATATTGTTTAAAAAGAAGAAGTAAAAACAATATATTTAAAATTAAAAAAATTAGAATAAAATTAACCATTATCACTCGCAGCTATATAATAAGATAATATTAAATAGAAGTTAAATGATAAGAAAGTTCCAAAAATATTACCATAAGTAATAAGTGGGAATAAAATTACCAATAAAGTAATTTCAAGTGCATTTTTTGGAGTAAAAATTGAGTTAGATAATAAACTTTTGAATACAGCTACAAATATATGCAAATAAAAATAAAAGTAAAAAAACAAACCTATCAAACCAAGCTCTGAAATAATTTGAAAAAAAATATTATGTGGATGTGTAGCGCAACATCCACCAGGAGTATCACAAAATTGAGGTTTTGAACAATTTGTTCTAAAAGATTTTACACCTCTTCCTAATAACTGATCTTTAAAAGATCCCTTGCTATACATTAAATATGCACTTTGAAAATGTGAGTTATGTGTTTTTGAAATAAAATTAAAACTTTTAATATTTTTCAAGTTATCAATAATTTTTAAATTACTGATGGTATTAAGTATCATTCTTTCTTTAACAACAGGATCTAATTTTACAATCACAGTAAAAGAAAAAATTAATATCAAAAAATAAAGAAGAATTTTTTTAATTTGAAATATTCTAAATAAGTATAAAATAGTTAATAATATTAATGAGATGAATGCTGCTCGTTCACCACTAACAAAAGTTAAAAGTATCATTAATGTTCCAAAAGAAATTAAAACAATCTTATTTTTTTTGTACAAAAAAATTATTATTAAAAAAAAGAAATATTTTGATAAAAAACTTCCTAAAATGAGCTCATCACCAAATAATCCACTGACTCTATGAGGTTTTATTTGAACTTGTCCCATTAGATTGAAGCCATTAAAATATTGAAAAAAACAATCAAAAATTATGATGGATAAAAAAAATATATAATAACTAAAAAATTTTTTTATAAATTTTTTATCACTCTAAAAAAAAAAATATAAAATAAGAAAAAAAAACAAGAATCTTAGGTATTCAAATGAATTAATAATAGAGAAG
>Ga0114998_10003251_pt1 | contig 12065 bp, 11 predicted proteins | sample ArcticOcean_MG_C_5_FD_87044 | JGI IMG/M metagenome (GOLD analysis project Ga0114998, IMG submission 87044) | Marine microbial communities from western Arctic Ocean - ArcticOcean_MG_CB4_138 | ecosystem: Environmental > Aquatic > Marine > Oceanic | place: Arctic Ocean: Canada Basin | collected...
AGAAAATGAAAATTTCACAAATTATAAAAACAAATCAATTAACGACATTAACGATTATCTTGGTGCGTTGGATGAAAAATTAAATAATTTTGAGATAAAAATACCTGATATGGAAAAAGGCTCAAGACTCAGGGTCCAACTAGACAATGAAATTGGGGATATAATATCTCAGCGTCTAAGTACATACTTAGAGACATTATCTGATCAGATTCAGCAAAGCCGTACTCTAAATCGAGCAATCGAAGACTTAAGCGAGAGTTACGCCAAAACAAATGATTTAAGTGAAATGAAGAAAGAAATAGAGAAGGTATGTGAGCAAGCAGCTAACAAAAAATTAGAAGAATTTAATCTTTTGTTTCAAGATCATTTGAGCTCTCTTATGAAAAGTTTAACGTCGTCGAATGATGAGGTTGGTGCAAAGCTAAAACAAAATGACGATAAAATCAGTCTGTTAAATACCGATGTGCAGAATAGTATAGCTAAAACAAAGCTCGACTGTGCTAACAAAAATAGTGCTACGGAGGAGGCCTTATTTCGAAAGATTGAGAGCCATTTTGCAGAAAATATAATTAAAATTAAAGATTTAGAGGTTGCTATAACTGATAGCATCATAAGTTCTTCCAAGGCCACTGATGCTGTAAGGAAGGACCTGGAGATTAGATTAGTAGACAGCTTAGCAAAATTAGAAGAATTTAATCTCTATTCTAAATGACAGTGCCCGCTAGAATAGCCGATACTGTCGTTGTAAGTATAGTGGGGCTTTATTAGAACCTGTATATGAATAATAAAGTTGTATTATCATATTTGACGTCAGCGCCACTTATGTTGAGGTTGTGGTATTGTTTATCACGCAAATTATATTGGCCATGCTCGGCCTCTATTGAATAATAGCCACTATCAAGGTTTTTTTGAAACAAAACACCTTTTCACATCTAGCGACTTCTTGAAGGCAAGCAGTTCTAATTAAGCTTAAATTTTTTTCTTGTGGTTAACATATTTTATTTTCAATCTAGCTGTAAGATACCAAATATTTAGATTAACACGCAAATGGCAAAGACTTTTAAAGAAGACCTAGAAATTCGGAGCAAACGCGATCGATAAGCGCTTCGTTCATATTGTAACCTGATGGCAAATTCAGCCCATACCGCGCAACATGAGCCCCATTTGGCTCAAAGGGTAGATTGCGTATACTTTCTTGCTTCGATTCATAAGGTTTAAGCATTGATAGTCGGTTAAAAAACGGCCGGCTGTCGATATTTTTTTCTGCCAATAATGTTTGCAACGAAAACTTGTCTGGAGCATTTGCACTCTGCGGAACTACCGTAACCATCCAATATGAATTCCGCACATTTTCTGGCTCAACATTCAGGCATATATTGGGTTTCTGACTAAGGCGATCTTGATACCAGTGAAAAATCTGCCGTTTTTGCACAATGAGATCATCGATCCTCTCCATCTGGGCAATACCTAAGGCCGCCTGTACACTGCTCATCTTATATTTAAAGGCTATCTCGTCGTTCAGAAAAAGTTTATCTCCAGGGTTGCGGCCGTGGTCACGCAGCTTTTGGATACGAGAAAAAAGTGCATCATTGTTGGTCATGATCATGCCACCTTCGCCGGTGGTGATGGTTTTGGAGCCATGAAAAGAAAATACTGCCATATCGCCAAAACTGCCTGCCGCGCTGCCGCAGTAGGTGGAGCCTAACGCCTCTGCAGCGTCTTCTATCAAAACGAGGTTATGTTTTGTTGCAATCGTCCTAAGACGCTGCCAATCACACATGGAGCCGTATAGATTAACGCCTATGATGGCGCGTGTGCGTGTTGTAATTGCTGCCTCAACGGCTTCTGGATCTATGCACCACGTGTCAGCTAGGATATCCACAAATACCGGAGTAGCGCCGACGTAGCTCACTGGTGCCATGGATGCTATCCAAGTTACATCGGGTCCAATTACCTCATCTCCCATACCAATTCCTGCCGCAGCAAGTGCCAAATGTAATCCTGACGTTGCGTGTGGCAGGCTGGCAGCATGTGAAACACCGACGTAATCAGCCATCATTTTCTCGAACTTTGTATTAAATGCGTAATGCCCTGCGCCCCAAGCCGTTAGTGCAGCCTCTTGTGCGAGTTCACCTTCCCGTTTTGTGATTGATGGTGCCGCAACGGGAATGAAATTACGGTAATCTTGTATCACAGGGCTTTCCTCTCCACAGAATTTTGTTATAAAAAGTAAGCTTAGTTTAATAGAAAGATTTAGATGTCACAACCAGATGACCGTGTGGAGTTTGAGGAGGTAAAGCGCCAACAAAGCGTTGCGCTTGGAAATGACGGTCCAGTTTTTGAGCAGTCGCTAGACTTGATAACTTCGATTGACAAATACGATTACTCCTACTTGTGGAGCTGGATGGGTGTCCCAATAATACAGATGCCTGCAGATGTTATGGCGACACAGGAGGTCATATGGGCGACAAAGCCTGATGTGATAATTGAAACAGGTGTGGCGCGGGGGGGGTCAGTTCTCTTTATGGCTTCGCTATTGGAAATAATGGGTGGCGGTAAAGTGATTGGTGTTGATATTGACATTCGTGCGCACAACCGTGCCACAATTGAAGATCATGCCATGTCGAAGCGTGTGGCTCTGATTGAAGGTGGATCTGTTGACGAAGACACGCTCGCAAGCGTGCGTGCCCAGATTCCAGATGGCGCGAGGGTAATGGTCGTTTTGGACAGTGATCACAGCCGAGAACATGTGCTTTCAGAGTGTAGAGCCTATGGTCAGATGGTGACAGAAGGTTGTTATCTGGTTGTTGCGGATACACTTGTTGGCCACATAACTGAAGACAATGCCCCAACGAAGCGCTCTAAGATTTGGTTTAAGGGCGACGAGCCTTTGTCTGCTCTCAATGACTATCTTGCTGAAACTGATCGCTTTTTAGTCGATCCAGTTCTGAATGGTAAACTTGTATTATCCTCGTCACCTGGTGGATATTTGCAATGTATTAAAGGATAGTTTTGATGCTGCGACCAATGCAAAAACGCGATTTACCTTGCGTCGCAGAATTACGTTCAGACATCTCTCTTCAACATGCATTGATGGCCAGTCCCCTTCAAAAGCCTGCTGCCATCGACCGGTTACAAGAGGCTACTGACTGGGTGGAGCGGAAAGAGGCAACAGGCCTATTCCGCATAGTAAGTTCGCAACAGGACGATGCAATTGGATTTGTTCAGATTTGTGACATTCATTTTAAAAGCCGGTTTGGCTGGTTTGGAATTGCTTTGCTTCGTGGAGAAAGGGGACGTGGAGTTGGCAGGGCAGCTTTAAATGCGGCTGAAGCCGTGGCGAGAAACGACCTTGGGCTTTTTAAACTTCTTCTTCAGGTGCGGTCTGATAACGCGCAAGCAATAAAGCTTTATGAACGGGCTGATTGGCGGTTAGTAGGACATTTAGAGGCTCATTATCATGATGGCGAAGAACGCCATGATGCGGCAATCTACGAAAAGGTACTTGCCGCTTGACTCGAGTTGTAATCTCACAACCGATGTATTTCCCTTGGGCTGGGTTTTTGGCGCAAATGGCTCTCGCAGATATTTTTATATGGCTTGATGATGTGCAGTTCTCAAAGGGAAGTTATACAAACCGCATTCAAGTCAAGATGCCGACTGGAAGTAAATGGATGTCTGTCCCGCTTGAAGGCAAGGGCAGTTTCAAAAAAACCCGTGAGCTTGCCTCAGTAGGAAATAATTGGATTAGAAGCCATAGGGGTCTGTTATCACAATCCTTGCAGGATCGCCCGCATACTGCTTCTGCTATAGATATTTTTGACCGCTCAGTGGCCACTGACAGCACACTGTGTGATCAACTGATGGTGTCGGCAGAGGCACTTGCTAACCATTTAGATATATTGCCGCGTTGTGTTTTAAAAGCGTCTGATTTAAATGTAGGAGGTACTTCTTGGTCCCGAGTTCTTGAACTAGTCAAGGTGGTATCTGGAAGTGAATACGTTACCGGGCATGGTGCGCTAGGCTATCTGGATCATGATGCTTTTGAGAAGCAAGGGGTGGCCGTGAAGTACATGGATTACGCCCCATTGCCTTGGCCACAACCTTTTGGCGCTTTCACACCATATGTGACAGGTCTTGACCTGGTCGCCTCGCTTGATGCAGCACAGGCGAGGTTTCATCTGCGTCCGGCTAGTATAGACTGGCGAACGTTCGCTTCTTTAGGGGGAAAGCAATTATGACCGAAGGATATACAGCTGAGGCTGAGCAGTTCGCCCGCGACGGTTACGTTGTTTTGCGAGGGTTTTATGACCGTGAAACAATAGTAGAGCCTATCCAAGAAGGTATTCGTCAAATTGTCGAAAGAGTTTGCCATAAATATGGTGTGTCGACTATGACTAAAACTTCAGGCCAGGCGATGGGCCCGGCGTACATGGCGTTGGCAAAAGCCAATCGTTCATGGGGTGGTGAAGTTTATGATGCGGTAAAACAGATACCAGCTTTTATGCGGCTTGTTAGCGATGCTCGAAACGACACAATTTTTCGTGCCATGCGATTAGCGTCTGAACCTGGTTTGGCCGCGGGGGGGTATGGGATCCGAATAGACAGCCCCGGTGAGGACAAGTTCAGAGCTTCCTGGCATCAGGAATTTCCCGCCCAGTTGCGTAGTCTTGATGGTATCGTGTTCTGGTCGCCGCTAGTTGAAATCACCGCCGAGATAGGGCCCGTCGAAATTGCCACTGGATCGCAGCGAGAAGGCGTTGTCCCTGTGTTCGAGGACGATGGTGGAATTGGAAAGTCTGGTGCTTATGCTCTGCGTCTTAAAGATGAGGCCGAGCGGCTGGCGCGCTATCCTCACATTGCGCCTGTTACAGAGCCCGGCGATTTGATCTTAATGGATTTCTTAACGCTACATCGTTCAGGTGTTAATGTTTCCAGCAGCCCGCGATGGTCTATGCAATGGAGAATGTTTAACTTTGCTGATCCAGTTGGCATTAAACTTGGGTGGAAGAATTCGTTTTCCGCTGGTGAAAATTTTGAGTATATTTGTGCTGATTTTTTTGGGTCTAAAAAATGAACACGTGTCGCATTTGCCAGGAACAGCTTAATCACCCTGACTATCTTACCCCTTCACCAGCAATAACTTCTTTAGCAACTTCGCTTGACGTGCCGACAGCGGTTTCAGTTTGCAGGGCTTGTGGTCATGTTCAATCGCCAGACCTACCAAATGTTCAGGCTTTTTATGATCATGATTACCGCATATCGTTGCAGTCTGATGATCATGACCAACTTTATGCGATTGAACCAGAAGGGCCAGTTTTCCGGACAACGCACCAAGCTAAATTGCTATTAAGCTTAGATATGCCGCAAGGATCTAAGGTAATGGACTTTGGTGCGGGCAAAGCAACGACGCTGCGGCTTCTATTGGATCATAGGCCTGACCTAAAGCCTTACGTATTTGATATTTCAGATGACTATCGTGCCCATTGGGCCGACTGGGTACCAAAAGGTGCGCAAGCAACCTATAAAATCCCTAAAGCGTGGGCTGAAAAATTTGATCTAATTACAGCGCATTTTGTTCTTGAACACGTCACCGACCCGGTTGCAGTATTGACTACATTGCGGCAATGCCTCGCGCCAGGTGGCAGGTTATTTTTTACTGTCCCAGATCCAATAAGTAATCCTGGTGACTTGCTGGTGGTTGACCACTTAAACCACTTCGTTCCTGCCTCCATCGCACGTGCGTTAACCTTGGCTGGCTTGAAGGAAGAATTGAACAGACAGGACTTTTTCGCAGGAGCACACGTTGTTGTTTCGTCTAGTGGAAATCAAGAATCAAATTTGCCTCCCAATTCCCAAACTGTGCTTGCTGCGTTGGATGATTGGAAGGCACTTTTATCCAGGGTTGAAGACCAAGTTCTCGCTGCTGGTAACGGGCCGATCGCGATATACGGAGCTGGTTTTTATGCGGCCCTCTTTTCTACACAGATCAATGTTCGAGCGATATGTTTTCTAGATCAGAATCCGTATCTTCAGGGAGGGACGCTGAATGGATTGCCTGTAATTGCTCCAGAGAAATGTCCAAAAGAGACGAAGATATTACTTGTGGCACTAAATCCAACGCGTGCGCGAAAAATTTTTTCAGAAACGCAACTCTGGCTGCCTGATGGTGTGCGGGTGCTTTATCCTGAAGTGATTTCCAAATGAAAAACTTCGTTACCATCTCGACGCGGAGATGAACTGTCTTACTTAAAAAGGCGCTTAGGGCGGTGAAAAAATCCGTTGCATAGTTGAATTGTTATGCCCTGGTTATTGTGCATAACAAACTAGATGATGGTAACATCAGTAATGTTTATATCAATTCAGGTTGGATAATATAGTTTAAATAACTAGATCGTATGGCACCAAAATGTGGCTTAATTTTGAAAATTCACTAAACTCTGGTAGCCATTCTGGCCCGCGTTGTAATTAAGTTTTTGACCTTTGGTTACGATGCATTGGTCATAAATTCTAACATATTTAGTTACTTTTTTTTACTATAGGGGATTTATTTAAACATTTTTGATCCAGCATCCTCAATGTGTAGATAATTCAAATACTATGCCTACTAGCCCATTTTTTAAGAATTCCTTGAGCGAGGCGTTTGGTACCATGACAGCGTCTGAGTGTGAATAAAGGTAACATTGCAGTGACTGCTCTGCGATCTAAACTGGGCAGGTTACATTCTTTTACTAGCTCTGAGGCTACCTTATAAAACCACCTATTTCTAGATATCATCGTATCATACGAAGGCCGCTTCGTTGGTATGTAGTGTCTCTCTGTTTGCAGTACCCTCTGAGTAAAGCTCGCGCCTTCGCGTGTACCGCAAATTCCACCATTTAGCATCGCGTGTAGCAGAATTAAATGGTCGCAGCCCCAGGGGTCGTCATACTCTCTTAGTACCCGGTCAAAGCTTTCTACGAGTGCTTCCCTGCGCCAGACTCCATAGAACCAGCTAGCCTGTCCTTGGTACATCTGTCGTAAAATTCGTTTGAGAACTGGGCCTCTATCTGCGCTAGGTGAGAGTGGGTATTGGTATCCTCTTACTCGATGTGGACCTCCAAATTGCTTCTGAATCCTCCCAACGGCCAGTCGTGCGTTTGGGACATCATCCAGCATCTGTACTAGATCAGCCACATAATTACGAGAAGACAGGTCATCGAAGGCGCGAAATGCAAAATAATCGCTATCTGCAATATCCCGAACATATAAGAAGTTATCATTCGCTGAGGATGTCTTTGTATGAACTATATGTCGAAATCGCCGATCTTTAGCGGCGAATTCTGCGCAGTACTCGGTCGTTCCGTCCGTGGATGCATTGTCAGAGATAATTACTTCGAAATCTGTGTAAGCCTGATTTCCAAGATTTTTCAGGCATTCCTCGATAAGTAAAGCACCATTGTACACAGGTAGACCGATTGTTAGGCGTGGCATAATAATTCCTAATCCAGTGCTATTTTAATGGTTATTAAAGTATAGTGTATCAGTGGTAAATGAGCGTAATATTTTAAGTTTTTTTAGACCTATCAATTGACCTAACTATTACCAAATAAGGGGTGGGCTAATCCTAAATATCAAAGTAATGGCGGATAGTCAGGGGCGTTGAGCGCTTTGTGTAATTTGACAGACGTAATACGTAATATATAATTTAAGCGTAAGACGCTTTGGCTTTAATGAAGAAGCACAAGCGCTGAAATTTTAAGAATGGGGCGAAAATGCAGGCTGTGATTTTGGCGGGTGGATTAGGTACGCGCATTTCTGAAGAGAGTCATTTGCGCCCAAAGCCAATGATTGAGATCGGTGATCGGCCTATTTTATGGCATATAATGAAAACATATGAGGCCCATGGGATTATAGATTTCGTAATCTGCTGTGGTTACCGTGGCTATATGATTAAAGAATATTTTGCGAATTATGTGCTGCATTCTTCAGACGTAACGATTGATGCGCGATCTGGTGAGATAACATACCATAATTCTGGGGCTGAACCTTGGCGTGTGACTCTGGTTGACACTGGAGCGGAAACGATGACGGGCGGTCGACTAAAGCGCGTACGACAGTATTTGGGTGAACGGTTTTGCATGACTTATGGGGATGGGCTCTCTGATATAGACATTCGCGCCCAAATCGACTTCCACATGAAGCACGGTCGGGATGCAACTATTGCTGCAGTGACGCCTCCCGGTCGCTATGGTGCACTCGATATGACATCTGAAGGCGTAGTGCAGCGTTTTATTGAAAAACCTCCGGGAGATGAAGGGCGCATAAACGGTGGGTTTTTTGTTCTTGAAAATAAAGTCTTGGACCGTATTGAGGCTGATACAACACCTTTTGAAGGGCCTCCACTTGAGACGCTTGCTCAAGAAGGAGAACTGCTAGGTTGGCGGCATCCTGGATTTTGGCACGCGATGGATACTGTCCGAGATCGTAACCATCTCGAAAAACTTTGGGCAACTGGCAATGCGCCTTGGAAGGTCTGGTTATGACATTCTGGTTAGGAAAACGGGTTCTCCTAACTGGCCATACCGGTTTCAAAGGAGCTTGGGCCAGCCGTTGGCTTGCAAGCTTAGGAGCAAAGGTCGTTGGGGTTTCTCTGCCCCCCGAACCGGGACCAACTCTTTATGATCTATTAGGTCAGGACCATATGGCGGCATCTCATCTGGTGGATCTGCGCGATGCAGAGGCGGTCGTGGATGTTGTGCGGTCTGCTCGACCGGAAATAGTTTTACATTTTGCTGCGCAGCCACTTGTTCGTAGGGCTTACGATAGTCCGGTGTCAACCTTCGGCAGCAATGTGATGGGGACGGTACATGTTTTGGATGCACTGCGTTGTCACGCTAAACCGAAAGCTATTCTTGTTGTAACCTCTGACAAAGTTTACGAAAATGATGAATCTGGCCGTGCCTTTAACGAGACTAGCCGTCTGGGAGGACATGACCCCTATTCAGCCTCCAAGGCTGCAACTGAAATTGTTGTATCTTCATATCGCCGATCCTATTTTGACGAGAAAGGTGTTTCGATTGTTACCGCGCGTGGTGGAAATGTTATTGGGGGAGGGGATTTTTCTGAAGACCGTATAGTTCCAGATGTAGTGCGAGCTGTTTCCTTGGGGAAGATACCTGAAATCCGCAATCCAGAAGCTACCCGGCCGTGGCAACATGTGCTCGACTGTCTTGACGGCTATTTTACATACGTTGAAGCATTAGTCTCTGCAGATAAAGTTCTGCCAAGAGCCCTAAATTTTGGACCCCAGTTAAATAGCTCTGCTGTCACTGTGGGTGCGCTCACGAATGCTTTGATGCGTGCGATGGACCGTCAGGCTATTTTTTCTAAATTGGTGCAACGTGGCGCACACGAGACGACGACACTATCTATTGATCCGTCACTTGCGTCGCGGAGCCTTAACTGGGAGCCGCGCCTGACGGGGGATGCTATTTTGCGGCTCACAGCCGAGTGGTACGGATCTTTTATAGCTGGCAAAAATATGAAAAAGATAACTGACAATCAGATTAATAACTATAGGGACGCTGCCCAGTGAATTGCCTTTGCCGCTTCTGCCAAAAAACTCTCTCCCAAACTCTTGTAGATCTGGGAGAGACACCTCTTGCGAATAGTTACGTAAGCGCTGATGACGTTAAATCTATGGTATTAGAAAAGCGATTTCCTCTACGTGTGATGGTTTGTAATTATTGTTGGCTTGCGCAGACAACGGAGACGATTTCTGCAGATGGTATCTTCAAGCAGGACTACGCTTACTTGTCGTCATATTCTTCAGGGTGGGTGGCACATGCGCACCGTTATGCAGACGAAATGTCCAAGCGGTTCGATTTAGGCCCTAACTCAAAAGTTGTAGAAATAGCATCAAACGATGGTTACCTTTTGCAGCATTTTGTTGCTTTGAACATCCCTGTTTTGGGAGTCGAGCCTGCCGGTGACGCCGCTGCATTGGCTGAAGGTATAGGTGTACCGACGCGAGTTATGTTTTTTGATGAAACTTCTGCGATTACTTTGAGTGAGGAGGGGATTGCAGCAGATCTTATGGTTGCTAATAACGTTTTGGCGCATGTTCCCAACATCCGCTCATTTGTTGCAGGGTTCAAAACACTTATGAACCCCAACGGGGTTGCTACATTTGAATTCCCTCATATTGCAAGTCTACTGGGTTCTATACAATTTGATACGATTTATCATGAGCACTATTCCTATTTGTCCCTTACCTTTTTGGAAAAGTTGGTATCAGAAATTGGAATGTCAATCTTTGATGTTGAAAAGTTGCCGACCCATGGTGGTTCCCTTCGTGTGTTTATCTGTCATCCTGATGCACATGTGAAAAGTTTTGTAGTGGATCATATTCTTGCACAAGAAGTGGCAATGGAGCTTGATAAGCCCTCGGGATATGAGGGCTTCACTGCAAAAGTTAACAAGGTGACGTCTGACTTTTTGACATTTCTTGCCGAGGCAAAATTGCAGGGAAAAACCATTGCAGGCTATGGCGCTGCCGCTAAGGGCAATACATTTTTAAATGTTGCCAAAGTTGGGGCATCTGATCTTGATTTTGTAGTTGACCTCAATACGCAAAAACAAGGAAAACTTCTGCCTGGAAGTCATATCCCAATAATGTCACCCGAAAAAATAAAAGAGCTTAAGCCAGATTACTTGGTAATTTTACCATGGAATCTGGCAGATGAAATAATTGAGCAGCAGCAAGGTATTCGTGAGTGGGGAGGCCAGTTTGTTACAGCCGTCCCGGAGCTACGAATTAGATGAAACTGACAGAAACAGACTTGCTTGGGCTATTTCATATTGAAGCCAAACCACATGCCGACGATCGAGGAGCTTTTGGGCGACTTTACTGTGAAGAGACCTTTAAATCGAGTGGACTTGACTTCACTCCTGTTCAGTCAAACCTCTCAACCAATAAGGCCGAGGGAACTCTGCGTGGTCTACATTTTCAAAATGGACAGTTTGGTGAAGAAAAGCTGGTGCACGCCGTGACAGGATCTGCTTGGGATGTTGCCGTAGATTTGCGCCGTGGCCCCACTTTTGGTAATTGGCGCGCCATAGAGCTCAATGCGATGAAGATGAATGCGGTATTTATACCTAAAGGTTTTGCACATGGATTTATAACTCTAGAACCAAACACGTCTCTGCTGTATCATATGGGTTCTAGCTACGTGCCAGAGCAAGCAACAGGCATTTTCTGGTCAGATACAGACTTGTCTATCGACTGGCCCATGCCTCCCAAGGTGATATCTGCTGCTGATCAAATTTTGCCAAACTTAAAAGAAAACTATGCGGATCTAGTCAAAGATAAAAATTAAAATGACCTTTTTTAGTCATCGTACTACCTTTAATGAATTACGTAATACGTCTAAATCTACTGCTTGGACTACAAAACATTGTCCTAAAGCTTTGCCTAGCATTAGGGCTTCCTTGACCGCGTTTAAAATTAGCTATGTCGCAATATGCTGGCATATATAGCTGAAATGATCTGAGTATGCTAAGCGCTAATGACCGCCCCCCCCCCAAAAAAAATGTCAGTGAAGTAATGCAGTGTGACTTTGAAATATGTAATTTGGCTATGACTTTGAGTAAACTATTGGTGGCTTGAGCGTGAACTGCGTTGTTGGAAAAGCGGATTAACCCTTATACGGCTTAAAGCGAGCGATAAGGCATTCTGCGACGTAATAGATTGTCAGAGAAAACCGGTATGGCCTCGCTAGCTGCGACGCAAGAAGTTGGTATGCTGCATTTGAGTTACGTGCCTTTGCCAACATCGTAAGTTGGCGCCGCAATAAGAAGGCAGCGGCATCAGGTCGGGTTGCTATCCAATCGGCATGACGTGTCAGGATTGTGTTGAAATAACTTGCACGTTCAGCTGCAGATGCCTCCTGCGTAAGGTGGGGAAGAGTATCACCCTTTCCCCCATGTTGCCGTACCATCACGCCGGCATGGAGCGCCTTGATCCCCTTAAGTGGCAATTTCAGTAGTTTAATTGAAAAATCTGTATCTTCATTAATACGTAT
>Ga0114998_10003254_pt1 | contig 12057 bp, 8 predicted proteins | sample ArcticOcean_MG_C_5_FD_87044 | JGI IMG/M metagenome (GOLD analysis project Ga0114998, IMG submission 87044) | Marine microbial communities from western Arctic Ocean - ArcticOcean_MG_CB4_138 | ecosystem: Environmental > Aquatic > Marine > Oceanic | place: Arctic Ocean: Canada Basin | collected...
CGCACAACACGCGCAGGCGGTGTACATCGATCAGGGCGGCAGCCTGTGGTGGTAATTTACCAAAGCGGTCGGCAATTTCTTCTGTCAACCTGTCTATGCTGTCGCTGGTCTTAGCGGTGGCCAGTTTTTTATAAAAGCTGAGGCGCAAGTGCACATCGCCACAATAGTCGTTGGGCAACAGGGCTGGTACGTGCAGGTTGATGTCGGTAATGACTGACAGTGGGCTTAACAAATCTGGCTCACGTCCAGCCTTTAAGCTGGCAACCGCTTCGGACAACATTTCGTTGTAGAGCTGAAAGCCGATTTCCAACATGTTGCCGCTTTGGTTTTCACCCAACACCTCGCCGGCACCTCGAATCTCCAAATCGTGCATGGCCAAATAAAAGCCAGACCCCAATTCTTCCATTTCTTGAATGGCTTCCATGCGTTGTGATGCTTGTTTGGTCAAGCTTTGTGTGTCTGGCACCAACAAATAGGCATAGGCTTGGTGGTGGCTGCGCCCGACGCGTCCGCGCAATTGGTGCAGCTGAGCCAGACCAAACTTGTCGGCGCGAGCCATCACAATGGTGTTGGCTGTGGGCACATCAATGCCCGTTTCAATGATGGTGGAACACAGCAACACGTTAAAGCGCTGGGCCACAAAGTCGCGCATGACAGATTCAAGTTGGCGTTCTGGCATTTGGCCGTGGGCAATGGCGATGCGTGCTTCAGGCAAGTAAGCCTCGAGTTGCTGTTTGCGGTTTTGAATGGTGTCAACTTCATTGTGTAAAAAATACACTTGCCCGCCGCGTTTGAGTTCGCGCATAACAGCTTCACGAATCACGCCTTGGCCTTCGTTGCGTACAAACGTTTTGATTGCCAAGCGGCGCTGCGGTGCCGTTGCAATAACGGATAGGTCGCGCAACCCCTCAAGTGCCATGCCCAAGGTACGCGGTATGGGCGTGGCCGTGAGCGTGAGCACATCTACCTCAGCACGCATGGACTTCATGGTCTCTTTGTGGCGCACGCCAAACCGGTGCTCTTCGTCAATGATGAGCAGGCCCAAATCTTTGAACTTCACTGACGCGCTGAACAGCTTGTGCGTTCCCACCACAATATCCACCGTGCCATCAGCTAGGCCTTTGACCGCGGTAGCTATTTCCTTGGCAGAGCGAAAACGGCTCATTTCAGCAATTTTGATGGGCCATTGGGCAAACCGGTCGATCAAGGTTTGGTAGTGCTGCTCGGCCAACAGCGTTGTGGGCGCCAAAAAAGCCACTTGTCGCCCGCCTGTTACCGCCACAAACGCGGCACGCAGGGCCACTTCGGTTTTACCAAAGCCTACATCGCCACAAATTAAGCGGTCCATAGGGCGAGGTGAAATCATGTCTTGAATAACAGCATGAATTGCCCCGCGCTGATCTGGTGTTTCTTCAAACCCAAAATCGTTGGCAAAGCGCTCGTAATCGCTTGGGCTATACCTAAAGGCGTGGCCAACACGCGCTTGTCGTCGTGCGTAGATGTTGAGCAATTCGGCTGCTGCGTCACGCACTTGCTCGGCCGCTTTGCGTTTGGCTTTTTCCCACTGGCCGCTACCCAAGCGGTGTAGTTTGGCTTCGTCTGCGCTGACACCTGTGTAGCGGCTGATTAAATGCAATTGGCTGACGGGTACATACAGCGTTGCTTTGTCTGCATATTCCAAGTTCAAAAACTCTTGCAACAGCGGGTTGCCGTCGTCGTCTAAACCTTGGCCTAAGTCCATGTTGATGAGGCCGTGGTAGCGACCAATGCCGTGTGCACTGTGCACAACCGGGTCACCTACTTTCAGCTCGCTTAAATCCTTTATGAGGGCTTCAACGTCGCTGGCTTTCTCTTGGCGCCGGCGCCGGCGGGTGGCTGGGGCGGTGGCGAACAGCTCGGTTTCGGTTATCAAAGCCACGCTGCCTTCAACCCATACAAAGCCCACGCTTAGGTTGGAGACCACCATGCCCAAAGGCTCTGTGCTGTCAAGAAAGGCTTGCAAGCTCTCAAAGCTAGGCGGTGTGATGCCGCTGGCGCGAACAAAGTCTTGCAAGCTTTCGCGCCGACCTTCGCTTTCGGCACACAGTAAGACGCGCCAGCCGCCATTTGTGATGAGCTTTTTGAGCTTGATGAGCGGTTCAGTGGCCCCTCTCTCTACCGTTAAGTCGGACAGATTTGCAAAGGCGGGAAAGGGCGTGTTGGCAGGACTGTCGTTGGGTTGATCTGGGTCAACGCTGAACGCCTTGAATGCAATTTGCGGGTGTTTGTTGGCGCGCGTAAAAAACTCTTCAGCGCTTAAGAACAGGCTCGCTGGCGGTAGGGCTGGTCGTTCTGGGTCACCAGCCAGTAAGCTGTAGCGGTCTTGTGTATCGCGCCAAAATTGGGCAAAAGTACTTTCTAAATCGCCCACCAAAGCCACCGTGGCATCGTCTCCTAAGTAGTCAAAGACAGTTGCAGTTTCTTCAAAAAACAGCGGTAGGTAGTACTCGATGCCAGCCGTGGCCACCCCATTGCCCATGTCTTTGTAAACTCGGCTTTTGGTGGGGTCGCCCTCTACGACCTCGCGCCAGCGGCTTCTGAATCGGGTGCGCGACGCATCGTCCATTGGAAACTCTCGACCCGGCAGCAGGCGAACCTCTGGCACAGGGTAGAGACTGCGTTGGCTGTCTGGGTCAAACGTGCGGATGCTGTCAATTTCATCGTCAAACAAGTCCACGCGGTAGGGCACCAGAGAGCCCATAGGAAACAAGTCAATGAGGCCGCCGCGAACCGCGTACTCGCCCGGGCTGACAACTTGTGACACGTGGCTATAGCCTGCTGTCGTGAGTTGTGAGCGCAGTTTGCCTTCGTCTAGTTTTTGTTTGACCTTGAATTCAAATGTGTAAGCGCCCAAAAAAGACGGCGGTGCCACGCGGTACAGCGCGGTGGTGGCAGGCACCAGCACGACGTCTGCCCCTGCCTGTGCATCGTGCTGCTTGATGCGCCACAGCGTGGCCAAGCGTTCGCTGATCAGGTCTTGATGGGGGGAGAAATGGTCGTAGGGAAGGGTTTCCCAGTCGGGAAACAAAGCGCCGCGCACACCCGGCGCAAAAAATGCCATCTCATCAAGCAAGCGAGTTGCAGTTGCCGCATCTGCTGTCACAACCAACAAAGGCCGACCGGCCGTTTTTTCCTGCAATGCCAACTGACTCAGCCACAGTGAATCGCTAGAAGCCTTGGGCTGCGGTAATGTAAAGCGTTTGCCAGTGGTGAGTTTTGGTAGTTGCATAAAAATAGTCTTAAACCTAGCCAGAGCACAAACGACAAAACCCCGATTCGCATTGCGTCGGGGCTAAATGTTCATTTTATCGTGTTGCCTACAATGGCGTCAGGTCCATTTGAATAACCCATGAATCAGCAACAACACCCTACACAAATTCCTCGCTGCCATGTGCTGGTGCCATGTGCCGGTGTGGGGCAGCGTGCCTCGCTACCTGGTGCCAGCAGGCCCAAGCAATACACGCTGTTGGAGGGCCTGCCGCTGGTAACCCATACGTTGCAGGCCTTGTCGCAGGTGGACCCTGGAGCAGCCAGCGACGGCGCATGGCAACAAGGTTTGCGTGTGGCGGTTGTGGCGCCCAACGATGAACTGTGGGCCAAGCTGGTCGCACCAGTGGCCATTGGGTGGCGTACCGCGCCTGTAGGCGGTGCCAGTCGCGCTGAGTCTGTGCTGAACGGCCTGCAGTTCTTGTATGACAACGGCGATGCCAAGAGCAGCGACTGGGTGCTGGTTCACGACGCGGCGCGTTGCCTCATTCAAGCCCAAACCGTTCACACCCTCATCCGTGCGTGTGTGAAGCACAAGCGTGGTGGCTTGCTGGCCCAACCAGTGCCAGACACCATCAAGGTTGCTCGCCAAGAGATGTTGGATGGTGGTGTGGCCGCGGTAGCTGATACGGTGGCGCGTGCTGGCAAGTGGTTGGCGCAGACCCCGCAGTTGTTTAATCTATCTGCGCTGTTAAGTGCATTGCGCGACGCGCAATCTGACGAGCAAGCTTGGCCGCTCATCACGGATGAGGCCAGTGCGATGGAGCGCTTGGGCCAGTCGCCGCTGTTGGTTGCCAGCGGAGTTGACAACTTTAAAGTCACTTTTCCCCACGACTTTGCACTCGCTGGTGTGATGCTGCGCGGACGCACCACTTAAGCTCTCATGAACTACTCGCTATCACTATGACCAACTTCCCACCCCCATTTTCTATTGGCCAAGGCTGGGACACCCATGCATTGGTGGCTGACAGACCGCTTGTGCTGGGCGGCGTTACCGTGCCTTATCACTTGGGACTGCAAGGCCACTCGGATGCGGATGCCCTGCTACACGCCATCATTGATGCGATGTTGGGCGCTGCCTCTTTGGGCGATATTGGCGGTTTGTTCCCAGACACCGATGCCGCTAACAAAGACGCTGATTCAACAGTGTTGACCATGTTGGCGTTGCAAAAAGTGCATGAAGCAGGTTGGTTGGTTGGTAACGTTGATTGCACAGTTGTGGCGCAAGCCCCCAAGCTCGCCCCTTTTAAAGCAGCCATGGAGCAACACATAGCCCATGTGCTACAAATCAATGAGCAGCGCGTCAATGTAAAAGCTAAAACAGCTGAAAAAATGGGCCCTGTGGGCGAAGGTAAAAGCATTGAGGCGCAAGCTGTGGTGTTGCTCTTCAAGCCATAGTGCGCCTATAAAAATTTAATAACGACTGGGAGGTCACCTGTGATAACAAGCAATAAGGTCATAAAAACCACTTCACACACTACAACAGCAACACTGAAAAACGTATGCTCACTGCGCAAGCGGTTGATACAAGTATGCCAAGTCAGTCAGAACAGGCAGTATTGGAAATTGCCATCTGGTGTGTTGTTGGCGCTGGCGTTGGGCACAGCCAGTTGGGCGCAAGCGCAGTCCGTTGAACCCCCTTCGCGTGAAATTGAACTGCAAGCCCAAGCGCAGGTTGAAGTCTCAGAAGATTGGCTGCAGATGCGCTTGAGCTTTCGCACAACAGGCTCACAAGCCGATGTGCTGCAGCGCAATATCAACACCGAAGTGGGCGCAGCGCTGAAAAAGGCCAACCAAGCGATGGCCAACGCTCAAGCAGCAAAGGGGGCCTTGGCCATGCGTGTGCGCACAGGTGGCTCTGGCGTGTATCCCAAATACGACAAACAAGGTCGTATCGACCGTTGGACTGGCCATGCCGATCTGGTGCTTGAGGGTTTGGATATGGCCAGCATCCAACAAGTAGCCGCTAACATCGCACCGTTTGTGTTGGTCTCCAGCGGCTTTAGCCTAAGCCCAGCTGTGACACATAAAACGGAGTCTGAATTGATGCTGGAAGCCATTGCCGCGTTCAAGGCCAAGGCCCAAGCCGCCACCAAGGCGTTTGGTTATGCAAGTTTTGAGGTTGAGCAGGTCAGTGTCTCTGGCAGTGCCACAGCAGCCCCCCAAGCACGCAGCATGGGGCGTATAGCCGCCATGCCGTTGGACGCCAGGCATGGCGCTGACAACGTGTCGCTGGACGTTCAACCAGGTTGGCAGTGGGTGAATGTGACCGTTGGCGGCACGGTCAGCATGCGCTGACCTGTTGCATGACCAGCTGGTGCCGCCACATTTATTACGCTGTTTCAATCAGCAGTGGTGGCGAGTAAATTATCAGCCAGTCAGTTGGTGTGTGGCGTCCACCTTGGCGTGCCTGGCGTGCGGCACCACTCGCTCCAGCTGCCCGCGTACAGTGCTGGCATGGGGAAACCAGCCAACACCATTGCAACCATGTTGGGCACCGCACTGACGCCACTGCCGCAGTGCATCACCACGCTGGTGGCTTCTCGATCTTGTAGCGTTTGTGCCCAGAGAGCTTGTAGTTCGCTGGTAGTTTTAAACAAGCCGTTGGCGTCAAAGTTGGTGTTGAAAGGGTGGTTCATTGCGCCAGGTATGTGGCCTGCAACAGGGTCTAGTGGTTCAGTCGTTCCTGTAAAGCGGGGCGCGCCGCGTGCGTCAACAATGCACTGTGTCTGCGGGCGTTCTTGCAAGTTGTGCAGCACAGTTTTGGTATCAACCAGTTTGACCAGAGGTGCGGCGAGCGGGTAGGGCGCCAAAGGGATCACTGGTGCGGTGGCTGCGGTCGCCGTCATTGGTTCAACAGTGCCGTCCGTGTTGTCTGTTGGGCCACCTATGGCTTGCCATGCGCCGAGGCCGCCGTCGAGAATAGCGACGTTATGGTGACCGCACCACTTCAGCATCCACCACGCTCGACCGCAAAAGTTGTTGCCATTGCGGTCGTACACCACCACTTGCGTGTTTGGCGCAATACCCCAGTTGCCCAGTTGTTGGGCAAACCATTCTCGTGTGGGCAGCGGGTGGCGACCAGCGTTGATTGCAGCCACTTCGCCGTGAGCGCTCAGATGGGTGTCTAAGTCGGCAAACTGTGCGCCTGCAATGTGTGTGTCTTTGAAGGCTTGCCTGGCCGCGTCTGGCGTGCCCAAGTCAAAGCTGCCGTCTAATATGCACAGTGGGTGCGGGGTGCGGGTTAGGGCCAGCAGTTCGGCGGCACTAACTGTCAGCGTGAATGGTTTGTTCATCAATCAACTCTCCTGTACTTTGGGGGGTGTGGGGGGTAAGCTGCGTGCACGCAGCGCGGCGGCGGCAATGCCACTGACGACTATCAACGCCATGCCGCCCCAGCTGCTCGGGGGGAGGTAGTCATCAAATAGCCACACACTGTATAAACTGGCGACCACAATGCCAGTGTATTGCAGGTTGGCGACCAGTAAAGTGGCCCCGCTGGCGTAGGCCCTCGTCATGCAAATTTGACCTAATAATGCCAATATACCCACTGGCAGCAACCACATGGTACCCAGCCAATTGAAGGCGCTCACGCCTGTCACCGCGGTGCCTGCGCCGCCGGCTAGGGCTGCGCCCATTGAGAAATAAAACACCACGCGTGTTTCTGGCTCTCCTATTTTTGCCAAGGCTGAAACTTGCAAATAAGCCAAAGCGGCTACGACACCAGATATCAAGCCGACCAACGCGGCGAAGCCTTGGTCGTCGTTGAGTGTTGGTTTAAGCAACAGTGCAACCCCAGCGAACCCCAGCAATATAGTGACAACCAAAGGACCTTGGCGTTTGAGTGGTTCATCTGGACGTTGCGTGATGAGTGCGCCACCGACCAAAAACGTGGCAATCCAAACGCTGCTCATGTAGTTCATGGTCATGGCGGTGGCCAGCGGTATGTGCGCAATCGCGTAAAACCAGCATATCAAGGCGATCACACCCACGGTAGAGCGCCACACATGCATCATCGGGAAACGGGTTTTGAAAAAATCCATGCCCAAACCGCGCATTCGGCACCACCACATCAGCCCCAACATACCTAAAATGCCGCGGTACATGACGATCTCAAAGTTGCTGTAAAAATCGGATGCCAATTTGACGCACACCCCCATGGTTGCGAAAAGGGTGGCGGCTAGAAGCATCCAAAGGGCTTGCATGGTGACTTTAAAGTGGGGATGGGACGATCAGAAACAGCTGCGTCAGTTTTACACAGCAGGCAAGAGAGCTTACAACCAAGTGGGTGTACTGGGTGATTACGGCGACCGAACAGGTACTGCGGTGTCCTTATGGGTGGCCATTTTTCCGTTGTACCACTCGTGAAAGTGCTGCATGCCGTCTTCCATAGGACTTTGATAGGGGCCTACTTCGTTGTCACCTCTGGTCATTAAAGCGTGTCGGCCTTGGTCCATGCGCAGCGCAATCTCGTCGTCTTCAGCCGCTGTTTCCATATAAGCCACGCGCTGTGCGTCAACAAAATCCCGCTCAAACGCGGCAATTTCTTCTGGGTAGAAAAATGCCACGACGTTCATGGTGCGCTGTGGCCCTGTAGGGTGAAGCGTCGAGATGGTTAGCACATGCGGGTACCACTCAATCATGATGTGAGGGTAATAGGTCAGCCAAATGGCACCATAGGCCGGCAGTTCACCGTTACGGTATCGCAGCAACACGTCGTGCCAGCGTTGGTAAGCGGTGCTGCCGCTGTGGCGCAAGTCGGTGACGCCAACGGTTTGCACCGAGTATTCTTTTTGAAACTCCCAACTTAATTCGTCGCAGCTCACAAAATTACCCAGTCCAGGGTGGAAAGGTTCGACGTGGTAGTCCTCCAAGTAAACCTCTATAAAAGTTTTCCAGTTGTAGTTGCACTCGTGCATCTCGACGTGGTCCAGCACGTAGCCGTCGAAGTTCAAGGCAGCAGCAGGACCTAAGTCCGCCAAGTCTGCGGCAATGTCCCTGCCATTGTCCTCAAACAGCAAGCCATTCCACTCACGCAGTTTGTAGCGCTTGAGGTTCAGGCAGGGATCTTGGCTGAAATGCGGCGCACCCAACAACTGGCCTTGCTCGCTGTATGTCCATCGGTGCAAGGGGCACACAATGTTGCCGCCTGAGCTGCCGGTTTGAGTGTGAGACAGGTTGCCAGTGCCCTTTAGCATCACCGATTGGCGATGGCGACACACGTTGGAGAGCAATTCGATGCCGTTTGCGCCGTGCACCAAGGCGCGTCCGTCAGCTTCGTGCTTCAAGCTGGAATAATCACCGCGCTCGGGAACAGACAGGCGGTGACCTACGTAGCGAGGCCCGCTTTGAAAGATGGTTTCCATCTCGCGCTTGAACAGCGCATCATCAAAATAACTGGAAACCGAGAGTTGACTCTTGGCCTGCTGAAGTTGAAGACTTAAATCAGACATGGTGATCCTGACCTATAGACTCCCCCTATGAAGGGGCAGGTTGGCGTGCGTGGCTGCACAAAAATGATTTTGCCTACAGATCTGTATCCGTTGGTGCGGCAAACTCCTGATATGGATTGAATGTAACGTGACATATTAACGCTGATTACCAAGGTCTACATCTTGAAAGCCTTTACATTCTTGGTGTTTGTGCAGGCCCCCTTGTTGCAAGCACCTAAAATAGCTACCAATTGAAAGTACATATGACTAAAGCAAGCCCCACTAAAGCCATTGACACGCAAGAATCTGATCAAACCACCTTGTTGGGGCAGCCGACCAATTATGAAACCGCTCTGAACGAGCTTGAAACGCTGGTACAACTGTTAGAAGCAGGTCAATTACCGTTGGATCAATTGCTTGGGCAATACAAACGCGGGGCCGAATTGCTGCACTATTGTCGTGCCCAGTTAGATGCTGTGGAGGCTCAGGTGCGGGTGGTCGAAGGCGACCAAGCGAAAGCATGGGAGCGCGATGCATGAACGCAGCGCTGTTTGACGCAGGCGCTTGGCAGCAAGCCCGCCGTGATGAGGTTGAATTGGCTTTGGTGCAAAGTTTGCCAATTGACGCACCCCAGCCGCTGCTGGCAGCCATGCACTATGCATTAACCGGTGGCGGCAAGCGCATGCGTCCTTTGCTGGCCTTTGCCGCTTGTGAGGCCGTGACACGCCAAGCTGTAGAGCAGGCCGACCCCGCAACACGTGATGCCACAATGCACGCGGCTTGCGCTGTAGAAATGATCCACGCCTACTCGCTGGTGCATGACGATATGCCATGCATGGACGACGATGCGTTGCGCCGCGGCAAGCCCACCGTGCATGTGCAGTTTGGTCAAGCCCAAGCATTGCTTGCGGGCGATGCGCTACAAGCTCAAGCTTTTGTGATGCTGACGCACTACGGCGACAGCGATGTTGAGCACGCCCCTCCTAACGCCACACAGTTGCGATGCTGTCAGTTGCTCAGCAAAGCTGCAGGAGCGCAAGGGATGGCCGGTGGGCAGGCGATAGACTTGGCCAGCGTGGGTCTGCCATTGACGCAAGCGCAGCTGGAGCACATGCACGCTTTAAAAACGGGTGCATTGATACATGCTGCGGTGGCCATGGGCGGTGTATGCGGCAACGCTACGCAAGAAGAAGCTGCTGCGCTGAGTGTGTATGGCCATGCAGTGGGACTGGCTTTTCAAGTGGTCGATGACATACTGGACGTCACAGGCAATACCGCCAGTCTGGGAAAAACAGCTGGCAAAGATGCCTTGGCTGACAAGCCAACATTTGTATCGCTTATGGGTCTAGATGCTGCAAAAGCCTATGCCAGCGAGTTGGTGCAACGCGCCAAGTTGTCGCTCGATGAGGTTGGTTTGGATCGCAGCCAGGCCTTGCATGCACTGGCTGATCAAATAGTGGCGAGAAGCCACTAAAACCAACGCTGTTAATTAGACCACCAGCAACCTAAGACCCACAGATCAACAATACTGAAAGAGGCCACTGTGACAACAACTCATTACGTATTGGAAACCAGATTGAAAGTGCTTACATGACGCAGCCACACATGGCACCTTTTGCTGTGCTAGAGAGTGTCAATTCACCGCAAGACCTGCGCGCCTTACCGCGTCAAAAACTAAATGACTTGGCGGGTGAGTTGAGAGGTTTTGTTCTGGACACTGTGTCCAAAACAGGCGGGCACTTGAGCTCCAATTTAGGCACCGTTGAATTGACGGTTGCGCTGCACTATGTGTTCAACACACCCGATGACCGCATTGTCTGGGACGTAGGTCATCAGACCTACCCGCACAAAATCCTGACAGGCAGGCGAGACCGCATGTCGACGCTGCGCCAACTCGATGGTGTTAGCGGCTTTCCCGTGCGCAGCGAAAGCGAATTTGATGCGTTTGGGACCGCGCACTCATCCACGTCTATTTCTGCCGCTTTGGGCATGGCCATGGCATCCAAGTTACAAGGCTCAGCGCGACACAGCATTGCCGTAATTGGCGATGGCGCGTTGACCGCCGGCATGGCGTTCGAGGCAATGAACAATGCAGGCGTTGAAGACTGCAAGTTGTTGGTCATTTTGAACGATAACGACATGTCAATTTCGCCGCCAGTTGGTGCGCTGAACCGCTACCTGGCCCAGCTGATGAGTGGGCAGTTCTACGCGGCCGCTAAAGACGTAGGCAAGCGTGTGCTGAAAGGCGCGCCGCCTTTGTTTGAGTTGGTCAAACGCCTAGAAGAAACAGCCAAAGGCATGGTGGTCCCTGCCACGTTGTTTGAGGGGTTTGGCTTTAATTACATTGGTCCCATTGATGGCCATGATTTGGACTCACTCATACCAACGCTTGAAAATATCAAGCACCTAGATGGGCCGCAGTTTTTGCACGTGGTCACCAAAAAAGGTCAAGGCTACAAGCTGGCTGAGGCCGACCCAGTCGCATACCACGGCCCCGGCAAGTTTGATCCTGCGGTGGGTATAAAGACCCCATCGGTTGCACCCAAGCCTACGTTTTCTAACGTATTCGGTAATTGGCTTTGCGATGCCGCAGCAGCAGATACCCGTGTTGTGGGTATCACGCCAGCCATGCGTGAGGGCTCTGGCATGGTGGAATTTGCCAAGCGTTTCCCAAGTCGTTATTTTGACGTGGGAATTGCAGAGCAACACGCAGTGACATTTGCCGCAGGCTTGGCCTGCGAGGGCCTCAAGCCTGTTGTGGCCATTTACTCAACTTTCTTGCAGCGCGGCTACGACCAACTGGTTCATGACGTGGCACTGCAAAACTTGCCGGTTGTGTTTGCGCTAGACCGCGCCGGCCTTGTGGGCGCCGACGGTGCAACCCACGCGGGCGCTTACGACATTGCATTTTTGCGGTGTATTCCCAACATGGCCATTGCATGTCCATCCGACGAGTTGCAATGCCGCGCTCTGTTGTCCACCGCATTGGCCAGCGAAGGACCTGTGGCTGTGCGCTACCCTCGTGGCAGCGGCACCGGTGTTGACGCGGGTAGGTCACTTGAAGCCTTGCCATTTGGCAAGGGTGAGGTGGTACGTACGGGCAAGCGCGTGGCTGTGCTGGCTTTTGGCACCTTGCTGCACATGGCCAAGCCTGCCGCGCAGCAGCTGGATATGACGTTGGTTGACATGCGGTGGGTCAAACCGTTGGACGAGGCGCTGCTGGCCGAGCTGTGTAAAACACACGGTTGTTTTGTGACCATAGAAGAAGGCGCGGTTGCCGGTGGCGCGGGGACGGCAGTGCTGGAGTGGCTGCACAGCA
>Ga0114998_10003261_pt1 | contig 12045 bp, 10 predicted proteins | sample ArcticOcean_MG_C_5_FD_87044 | JGI IMG/M metagenome (GOLD analysis project Ga0114998, IMG submission 87044) | Marine microbial communities from western Arctic Ocean - ArcticOcean_MG_CB4_138 | ecosystem: Environmental > Aquatic > Marine > Oceanic | place: Arctic Ocean: Canada Basin | collected...
TCTGCATGACAGGAGACCACATGTATTGTATTTGTATTTTTCATGCTTGGGTAAAACCTTTTTATAACTGTGTGTTTTTAAGAAAATTTACTTTCTAAAAAGTTTGTAACATCATTTAAAGCACGTTTTGCTTGTTCACTATCGAAAATATCAAAACCATGTACCCCACCTGGATACCAGATAGTGGTTGCGTCATTTCCCGCTGATTCCCACCTGGCAGCCATAAAACTTGTATCGTCAACTAGAGGATCAAGTGTGCCACATTGAAATAATGCCTCTGGTAACTCACGTAAGTCAGCATGAAGTGGAGACAAATAAGGATCATTTTTTGAAAGATTTTTTAAGTTTAAGTTCTTAATAAAGAAATTTAATAATGGTGTAGATAGAACTAACGGCTCATCACCCCAATTTGCAGCAGATGGAGTTAAGTTGGCATCAAACCAGCCGTATGTTAATAAAGCTCCAACAAATTGATCTATTTTATTTTTTTTCTTAAGCCTTAGAAGCGTTGCCGCACTTAAATGAGCACCGGCACTTTCACCACCAATGATTAATTTACCAACTCCGAACTTACTATTACAATTATTTATAACCCAGTCAGCTGCGTTTTCACAGTCATCTAAGCACGCAGGCCAAGAATTTTCTGGAGTAAGGCGATACTCTATTGAGGCAGTTATACAACCAACTTTATCAGCAATTTTTTTCATTCTCCAATCTTGATGCCAAGGCCTTCCGAACGTAAATCCTCCTCCATGAATATGGATATAAACCCCAACTGGATCTGATTTTGGGTAAGTTATTCTAACAATACCTGGGCCACCATTTGTTGAACCTATGTCAAGATCTACTGCTTCTGGGTTGGCAGGATATGTGGGGAATGTTCCTTCACCAGTGTCTCTTGCTTCTCTAGCTAATGCAATCGGTACATCCTGCAGTCTAGGTTTTTCAAGTTGGTCCTTTTTGATTGCTTCAAGAAGTTCAAGATCTTCTGTTAAAATTGATGAATTTTTAAAAGGGTGTTTTTGCATTTTGATCTCTCTTTATAAATAAAACAATCAGTGATCAGCTACTTACTTCCGACATTTGGAAGAATACATAACATTTCATACAACATATTTGCCGCTGTAAGAGCAGTATTCCCAGATGGATCATAAGGAGGTGAGACCTCTACTAAGTCGCAACCAACAATATTTAACCCAGAAAGACCTCTTATCAATTCAATTGCTTGAGGGGTTGTAAGGCCCCCAATTTCAGGAGTCCCAGTTCCGGGGGCATAGGCTGGGTCGAGGCTGTCAATATCAAATGAAATATAAACTGGCGATTGTCCCAAATCATCTTTTATTTTTGCCGCTAAGGGTGATAACGATTTATGCCAAATTTCTTCTGCTTGTATAACTTTAAAACCCCAGTCCCGAGCCTCATCAAAGTCGCGTGCTGTATACCCTGTGCCACGTACGCCGATTTGATAAACAAGACTGGGATCTATCAATCCTTCTTCGTAAGCACGACGAAAGGGTGTTCCGTGTGCAATTTTTTCACCAAACATTTCATCGTTAATATCAGCATGTGCGTCTACGTGAATTAAAGCCACTGGTCCAAATTTTTTCTTAATTGATCGCAAGACTGGTAACGTTAAAGTGTGATCTCCACCTAAAGCCATAGGCACTAAAGGGTACTTCAGTAAATTGTCATAAAAAGATGTAATACGTAAAACTGAATCTTTTAAATCAAAAGTATTTATTGGAACATCTCCAATATCTGCACAATTTAAAAAATCAAATGGCGCTGCTTTCGTCCACATATTGTATGGTCTTAACATATTACTTTCAGCTCTAATTTGTTTTGGGCCAAACCGAGTGCCAGATCTCCAACTAGTCCCTATGTCCATTGGAATTCCAAGAAACGCAACATCCAAACCGTCTAAGTTTTCAGTGGACGGAAGCCTCATAAAAGTTCCTGGCCCTGAGAACCTTGGCTGTACATTCCCCCCTAAGGGTTGATTTTTTGATTGCAGATCATTCATTTTTTGTTCCATATCTTTAAAGTTCTCAAACTTAACTCATATGCAAATAGCATTCATTATTTTGTTGGAAATATCAAATATTATGTTTATATACCAACCTTCAGGTTAATTAACGACTTAATTTAAAGTATTTTGGAATTATGAATGTTTAATCAGTTATATTCTTTACTCTCAAATCCTTTGAATCCAAAGAAAATATATAACTCTGATGACGCTCGAAAGCGTGCACGTAGGCGAATTCCGAGAATAATATTTGACTTTATTGATGGTGCAACAGGCGCAGAGCTTACACCAGATAGAAATATTGAAGCGTTTAAATCAATTAACCTTCAACCGAGAGCACTTAAAAATGTATCAAAACGGAAATTAAACACAACTATTTTAAATGAAAAATTTAGCCTTCCTTTTGGGTTCGCGCCTATGGGAATGAGTGGGCTTTCAGTACCTAATGCGGATAGTTTTATGGCTACAACCGCAATTGAGAAGAATATTCCAATAGGAGTATCAACTGCCGCGTCAAGTTCTTTAGAAGATATGCGGAATAAAGCGGGAGAGCATGCTTGGTTTCAATTATATAGCGCATCTTCTCTAGAGGAAACCTTACCTTTTGTAGAGAGAGCAAGGGTGGCAGGTTATAAAAAATTAATTTTAACAGTTGATGTCCCGCAGGTTTCTAAACGGATCCGAGATATACGAAACGGTTTTGCGATGCCATTTAAGATTGGTCCTGCTCAGTTTATTGACTTCGCTTGTCACCCATTTTGGTCAATACCGATGTTAGTTCACGGAATACCTTTTCCAGAAAACTTTCGTATAAATGGTGAAAAAAAGTTTCAGCGAGATGCAGATAGATCTGCTGCTGATTGGAGTTTTTTGAAAAAATTGCGAGATGTTTGGAAAGACGATTTAATCATTAAGGGGATTACCCATCCCGAAGATGCAGTAAAGGTAAAAAAAATTGGGTGTGACGCTATATGGGTATCCAATCATGGTGGACGCCAACTAGATAGTTGTCCTTCTGCTATTTCGAGGCTCCCTATTATCCGTGACGCGTTAGGTAAAGATTATCCTCTTTTATTTGATAGCGGTATAAGAACAGGTGATGATATTATAAAAGCCTTAGCACTTGGGGCAAATTTTATTATGATAGGACGGCCAATTTTATATTCTCTCGGTGCAGGCGGTCAAAATGGATTAGACACTTTCGTCACCTCTTTGTCTGAAGAGGTTAGTACGGTTATGGCTCAACTTGGATTAAATTCTATTAGTGAAATCAATAGGAGTTGCATCGCTAAGTAATAAGTAATCTTAAATGATATTGTCCTATCAGTAGAAATTTTTTCAAGTTATAGATGATATATTGTTTATTTATATTTATGGTTATTTAAAGTTGTAAACTTTTTTTTTAACGTCAAAGTTCTAAGTAGTAGTAATAATATTTTTTTGGTTAAAAAATATACACATTTTTAAGCTGAATTTTCTTTGAGTGGAGTAAAGATATTGAAAAATAACACAACATTTCGGGGTGGTGCCATTTTGGCTAGAGCCTTTAAAGAAAAAGGTGTGGATCACGTATTTACTCTTGCAGGAGGGTTCTGCAACCCAGCTCTTGAGGGCTTTATGGATTGTCAAATGCCTGTCATTAATACACCCCATGAGCAAATCGCTGGGCACCTTGCTGATGGTCATACTAGGATCACAAGAAAGCCAACAGTATGTCTCGTTGGCCCTGAGGGTTTTGCTAATGCTGTACCTGCTATGCTTGAAGCTGGGGGCGAAAGGAGCCCTGTTATTTTTGTTACTGGTTCATCGACTCTCAAAAGGCAGGGAGCTGGTGGTTTTAAAGAAATCGATGATGTTGCAATAGCTGCCCCTCTAGTTAAGTATTCAGTTCAAATAACTGATGGCGATCGAATTAGTGAGTTTGTAGATAGAGCCTGGATCGCCGCTACTACAGGTTATCCTGGGCCAGTGCACATTAGTTTACCTGTTGATATTATGTTTTCGTCATTTGACGAAACGGTAGGCTTAAAGGAAAGACCATTTAATAGAAAAGAAGCTGATCAACCGCGGGCATGGCCAAATCCAGAGAGCTTAGCTAAGGTTCACGCTTTATTAAAGTCTGCAGAGAGACCTGTAATTATCGGTGGCCATGGTATTTGGTGGTCTAAAAGTGAAAATATTTTAAAAGACACAGCCTTACGTCTTCGTATTCCGGTCTTTAATGTGCCTTATCACCAAAAACTATTGGGCGAGGAATGTGAGGCTTACATGGGTTTGGCTGATTTTCATCAATATCATCCTTCTAAGCAAGCAATTCAAGAAGCAGATCTTGTGTTAATGATTGGCGGCCGTTTAGACAATCAGATGAATTTTGGAAACCCACCTTTTTTTCCTGAAGAACAAAAATTAGTCTGCATCAATGGTAGCCATGAGGAGTTAGAGTATAATCGGGCCTCAGATTACTCGCTACTGTCCGACCCTGGAGCGTTCCTGCAGAGTTTATCGAGTATTGATTTAAACTGGTCAAATTGGTTTTCTTTGCAACAGGCAAGAAGAGAGGCGTGGGTAACTCATTGGGAAGAGCATATATCAAAAGAGACATTAAGTAATGCAAAAATCCATCCCTTACAACTATCACTCGATGTCCAGTCAATATTGGATGATGAAGATTGGTTAATTTTTGACGGAGGTAACACACATTTTTGGTCCGAAATTGCAGTTAATATGGCAGGTTGGAGAGGGAAAAAGCTTGGTGGGATAATGCACCCTGGAAACTATAGTTTACTCGGAGTTGGTGTTTCGTTCGCAATTTCAGCAAAAGCTCTGAATCCCAGTAAGAACGTTGTCTTAATTAGCGGTGATGGAGCTTTCTTATCTGGGGGGTTGTCGGTGGAAGCAGCATTTCAAGAAAATTTACCAATCACAGTTGTGATTGATAATAATGGCGGCTTAGACTGTATAAGTCAGCAGCAAGAAAGGTTGTTTGCAAACGGCAAGCACTTTGCAACAGATTTTCGGGATATCCCATTTCACACAATGTTTGAAGGTCTAGGTGGGTATGGCGAACTTGTTACCTCTCGCGAAGAGATTTTACCTGCCTTAAAAAGAGCTATGGAAAGTGGGAAAACAGCTTGTATAAATGTAAAATGTCGAGGTGTAATTAGTCCAATCGTAGCTGCAACATCTGATAAACGTGACAAAGCTTCAATCGAATGACAATATATTTAACCTCACACACTCTTGATGGAACTAACGGTAAGCATGCAACAGATATCCCTGTTAGACTTGAACACGTAAAGTCAAATTCTGTTATTATTAAAGGTACTATGGACGAGGGGGGTCGTTTTTCAGTTGAAATACCATCAAAAAAACTAATTAAAGACGATTTTTATGACATAATTTTTTCAGTAACTGAGTACTGGGAAAAAAACTTAAAGAACCAAAAAAGTGAAAATATAATTGATGAAATAGTGATTAGATTTCGGATTAGTAGTGCTTCCACTAAGTACCATATACCAGTTATAATGTCTCCAAACTCCTATTCAATATGGAAATCTAACTGATGACTACACAGTTAAAGATGTCTCGCAGGATAAGAAGAACAGCTTATACTGATAGGGTCGAAGGCGTTGGTGTTACAGGGTTTTCCGTTGTCAATCATATGATCCTTCCAAAAGCTTTTCAATCAAGTGTCGAGGAAGACTACTGGCATTTAAGAGAACATGTCCAACTCTGGGATGTCTCATGTCAAAGGCAAGTACAGATCGTTGGTTTAGATGCTACGAAATTGGTACAACTTATGACCCCTCGAGATATAGGTAGAATGAAAGTTGGTGAATGTCTTTATATTCCTATTATTGATCAAAATGCTGGTTTGATAAATGATCCAGTATTATTAAAAATTTCTTCTGAAAAGTATTGGCTCTCTATAGCTGACAGTGATTTACTTCTATATGCCCTCGGATTGACTATTGGCTTTAAATTAAATGTTGTAGTTTCAGAAGCGGATGTTTGGACCCTTTCCATACAAGGACCAAAAGCTGAAGATCTTGTTTCAGACCTATTTGGAGATCAAATTCGAAAAATTGGTTTTTTTAAATTTGACTGGGTAGATTTTAAGGGAACAAAGCAACTACTTGCTAGATCTGGTTATTCGCGCCAAGGTGGCTTTGAAATTTACTTAGAAGGGAAATCTTTAGGGCCAGACTTGTGGGATCTAGTTTGGGAAGCTGGTCAGATTTATAACATTAAACCTGGTTCTCCTAATATTATAGAGAGAGTTGAAGGTGGGTTGTTTTCTTACGGTAATGAAATGACAAGGGAAAATAATCCTTTAGAAATTGGATTAAAGAAATTTTGCTCATTAGACGGATCAATTGAATATATCGGCAGGGAAGCTTTAGAAAAAATTGCATCAGATGGTGAAACTCAACAACTTCGTGGAATGATTTTTGACGGCCCTAGGTGTCCTACTTGCTCAGAGCCTTGGCCAGTACTCCTTGATGGAAAAAAAATTGGGCAACTGACCTCTGGAATGTATTCCCCTAGGCTAAAGGCAAACGTTGCTGTTGGAATGATTATTAGAGATTTTTGGGAGTATAAAGGGGCACTTGAAGTTAACTGCCTGGATTCTTTAAAACGTAATGGAACAATTTCGGCTTTCCCACTCAAATAGATAGCTTAATGGAAATGAGGTAACACATGAATGTATCAGTCCTACCAAAGTCACCTTGGATAGACGCAGAGTTAACAATGGTAGAGGACGCTTGTCGACAATTTTATCAACGAGACTGTTTGCCCTACTACGAAGAGTGGGAAGAACGCGGTGATGTTGGAAGAGAAACATGGGAAAAAGCAGGTTCAATGGGGTTATTAGGAGCTATGGTTCCAGAAGAGTATGGGGGGCCTGGGGGAAATTTTGCTTATGATGCTGTAATTGCATACCAGGGAAATTTACTTGGTGTCGATGGCTGGGGTGGTGGATTACACAATGCGATCGTAATTCCATACGTCTTAAATTATGGTTCTGAAGATCAAAAGAAACGTCTATTACCGAAGTTAGTGTCTGGTGAACTTATTGGAGCAATAGCAATGTCAGAGCCTTCCACAGGGTCTGACCTTCAAGGTATCAAAACAACAGCCATTAAAGAGGGAAATCATTACTCCATTTCGGGTCAGAAAACTTTTATTACGAATGGGAAGTTAGCGAACTTAGTTGTAACAGTTGCAAAAACTGATCCAACAGAGGGAGCCAGAGGCACTTCACTCTTTTTAGTTGAGACTGATGAAGTTGAGGGTTTCCGCCATGGAAGAAATTTGGATAAGATTGGTATGAAATCTAATGACACTTCAGAATTATTCTACGATAGTGTCAAAGTTCCCACATCCAGTTTACTTGGACCAGAAGAAGGGCAGGGTTTCTTTCAGCTAATGGGTGAGCTACCTCAAGAGAGGCTTTTAATTGCAATTTATGCAATTGCTAGGATCGACCGAGCCTTAGGAGTGACATTAGACTATGTTAAAGAAAGAAAAGCTTTTGGAAAATCAATTTCAGAGTACCAAAATACACAATTTGAACTTGCAGAATGTAAAACAGAAGCAACAATAGGTAAGGTGTTTGTTGACCACTGTATTAGTGAACATTTGTTGGGGAACTTAACAACCGAAATGGCGTCAATGGCGAAGTATTGGTTAACTGACTTGCAATCTAAAATAATTGACAGATGTCTGCAACTGCATGGTGGTTATGGATATATGAATGAGTATCCAATAGCGCGAATGTACAGAGATAATCGTGTTGAAAGAATTTATGGTGGAACTAACGAAATAATGAAGGTTTTAATAGCACGAGGACTTTGGTCCAAATAAGCTAACAGATCTTTACTTACTTCATTATATGCGATTCAGGTACTTGCTCTTTTAACCAAGAGACGAACAGTGAGATGTCTGGGTTTGGGGTTGCATGTTGCTTTATCAAGATGTGATAAGCTCGTGAGGGTTGTAAATCGATGTCAAATAACTTGATTAGTATGCCTGAAGTCACTTCTGGGTCAACAAACGGAAACGAACCTAATGCTACACCTCCCGAATCTATTGCTGCTTGCAAGGCAACGTTGGAATCCATTATTGTAAGACCTGTTTCTACATTTAATTCGGGGAAACCGCTCAAATCCATCCAAGACCTCCATTCTGAAAAATCATATTGGTGTATAATAGTAAAATTTAACAGGTCAGTAGGAGAAATATTGCGTAATAAGTCGCTTTGTTCAGCAAGTAACTTAGGGCTTATAACGGGTGAATAGGTGACATTCATTAAAAAATCACTATTCAAACCAAACCAACTATCAGGTTCTCCCCAATCAATCTGTATATCACTAGACATCATCTCAGCATTTGTGATCCTTGGACTATGCTCAAAAACTAAATCAATATCAGGGAATTCCTTTTGAAAACTCTTCATCTTTGGTATTATCCAACGGCCAAAGATTGGACCTATACCAATTCTTAAAGATCTTTTAGACTGGCCTATATGGGACTCAATTTCTCTTTTTATATGACCAAAAGAACGTGATACTACAGCGGACAACGATCTACCGCTATCTGTTAAGACAACCGCCCGGGTTTTTCTAATGAAGAGTTTACATTTCCAATCTCTTTCTAATTTCCGAATTTGATTGCTAACGGTAGTTGCACTCACATTTAACTCATCTGCCGCATCCTTAAAACTTAATAGTCTTGCTGCTGCCTCGAACGTGCGTAGAGCGGTTAAAGGTAATCGATTTAACTTAAACCTTGAGCTGTTCATTTGTGTTACCTTTTAATTATGCATGAATTTTTTTTTATTCATACTCCTCGAAGTAACGGGTTGTCTACTATTAAATATAATGGAACGATAAACGTAGAAAATTTTTATTAATATTAACTTGGGTATTTTAAATTGGAAAAGAGACAAGGTTTACGAACAAATAAAAGGCGTCGATCTAACAGAGGGACATCTGAATTCACCGATCAACCAAACACCTGGGGAATAAAAGGGGGCAAGCTTGAGGTTTTAACTAATGAAAATTTAATTGAGATTCACAATGCATCTATTAAAATTTTAACTAAAGTGGGTTTCTCTGAATACTGCGATAAAGTTGCTGAGACTATTAAAGCGTCTGGCGGTACTATTAACAAAAACAATAGAATATGTTTTTCTGAACAGACAATAAATGAAGCCCTTTCAAAATTACAAAAAGATATAAATCTTTTTGGTCAAGGTGGGACATATAAAATTGATATGTCAAAGTCCAAAGTTCACTTTGGCACTGGTGGAGCAACCCCAACTGTAAGAGACCTTTATACAGAGGAATTTCGTGATTCAACTCTATTGGATTTATACGATTTTGCTAGATTAACTGATAAACTTGAAAATATTCATTTTTTCTCAAGACCAGTTGTTGCGAGGGATATGCCAAATAACCAACTATTAGATTTAAACACAGCTTTTGCATGTTTAACAGGTACAAAAAAACATGTAATAGTTAGTGCGAGTTCTGTTGAGAGTGTAAAAGAGATTTCAAAATTGTGTTTTTTAATAGCAGGCTCGAAAAGCAATTTCGTTAACAAACCATTCCTTTCAATTCACATAAACCACGTAGTTCCTCCCTTAAGGTTTTCGACTGAAGCCACGGATGTTTTGTACGAGTGCGCCAATCTAGGTATACCTGTAATGATAAATACCTTTGGTCAGCTTGGCGCATCGAGCCCAGTTACAATAGCCGGTTGTCTTGCTCAAACAAACGCAGAAACCTTAGCTGGAATGGTTCTTGCCTGGCTTATTAACCCTTCTATAAAAGCTATCTATGGGGCCCGTCCAATGATAACTGATCTGCGTACGGGAGGAATGGCAGGAGGAAGTGGTGAACAGGCTCTCTTAACTGCAGGGGCAGTACAACTTGCAAATTTTTATGGTTTTTCAAATTCAACAATAGCTGGTGCTACTGATAGTAAAAGTGCTGATGCTCAATCTGGGTTAGAGAAATCACTGAACATAACACTGGCTGCTCAATCTGGAGCTAATCTAATAACTCAAGCCGCCGGCACTCAAGCAGGTCTAATGGTAAGTTCCTTCACTGCATGTGTTATAGACGATGATATGATAGGAACAATCGCAAGATCACTGGCCAACATACCTGTTAACGTAGAAACACTGTCTTTAGATCTTATAGAGAGTACAGTAAATAATGACGGACATTTCTTAGGGGCTACTGACACTTTTTCTCGTATGAAGTCTGATTTTTTATATCCAAAAATCTCTGACAGAACTACCTTTGATGAGTGGAATATGGCGGGACGTGTTGAAATTGGCCAGAAAGCGACCACTAGAGCAAAAGAGATATTAAATGACTACTTTCCAAATCACATTAAACCTGATTTTATTGCAGAAATTAGAAATAATTTTGAAATTAAAATTGAAACACACAAAATGAGACCACAATGAAAATAGCTGTAGTTGGTTTGGGCGCAATGGGATCCGTTTATGCGACGCTTTTCTTGGAAGCCGGCCATGAAGTTTGGGGTATTGATGACTGGAAAGAACACATTGAGGCAATTAAATCGAAAGGCCTAACTCTAGAAGGGGCGAGTGGCTCTCGTACCAATCATAATTTAAATGTAACAACTGAAATTTCTGATATTGGAAATTCAGATATATACATAATTGCTACTAAGGCATCAGGTGTAGCAAAGGCGGCGAAATGGATCAGTTCAGTTGCCTCTAACAACTCGCAAATAATAACTATTCAAAATGGTTTGGGCGCTGGTGAGCGAATATCGAAACATATGCCGATAGACCAACTAATTTTAGGTGTGGCCGAGGGATTTGGGGCATCAATTATTAAACCAGGTCACGCTCATCACAACTCTATGAAATTAATTCGAATTGGAGAATTAAATGGAGGAATTACAGATCGGTTACTTTTATTAGAAAAAATATGGCTCCAAGCAGGTTTTAAAGTTAAGGCTTTTGAAGATATCACCCAATTAATATGGGAAAAGTTTATTTGTAATGTCACGTTTAGTGCTCCATGCACAGTGTTTAATAAAACTATTGGAGAATTGATGAGTGATCCAGCTCTTTGGGAAATTGCGTTAGGGGGAACAAAGGAGGCTTATAGGATAGCAAAAGAAAAACAAATTAATTTATCGTTTGATGATCCAGTTGCTTACGTTACAAAGTTTGGTTCCAATATGTTAAATGCTAGGCCATCAATGTTATTGGATCATATGAATTTTCGTCCATCAGAGGTGAATGCAATTAATGAAATGGTTTCTATTATGGGAAAAGAACTAAATATCCTAACACCATATAGCGATACCCTGGTAGCAACTGTAAAATGTAGAGAAGCTTCCTTCGAAAGGATCTAACTTGAAACTAGGAACAGTATTAATTGGTGATCAAACTAAATATGGAATTTTCGTCGGCTCAGTATTCCACTCAGCAAATACAACTATAAGTGAAAAATTTCCAACTTTACAAAGCTTAATTGCAGAAAGTTCTAAAGGTTTAGAGTTAATTGACAGTTTTTTTAACGGTCCTCAATTTAATATAAGTGACATTAAGTATTTACCTCCAATACCCAATTCAAATAAATTAATTTGTGTAGGATTGAATTACGACAAAATCTATCCTGTTGAAGGTGAAAGCCCACCAAAGCCTCAAAATATTATGCTGTTTGGAAAAGAGCAAAGTAGTATTGTTGCGCACAACCAAGACTTAGGGGTTCCTTTAGGTAAAGCAGCACTTAGCTTTGATTACGAGGGTGAAATTGCAGTTATCATAGGAAAAAAAGGCCAAAATATTACTCCCTCTGATGCACATGAGCATATATTTGGATATTCAGTTTTTAATGATGGCTCGGTTCGTGAGTGGCAAAAGCATAGTATATACGCAGGAAAAAACTTTGAAAAGTCTAGTTCGTGGGGTCCCTACATCATTACAAAAAATGAAATTAAGGATCACAAAAAATTAAGATTAA
>Ga0114998_10003267_pt1 | contig 12029 bp, 10 predicted proteins | sample ArcticOcean_MG_C_5_FD_87044 | JGI IMG/M metagenome (GOLD analysis project Ga0114998, IMG submission 87044) | Marine microbial communities from western Arctic Ocean - ArcticOcean_MG_CB4_138 | ecosystem: Environmental > Aquatic > Marine > Oceanic | place: Arctic Ocean: Canada Basin | collected...
ATCGCTGTCGTTGATTGGCAGTCGATTTGTACCTCTGCCCCTGAACAGGACCTTGCGTATTTTATTACCCAGAGTGTGCCAGAGGCGGTTAGAAAGGAGGAAGACCTGGTCGCATTTTATCATGCAGAACTGACCCGAGCAGGCATTAGCTACGATATCAACCAATGCCGTGAGCGTTACAAGGTTAGTGCGCTCTACCTGGTCTGCTATGCCGTTGTGATCGCTGGAACACTGGACCTGGGTAATGCGCGCGGCAAACTCCTTGGCAAGACTATTATCAAAAACACTTTCAGTGCACTGGCAGATTTGGACGCGTTCTCGCTACTAGACCGTTAGCACGACTGGCGATCATCTCAAGCAAGGAATCCATACTTATGGATCTGGAACTTATCGGCAAGAAGGCCCTCATCTCGGCTGGTCACAAAGGGATTGGGCTTCATATCGCGACAAGACTTTTGGAGGAAGGCGCAGAAGTTAGTTTCTGCTGTCGTAAACAAAGCGATCTTGATTCCGCCGTTACTAAATTATCTGAGGTAGGCACTGTCCGAGGTTATCTCTGCGACTTTTCCGACCACGAGCAGGTGAAAGCCTGGGTTAACGAGGCGGGAAATGCCATGAGCGGCATCGACATCTGCATCGGCAATGCCAGCGCAAGTAGCCAACACGGTGAGGGCCCTGACCCCTGGAAAGCAAGTTTTGAAGTAGACCTTCTTGGCACTGCCATGTTTTTTGAGGCGGCAAAACCGTTTCTCATAGACTCAACGGTTGCCTCGATCATTCAGATTGCGACCATCACCGCCATCGAGCACCACGATGTCCCCATCAACCCTAGCTATGGCGCCACCAAGGCCGCTACGATCAATCTGATAGCGCAACTTGCACAACGCTGGGGTGGCGAGGGTATTCGCGCCAATACCGTCTCGCCCGGCCCCATACTAATCGAGGAAGGACGATGGGATGACATTCGCTCAAGGCTGCCTGACCTCTACGAAAAGGATCGCTTGCAACATCCCAGCAAACGTATGGGTACTGGTGACGAAATCGCCGACGTCGTTACTTTCCTGGCTTCACCGAGAGCCAGTTGGGTTACCGGCGCAAATATTGTCGTTGACGGTGGCTATACTAAACAGGTTGGGTTTTAAGGCAGCTAGTCACGCCCCGGGGGAGTACCTGCCAGGTAATCATTAAGCACTTCGTGAAAGCGATGCACACGTGTTTCCTGGGCCGCAAAATACGGTTCCTGATAGCCCCTGGAATGCCAACCGGTTCTTTGACCCTGGGTGAGTTGCCAGTCCTGGAATACCACCTGGTCGGACAGATCCTGCACGGAGGCTCCGTCACCGTATACCCGGAAATCCAGTTCTGCTTCCTTCAATTCCATCGTGTTACGGGCCGTACGATTAACGAAGCCTTCCATGCCTGCAACCGGATAGGCCATGGTCCACTGATCGAAAAAACACTTCTCTGGATCTGTTGGATGCGGCTCCCATCGCCACACCAAGAAGGAGTCAGCACCAGGGGCGATAGCGACGTTTGGAAACAAGACACCAAACGGACTTTCAGTAAGATCCTCGTCACTTAGGTTTTCGTAGTGAAGAAAGCCTTTTTCTTTCCAACATTTTCTTTTGGCAGCCTTAAGGTCCAACCAACCCTGCAATGCCTTAGTCTCAAAATCAGGGTAACTGTCAGGATCAATATCCCATAAACGCAACTGCTCATCAAAAGGGTGAGGCTGACCTTCGGGCAAACGATCGCGTAACGATGGTCTCCCCATCTGAACAATTCTATTGTGGCCCATAGGAAACATCTCATATCGAGAAGTGAAATGGTCCTGATCAATAATCGGTGGCACCTGGGGGTGGACCGTCCTGGTGTGATAAGACTCATTGAAATTGTCGGACCAGAATTTCCAGTTAGCATCCAGTTCTACCCGAATCCAGTGGACTCGAACGGCTTTTTCGAACTGATGCCCTTTGTAAAGTTCTGGCGTTGGCTCCAGATACTTCATGAGACCAGGCGCATTATCATCCATCGTGTACCAGACAAGCCCCGCCCAGGTATCAACCCGGACTTCAACGAGTTTCGCCTTGCCGACGGGATCCCCCTGGGGGAAATCATCCTGATCAGGACAAGATTCTAGGACACCATCCAGGCCCCACTGCCAGCCATGGTAGGGACAAAAGAAACTTTCCTGGCTGCTATTACCGCCCACCAGTCGCGCAGCTCGATGGCCACAGGCGTTATAAAAACCTTTCAGCGATCCGTCACGCTGACGAACGATCATCACGGATTCATGCATAAAATCGTGCACGATGTAATCTCCCGCCTCCTCTAGTTGTTGCTCCCGCCCCGCAACATGCCAGATCCTGGTCCACAGGTGCTGCCACTCCTGCTTCATGAAATCAGGATCGTAATAACGTTCTTGCGATATCGAATCACCACGCAAACACGTAATGTCTTTTCCATCCATTGTTAACGGATGCGGCTCAATCTTCGTCACGAATCACCTCACTATTGGTGCTAACACCGTTCGATTAAAACCCTAGATCGCGCTGCTGTCAAAACACGCGAAACCATCAAGTCCGTGTCAATAGTCGAAACGGTCACTCGATCGCCAACGCGAAAAGCTCCCAGCTTCTCTCAAGGAGATGGCCAGACCCGAACGCCGCTTTGTCAAAGAAAACTTAAGTCGAGTTTGACACCCATGCTAGTGACACGGGTCAGGGCCAGGAAGGCCTCACAAACTACCGGGTTTACACACAGATCATCCCACGTTTATATTACATCGACAGATACGAGGAAAGCCCATGTCAAAGGATAAGCCCACGTTTTCTCAACCACCCAGGTTCGCCAGCTTTGTGCCAAAACCCTGGGTGCAAGACCTTTACCCAAATGATGCCAAACAACCACCATCCGGTTTACTTAACGAGTCATCTGAAAATCTCTCCACTGCAGACATCCCTGCTGAACGATACTGGTCCCAGGAATGGCACAGCATGGAAGTTGACCAAGTCTGGAAAAAAACCTGGCAGGTTGCCTGCAGGGTTGAAGAAATTCCGAATGATGGTGATTATGTGGTCTACGACATCGTTGACGACAGTGTCATCGTCGTTCGATCTTCAACCGGCGACATCAAAGCCTTTACAAACTCTTGCCTGCACCGTGGCACTGCCCTCGTTGATGGAGTCGGGTCGGTCGAAGAGTTCCGTTGCCCCTACCATGGATGGTCTTACAACCTGGACGGCAAGCTAACCTCACTTCCTGCGGCCTGGGATTTCTCCCATCTAAACATTCAGGAATTACGACTTCCAGCCGTAAAGGTCGATACCTGGGCGGGATTCGTCTTCATTAACCTGGACTCGGAGTGCAGCACGCTCAATGAATATTTAGGTGTACTCCCTGAGCATCTTAACGACTTCAACATCGACAACAGGTACAAGGCGGTACACGTTTCAAAGGTTGTTCCCTGCAACTGGAAAGTAGCACAGGAGGCATTCATCGAAGGGTATCATGTCGCAGAAACTCATTTCGAAAAAACACTTGAAGGGGAAATCGCGGTCTCGGGTGCCGCTGTTTCCAATTACGACACCTCTATACAGTACGATTACTGGAAACCTCATGTCACCAGAATGAATATGCTGGGCGGCATCCCCAGCGGACACGTCAGTGACCAACTTCAAAGTGAACAGGCAATCGTTGACGCTTATTTTGAGCGAAAACCTGGCCAAACGGTTGCGCTAACCGAAGGCCAAACCGCAAGGTCGCTAATCGCTGAGCACAATCGCAAGGTTTGGGGCAAGGACCACAAAGTGGACCTTTCAACCGCCAGCGACGCGGAAATGATCGACCAGATTCAGTATACTTTGTTCCCAAACTTTACCGTTTGGCCGACAATCGTCGCACCCCTGGTTTACCGGTTTCGCCCGGACGGCAATAACCCAAACCGGTCAATATTCGAGATCTGGATGTTGTTTCCGATCGCAGATGACGGCAGCCATCCAACGCCCATGGCTGAACTACGACTCGACGACGATCAACTATGGTCATCTGTTCCTGAACTAGGCGGGTATGGACCTGTGATAGACCAGGACACACCTAACTTCCCACGAATCCAAAAAGGATTAAAAGCCAGTAAAAAAGGCGCAGTTAGCCTGGCTAACTATCAGGAGAACCGAATCCGAGTCTTTCATGAGACACTGGAAAAGTATCTTTTTGGACCTGACTCGAGCTCGTAGTAACCGGCGGCACTTTGCATGCTTAGCTTTTTCCAAGCAAGCGTTCCGTCTAGTCAGGCAATTCCAGTACCCTTTTGGCAATAATATTTAGCTGGACCTCTGAGGTACCGCCTTCAATTGAGTTCGCTTTGGAGCGCAGCCAACTTCGCGTGGTCGATAGCTCTTTTTCCAGAAAACCGTCCCCGCCCCAGCCCAATCCTTGGGCGCCCAGCATGTCCATCATGACTTCAAAACGGCCTTTGTTCTGCTCTGTACCGTAATACTTAAACATGGAAGATGCGGGAGATGGCGAAGCACTGGTTCTGGCTTCCGAAGCTGATCTTCGCAGGGTCAGACTAAATGCCTTGGCGTTCATTTTGTGCCGAGTGATTTTGTCTCGAAGGTTTGAATTCGCGATCTTGCCCTGAAATTCGCCGACGTATTTCTTTGCCTGGTTTTCAATCGCATGTTCCGGTCTTTTTGGGGTTCCCTGTGTACCCATACCGGCAACCATATTGCGCTCATGCTGGAGTAAACGCTTGGCAATTGGCCAACCTTTATTCACTTCACCGACCAGGTTTTCGCGCAACGCCCTGACATCCTCGAAGAACGTCTCACAAAACTGTGAAGAGCCACTAATTAACTGGATCGGCTTTGCCCTAACACCCTTGGACTTCATATCGAACAGGATAAAACTGATGCCGTCGTGTTTCGGCACATCCGGATCAGTTCGTACCAGACAAAATATCCAGTCCGACAGATGCGCGAAAGAAGTCCAGGTTTTTGAACCATTGATCACGTATTCATCGCCGTCGAGCACTGCCCGGGTCTGCAGGCTCGCAAGATCTGAACCAGATCCCGGTTCGCTATACCCCTGGCACCAGCGAATTTCGCCACGGACGATCTTGGGTAAATGTTCACGTTTCTGAGCTTCACTGCCGTACTCCAGCAATACCGGCCCCAGCATACTGATACCGAATGACAGTAACGGCGGTCTCGCATCAATTCTTGCGAGTTCATCCTGAAGAATTCTGTTTTCTTCCTGGCTTAATCCGCCGCCACCATACTCGCTCGGCCACGTTGGACAGGTCCAGCCTTTTGAACCCATGTTCTCCAACCAGACTTTCGCATCTGGATGAGAAAAGGTTCCGCTTCTACCACCCCAGACCCAATCTTCCTCGGTTCCTTTGGTGCGCATCGTTTCAGGGCAGTGTTCAGTAAGCCAGAGTCGAACGTCCTTTCTAAAATCTTCCATTGAGCCTCGGGTCTACCCCAAACCGGGGCGTATTGGTGCCAAAATTTTTGTCAGCGCGCACTCACCAAAAGTGACAGCGGTGATATCTTAGGAATGCACTAGTAAGTTGAAGGAAGCATTATAAAGCATACTTGCCCCAAGTTACCCTGGGATAATCTGGGGCAAGTAGATGCTTTACATGCAAGACTTTACATGCTGTAGCTTGCGGTAATGCCATAGGTTCTTGGCATGGCTGTCAGCTTAATGATCGAATCGTTAACCTTGCTGTATCGAGTCCAGTAGTATTCATCGGTGACGTTACGTCCCCAAAACCAGATTTTCCAATTATTGTTCTCTACGCCAGCACGCACATCTACCAGCGTTCTTTCTGGTACAGGAAGCGTTGTGTCCCCTGATAATTCACCAGCATCGCGGCGGGTACAAGTGACCCCTGATTCTTGACACTCGTCAACAAAAAACGAACTGGTCTCTTCCTGATAATTCACGTTGGTACCAACGAACGCCGTCCATCCATCCATCACTTCCCAGTGATAGGCAATCGCCAGATTAGCCTGCAATTCCGGTGCCTGCGGGAAATCCTGGCCCGAGAAGTCTTTAGTACCACTATTGGTGCCGCCAAAAAACGCATCAAAATTCCTGAAGGTTCCGTCCACTTCTGTGTCAGCAAAACTCATCGAAGGTGATATGGTGAGTCCCGCCACCGGCAACCAGGTAGCTACCAACTCAAATCCCTGAACATGAGATTCCGGCACGTTGACCAACGCTGGCAGGGATCCGAATATGGGATCCTCAAGTGCACCCAGGAGTTGCTTATCTTCGTAATCATAATAGAAGGCTGAAGCGTTCAGCTGCAGGCTACCGTTCGCCAGCGTTGACTTAGCGCCAATTTCATAGGCAAGCAATTCTTCCTGAACAACGGGCTGAAGCTGCGAAATGGCAGAGCCAGGCAACGTCGGGAACTGACCATTTTTGTAGGCTTTGCTGATATTGCCATACACAAGCATAGAATCGCTCGCAGCCCAGTTCAAACCTACGCGCCATGACGTATTGTCTTCATTAAGACTCAACTCGTGGCCGGTTGGGTTCGGATTAAAATCAGGACCTGGCCCCGTAGTCGAGCACTCTCCAGGTTCCACCAAAAGGGGATTAGTTGAACCCAGGAAAGGTTGGATCAAAAAAGACGTGAAAGCCCAGGTCCCATCACCACCATCGTTAGTACAGCCATTAAAATCACGTTCCTGATCGGTATATCTAACACCGGCTTGCAGGATCAAAGCCTCCGTGAGGTTGTATTCTACATTGGCAAAAATCGCCCAGGTTTTGACATCCTGACTACTGGAGGGGTTGTTTGGCCCATAGTCGATAAATCCAAAGACAGGGACTACCGAGGAGTTACCGTAGGACTGTATGAAATCGTCCTGGGTCTCCATGTCTTCGTAGTTAACGCCCGCGACCCATGTTCCCCGCTCAAAGCTACCCGACAACCTGAATTCTTGAAACAGCGTCTCTAGGTCTCCCGTATGGGTCTGCTCATAGATCTGGAGGATAGTGCCATCTCCATCCATGCCAGAGCCATTTTGCTCATAATGGTTATAGCTGGTTAAAGATGTCAGCACGATGTCATCTGTCAGGTCATAATCTACGCGTACCTGAGCCGAGATAAATTCATCATCACTCTCAAGTGGGTCGCAGCCACGGCTGTAGTTGCGCTGGTTGGGAACCGCTGGGGTGCCACCATTGTTGTTTGCACAAGGGCCCCAAGCTGCTGCCTCAGCTTTTTTAGGCGCAAGAGGCGTTGCCAAAAACTCAGGCACTAAACCGTTAATCGGGTTTTGGGAAATTTTGCCGGCCAACTGTGGGCGCAGAGTATCACTGTTGTTGGTAAAACCGCTTAACGTCAATAACAACCGTGTTCGTTCGTTGTTGTCATAAGCCAAGGATGCGCGATAAGTGAATTCGTCTTTAGCGCCCGCCTCATCATCATTGATGTAACTTTCCTGCCAGTCACCTGAAGTCTGCGAACGCATCGCCAACCTGTAACTCCAGGCATCGTTAAGCGGGCCACTGACGTAACCATCGATGTCGATCGCATCGAATTGGCCGTAGCTAACCGTCACGCCGGCTTCAAACTCACTGGTGGGTTTGTTGGCAATAAAGTTCACCGCGCCGCCCGTTGCGTTTTGTCCAAACAACGTTCCCTGGGGGCCTTTTAGTGCTTCGACACGTTGGACATCAAGAGATGCGCCTCTGGTCATGGGGGAGAATTGCAAAGGTGCCTCATCAAGGTAGACACTCACCGTAGGACTGGTCGCTAACGAATTTTCCTGGAAACCGACGCCACGAATGGTATAGATCGCCGTACCGGCATAGTTAACGTTCGAACTGAAGCCCGCAACCACCTTATAAAGATCGAACGCATCCGTGATACCAAGATCTTGTAGCTGTTCTCCCGTCGTTGCCTGGATGGACATGCCCACGTCGTTGATGCTTTCCTCGCGCTTCTGCGCGGTGACAACAATTTCTTCAATCGTGGTACCACTTGCACGGTTTCCTTCTGCTGCGTTTAGAAACGGGCTTGCAAGCAATAGCCCGACTACTGATAAACGCTTAACGCTGAGTGACGATGTCTTCAAAGTGTTCTACCTCCAGAGTTGAATTAGCCGATCCAAGGAGCGCAAGTGTTCATCAGCCGCACCCCCACGCAGCACCTAAAAAATCAATATACATGTATTTTTTTTATCAAGTCAACAAGGAACCAGTGGAACAATGGTTATTAACCCTGCCAGTAACGGATCCCAATACTGCCCGGCACTGCTCCCGAAACAAAGGGAGCAGGGTCCGGCAGAAGAGTCACTTTCCGGTGCTGGTAACTTATGATTCCACGACTTAAGCTTTAGCCTTTAGACTACTCAGCGCTCACGATGCCGACAGACAACCCAAAAGCTTCAGGAAAATGGCAATCTCAAAAGAGCTCGCTAACGCGCGATAGAATTGTTATCGCAGCGCTCGAATGTATTGTCGAATTTGGCTACGAGAGCACCACTATGGCCAAGATCGCCAAAGTAGCCAAGGTTTCTCAAGGTTCCATGCAGTACCATTTCCCCGCAAAATTAGACGCGATCAAGGCTGCCATCAACTACCTGTTGGCAAAGCGACTTACCGACCACCAGCGAGATCTCGAGGAGATACCAGAGGGTGCTGATTCAATGGCACACGCGATCGAAGTGTATTGGCACCATCTGAACGAGGGGCACTATGTCGCCTACCAGGACCTGGTCATTGCGGCACGTACTCACCCTGAATTAGCCAGAGTCCTTGAACCGGCGTATCAGCGGTTTGTAAAAGCATGGCGACGGGATGCGCGGAATTTAATCCCCCAGTGGAACGGCAAAAGGGAAAAGTTTGAGCTCATCTGTGATCTCGGTCAGTACCAGATGGAAGGCCTGGCATTCGGCAGACTCAACGGCCAGTTGAGTGATGAGCAAACCAGAGCGGTTCTAGACTTCACCAAAGACCTGCTGTCTAAGATGGCAGCCGAGCTCTAACCTGACTGGAAAAAACCTCAGGAAAGTCACTCAGGAATTGAGTCATGGCCATCACCCTTTAATCTCTAATTCGATTAGTGGTAGCATGCTGAAAGATTAATTCGCGCACATTGTTTTGTAATCCTGTTCGCAGGTACTGTTTACCCAAGGATTCACGGCCGGAGAACTAAGGCTGTGCTGACATAAAGTCATCAGATAAAGGCACACACATCGACACCAGACCACACATCGACACCAGACCACACATCGACACCAGACCAGAGATTCGAGAGATGCTCGCGCGGCCAACCTACCCATTAAGGAGAGAATATGACTCACCTGACGTTTGAAAACATCACCTATGAAGTTGAAAAAGGCCGAGCACGCATCACACTTAACCGGCCTGAAAAACGCAATGCTCTATCGATCGAGCTAGTGGAAGAACTACGCGATGCATTGTGGGAAGCAGACGACGACAAGGCCGTTCACTGCGTGATTCTAAAAGGCGAGGGCCCTTCATTCTGCGCCGGTTACGATCTAACGGCTAATCGGCATGCCGCCGACGATGGTGTCCAACGCCGAAAAGGTAGCGGTATGGATGATGACGCGTGGCGAATAGAACGGTTCCAGCGATCACTTCGAACCCTTACCGAGATGCACAAACCCACAATTGCCCAGATCCACGGACATTGTTACGCCGGTGGAACTGACCTAGCGCTTTATTGTGACATGCTGATATGCGCAGATAACGCGAGCATTGGCTATTCAGCACTACGCAATATGGGCGCCGCACCAAACCAGATGTGGCTCTATCATTGTGGACCACAGTGGACAAAACGACTGCTATTAACGGGCGATACTTTAAGCGGCGAAGATGCAGCCAAAATTGGACTGGTACTGAAATCCGTACCTGAAGAGTATCTGGAGCAAGAAGTAGAAGGCCTCGCTGATCGACTTAGCTGGATTGACCCCGAAATGTTGTCAACCAATAAACGGATTATTAATGTCGGGATGGAACTGATGGGAGCAACGGTACTGCAACGCCTTGCTGCGGAAAACGATGCGCGTGCGCATACAACGCAAGCGGCCAGAGACGTCTTCAAGCAAATTGGTACTGAGGGGCTTCGAGCCGCGCTACGCGATCGTGACGCGCCCTTCGGTGATAGTCGGGCAAGAGTTGATGGACCAGAACTGCGTGATGAAGACGGCAGGCTAATACCGCTAGACTGAGCGCAGTTCAAAAATTCAGAATCAGTAGGACGTCTCAAAAACGAGCCAAGGCAGACATCATGACAGAACTATCAGTCGAGGAAGCAATATTCACCACCCGCTCGATGCGACATCTAAAGCCAGATCCCGTACCCAAGGCTGACCTGGAATTCATTATTGAAGCAGCCACGATGGCCCCTTCTGCGGGCAACTACCAAATGTGGGCATTTGTTGTGGTCACCGATGAACAGACGAGGCAGGAAATCGGAAACGCTTACCGTGAAGCAGGAACCGCCTATATTAAAGACACTGTCCTGGCAAATCCTGACACCGATGATGAGCGCCGTCGGGTCTATACCCAGGCGATGCACACGGTAGAGCACCTCGCTGAAGCACCGGTGATCATCGTCGCCTGCCTTACCCAGCCATGTCCTGATGACGCTGCAACCGGATCCGGGCTGTTTGGATCCATCTACCCCGCGGCTCAAAACCTGATGCTGGCGGCAAGATCAAGGGGCCTCGGCAGTGTATTACTGACATTAGCGACCGATTATTCACCCACGTTGCCGCACTCGGTCAAAACCGTTAAAGAAATTCTTGGCCTGCCCGAGGAAGTGGGCAGCGTCGCGCTTATTCCTGTCGGCTACCCAAAGGGACGATGGGGACGCCCAAGACGAGAGGACGTCGCTAGCAGCGTACATTGGGAAAAGTGGTAACGCATTGAACTGAGGAATCAGCATCGGGTACGCCCATCTTCAGAAAGATTAGCATCTACGTTGTCTGGCACGACTGACAGGTTACAGGGCGCCAGACGTCGTAACCACTTCACAACCCGCCAATGCCCCAACGAATGCCACGACGCAGCAATTCGTAGTAGACAGGTGAATTCCAGGAGCCTCTGACAACTGGAACAATGTCTGCCATTGGCTTCATATCGTGTTTTCCCGTGCAGTGTCCCAGGGAAAGGTAAAGCACTTCCCCCTTTTCGTAGGGGTGCAGGTACATCTGCGGATGGTCTTCTCTGTCAGTACCGTAATCAGACTGAACGTAACCCATCGAAGGTTGGTTGTAAGAAGCCTCAAGCAAAACTGTTTGCTTACCCTGAGGCTCACAGTAGTAAGGCTCTTCATCTTCGACTTCAAAATCATCAATGCCCTCGGTAAGCGCATGGACGACATCGGTAACACGTATCTGAATCTTTTGATTAGATGGGTGTGCGACGAAGCGATTACCTAAAACTTCCATAAACTTTGGCGCCACATCAGGGGTATCAACCCTGCCATCTTCTGCAAATTCAAGTAATGCGCTGGTGGCATGAAGCGCAAACCACCGCCCACCGTTCGCGATAAACTTTGCCAGACCTTCCTGCTCCTGGAGTGTCGGCCTGAGGTCGCAGGTGTAGGTGATCAGCAACGTTGAACTGGCAATGGCTTCAACGTCACTAAAGGTATCTGCAACGCGCGTATTTATGTCCTCGTTTTCACCCAGTAATTTCAACAATTCCAGCCGGGCAAAGTTGGTGTCGTGATACTTGGCATTGCAAACGAGATAAACGTCAACTTTTTGATCTTTTTCCACAAATTTCCCTTTTAATCGCTAATGGGTTGTGACGTGATTAAGCACCCTCTTACGGTAATTTTCCACCCCCAATATAGCACTGGATTCGACCCAAAAGACAAGTAAGCCGGCCACTTACCAGAATAACGGGATGTAGGGCATACTGCTTAATCAAAAGGAAAATAAACACGATAATGAGACAAGCCTTTGCTTAGTAAAGATCAGGTAGACACATGGAAAAGCGAGGGCGCATTCTTGATGCAACTTCCC
>Ga0114998_10003268_pt1 | contig 12028 bp, 17 predicted proteins | sample ArcticOcean_MG_C_5_FD_87044 | JGI IMG/M metagenome (GOLD analysis project Ga0114998, IMG submission 87044) | Marine microbial communities from western Arctic Ocean - ArcticOcean_MG_CB4_138 | ecosystem: Environmental > Aquatic > Marine > Oceanic | place: Arctic Ocean: Canada Basin | collected...
ATACTTTAATAATGAAGTTTTGTAAAGTATGTGAAAATATTTATTATTTAAAAATTTCTGACGATGATGACAAAAGTCTAAATTATTATTGTAGAAAATGCGGAGATACACAAAAACAAGAAACAAATGAATGTATAAAAGAAGTCACTTATACAAAAGAAAAGGATTCCGAACAAGATATAAATCGTTTTTTGAAATATGACCCAACTATACCTTATTCTAGAAAAATTAAATGTCCTAATAGTTCGTGTGAGACGAATCAATCGCAAAAAGATAAGCCTGATAATAAAGTTATTTATTATAGATATGATGAAGAACAATTAAAATATATGTACATGTGTACTGTATGTGATTCATCGTGGAAACCATGATTTAACAAATAAAAATAATGGACCTTGATTATAATTTATTTCGCCTATTATTTCATATAGATTGGTTTCATTTATATAAATCCAAAAATTATAAAAAATAAACAATAAAATCGCAAAATAAATATCTTTATTTTTTATTTTAGTATTAACTATGCTATATAATGGAATAATCTTTGTAAATAATATAATGATTGCTAAAATAAAAGAATTTAAAATAGGTTCATATAATAGTTTATAAAGTAATCCCAAAGAATTTTGTATAATTGCTATAATAAGTATAAACTTTGGATTATAATTTATTATTTTTAATATGAATAATATATACCAAAATAAAATCCAATATGAAAATATATAATCAACTCTAACCATATATATAAAATTGATTTAAAATTATATATATGGTTAATATAATGAGCGACGATGAACCCGAACCCAAAATAGAAGAAGAAGAAGAAGACGAAGAAGAAGAAGACGAAGAAGAAGAAGAAGAAGAAGAAGAAGACGAAGAAGAAATTGTAGAAGACTTGGATTTAGAACCTGATTTCGATAGTCAACAAGAAGATAATAATTCACAAAGCGGTTATCTAGGTGAGAATTATAATCAGTTTGATGATAATAAAGAATATATTAAAGTATATCATCCAGAAGAGATACATTTATCTTTTGATGAAATATATAATTTGTCATTAGTAACACGAGATGATAAAGGTTCTATTATAGACGACAATCATAAAACATATCCAGTTTTAACTAAATACGAAAAAGCTAAAATTATCGGAATCCGATTGAATCAATTAAATTATGGTGCTATTCCATTTATTACAGTAAAACATTTAAATTTGGATAAAGTATTAATTGTTGAAGAAGAATTAAAACAAAAAAAACTTCCTTTTATTATTAAAAGACCTATACCGAATGGTAAATTTGAATATTGGAATGTAAATGATTTAGAATCTATCTAACATTTCCAACGATTACCGCAATTAATACATGTAACAAATGTAGTCATTGGTTCATCACCAGAACGAGTTTGTAATTGATAATAAGTACACTCTTTTGATTTACATTTACCACATTTAAATTTATCGGTTGAAGCTTTTATTTTTGGGAAATATTTGTTATCTAAATGTGTTTTTTTTTCTTCAGTTATAGTTTTCCAATATTCTGGATATATATCTTGTTCGCTTTTAAATGCGAATTCTTTACATAATACTGTATCGTTTTTTAATTGTTCTAATATATCTGGATCTTTTAAACAACGACAAATAATTTTAAATTTATCTAAATATAGTAATACAAATAGTGAATTATCCCATCTTTTTTTTATATTATAATGGTTTGATTGTTGGATGGAATAATTATAAATACTTTTTTCAATATTAGAATAACTTTGAGTTTCCTTGATAAAGTTACTTATATATGAACGAATTCTGTTACGAAACTCTTCTGGATTTGTAATGTGCATATTATATTTATATATAACTATTTATATCAATTTTTTATTAAAGTCTATAATTTAATATACTTATGAAACGTATGTATTTATTTGTTTTAATATTTATAGTATATATTATCTATAAACCAACTATAAATTTAATTGATAATCCAGATATTATTTTATCACCTGGCGGACTACTTGGTTTTTATGTATTAGGTATATGTCATTATATAAAAAATAATTACAATATAGATAAAAAAAATATAATAGGGTTTTCGGCAGGTTCATTCAATACCATTTTTTTGTCTCTTGATAAAAAATATGATAATACATTTTTAAATGAATTATTTAAATTAAATTTACACGGAACTATGCCTTTACCTTATATATTAAACAAAACTATAAATCTCATGAATGAGATATTTAATATATATCATTTTAATATAACAAACAAATACATAGCCGTAACTAGTAATTATAATAAACTAGAAGGATATAATAAGTTTTTGACGGTTAATGATATGACTAAATGCTGTATTTCAAGTTCATTTATTCCATTGATAACATATAGGGATATATTTTATTTTTATAATGGAAAATGTAGTATAGATGGTGGATTGTTATATTACAAATATAAAAAAAAAATTAAATCTCGTAAAATATTATGGCTAAACTATAAATTATTTAAAAGATATAATAAATATAATATACCTGGTTATAGTTTATTAAATAAGAACTATTCTATATACGAGTTATATAGGTTAGGTTATAATGATGCTATAAAAAATAAATCTGTATTAGATAATTATTTAATCATATAACTCTTCGGTTAATTCTTCAATAAAACTGTCTTTTAGATATCCTTCTTTGGTAAGTTCGGAATCAGAATAATCTTCCGAATCTACGCTTTGTTCTTCGCTATCTTCGATACTTATATTATTTCCCATTTTTTTAGTATACCATGTTGTCCATTCTTCCATAGCCAAATCATTCTCTTTTTTACATACACATAATGTTCCAAAATATAATAAATTTTCAATAGGCGAAGGAAATTCGCATTTATTTTCAGAGCCAGCCTTACCTTTTTTTTTACCCCATAATTCATACTCATTCCATTCATGTAATTTTACAAAATCTTTATTAGATTTATATTTACAACATTTATATAGCTCGTCGGTTTGATTTACACTCTTGAAAGAACCGTCTTTTGATATAACTATAACAAAAACCATTATTTATATATAAAAATAATATTTAAACCGTTTTTAATAATAATATGAATGAAAATATTTATACAAAATATGATATTAAATAATTCAATTGAATATACAAATATTCATAAAGAAGATATTATATATACTCCAAACGGATTATTATTTTTTAAACATAAAAAATGGAGAAAACAACAAATAAAGAGTGAAAAATATTTTTCATTAGAACATAATGGTTATGATATGTTAATTGAAGATAATGTATATGAATATAATCAAATTTATACTCATATACCTTACGAACATATAGTTATAAATGAAACATATAAAAAATATAATATAGATTATAATTTAGATTTAGTTAAACATACTTATTTAAATGAAACAAGTTATTACTTTGAAACAAAAACAGTCAATAATGAACAAATCGATAAAATAATTTCGTTTTTATTAAGTAAATAATATAATTTTAGAATATATGTTTTATATTATATTTTATACATTATTTATTATATTCATAATACATTTTATTTTGTATTATATGAATATAGATATAATAAAATTATATAATCAAGAAAAATTTGAAGAAAAAGACAATATTATAGATGAGTTAGAGGATTCCCTAAACATACTTAAAGAAATGAATAAGAATTATATATAATGTATACTACAACAAATTTTATTAATCCTACTACAAGTATATTTATACCAAGTGGTAAAAAATACTTGGCCTCATTTAAAGAGGAAAATAATAACCCATTATGTATTTTATATGATATAGAGAATAAAATACATAAACATATTTATGTTGCGTTCGATCCTATACTTACATTAGGTACTGTTTTATATGGAACCTTAATAGATAATACATTTATATGTGAAAATATAAATTATTATAAAAATAAAAAAATAAATGAAGGAATGAACCATGCTTACAAATTAATAGAACATATATTAAATAATTATATAAAATATACTTCTATTAAGGGTGTATACAATTTCAAATTACCTTATATGACGAATGCTGAGCCTATATTTAAGGTAAGTGAAATGAACTATAATATTTATGGTATAGTACAATTAAGACCTAAACCATTTATATATAAGTTATCTAACTTATTTGGCAATTTTATTGTATATAAACACAAAGAACTAAATGATGTTTATGGATTATATGTAATGAATGATAAAGAAGAATATTTTTATTGTAACGCATTTGTAAATGATATAAAAACTAGTTATTTATTAAGAAAACTATTTAAAAATAAAAAAAATTATAAGAATATAGAATATAGTGATGAAGAAAATGTAATTGAAAAAGATAATATAGTTGAAAAAGATAATATACTTGAAAAAGAATATATTACATGTTTATATTTACCTAGTTATAAAAAATGGAAACCTTATAAATATAATAATAGAAAAATCGTGGATACATATAAAAAAATAAAAGCTTATACTTGAAAAGCGGTTTCAATGTGTTTTTTTTTATTAATTTGATTTTTTTTTTTCATTATCATTTTATTATTATATAGAGGTTCGAAATTAGTATTATCTTCGTGTAATTCCGGATATATTTTGGTCAAAGGTTTATCTGTAAATAATAATAATCTGTCATATTTTAATAATTTACGATATTCTTGAATATTTAAATTACCATAATATTTATCTAATGTATAATACGGTGAAGGAGCCATTTTAATAATTTCCTTATAATTATAAATTTTACCGTATAAATAGTTTAACATTTGATATCGTTCGTATTTTATAGTTTCAACGATAGGTTCATTAAATAAATAACTTGTTGCGCATTCAGGACTACAAAAACAGCCATATACTTTATAGGTTTCATTCATTTTCATGTTTGGGATATATATAGTAGGTGTATCAAATGCGCAAGTACACCAAAAACAATTCGATTTATTATTTATATTATCATTGTGTAAATTCTTTTCTAGTTCACTTAGTTTATTATAAATTATCTTTTTGTCTTTATCGTCTGAGTTACAAGTTTTGTCTTCTTTTATTTCTTCCAACGGATTATGATTGATGATTTCATAATGTACTTGCTCATTTGTATAAGGTTCGATATTATATATAATCGGGTCATAATCATTATTTATTAATATTTCACTTTTTTTACATTTTAAATGAAGAATAATAGATGACGGTTCGTTATTTGTTTTAGAAATAGGTTTCTTTTGTTCTACAATCTTACCCCCTTTAGGTTTTCTACCTCTTTTTTTGGGTATTTTTATCTCTTCCGACATTAGATAATTAATCATTATTGATTTAAATACTTTTCATAATTTAATAAATGAACCCTTGGATAGAAAAATATCGGCCAACTAAATTATATGATATTGTATTAGATGATAATTATAAAATAATGTTTGATACCATGGTCGAAACATTATTTATACCTCATATGTTGTTATACGGACCTCCTGGGACTGGAAAAACAACAACAATTAATTGCTTAATAAATAAAATTAAGGATAAATATAAAATGAAACATAATGTTATTCATTTAAATGCTTCAGATGATAGAGGTGTTGATATCATAAGAAATATTATATATAATTTTGCTCAAAGCGATGGATTCTTTACAAATACTAAATTAAAATTTGTTGTTTTAGATGAAGTTGATTCTATGACTAAAACGGCTCAACAATCACTTTTGTTATTATTAAATAATAAAAACGTTCGTTTTTTTCTTATTTGTAATTATATAAGTAAGTTAATACCAGCTTTGAGACATAAATGTTTAACTATTCATTTCTATAATATTCCAAATTATAAAAATTATTTAAATGATATTATATGTAAAGAAAATATATCTATTACAAATGCTAAATTAAATGATATTATATATAATTATTATCCGGATATTAGATGTATGGTAAATTCTTTACAGTATTATAAATATGTTAGGTGTGATTTTATAAAAGAAAAACATATTGAGTCTCTTTGTAATAATTATTCATTTATAAAATTAAAGAATTTCACAAATAATTTTAGTCTAAAAGAATTCAATATTAAATTATTTATGTATATATTATTAAACTATAAAATAGACTATGTTCTTATGTCTTATATGAAAAATATATTATTTAATAATGATATAGATTTTTTGAATAAAGTATTTTTTCCTTATTTATTTAATATTCAAAATTGATTTATAAGTATATTACAATATAATGTATGTCTCTTGACGATGCGTGGATGAAATTTATGATTGAGGGGTCAGATTCGGTTGAAATAGATGAAATTGTACCAAAGCTCATACCAGAATGCGGACCTATTGTTATTTCAACCAAAACCAAAATTTTATATTTCAACATAAGTGTTGATTTAAATTATATTTTTTGGAAACTATCTATGATTTCATACGATTATATGGGTGAAGGAATTATTAAAAAACAAATGAAATTTAATTTTCAAGATAGAGAAAGCGTCCAAGAATTTGAAGATAATATAAAAGATATTGAATTACCGATTGATATTAAAATATTAAACCAATTTGAAAATCCAAATGGACGAATTAAATTTAAAGATGTTAGAAAAGTTAGTATTGGATTATCAAAAAAAGATGTTATTAATTACAAAAAAAAATCTAAAAGCGCATTTTATAATTGTTTTGTTATCATTTATAGAATAATGTTTAAGGGTAAATATAAAGAAATACATTTAAAATTATTTAATTCTGGAAAAATAGAAATACCGGGAATACAAGACGATTGTATATTAGATATTGCGGTTCAAAAAATTATCGGTTTATTACAACCATTCTATAATTATATAATACATGAAGATATTTGCAAACGACAAACTATATTAGTAAATTCTAATTTTAATTGTAATTATTATATTCATCGCGAAAATTTATTTAGAATATTAAAAAAAGAATATAGTATAAAATGTTCGTTTGATTCTTGTAGCTATCCGGGCATTCAATGTAAATATAAATTATCAAATCAACAAGAAATATCATTTATGATTTTTAGGACAGGTAGTATTTTAATTGTAGGAAAATGTGAAAATGAAGATTTGTATAAGATTTATGAATATATCAAGACAATTTTAAATAATCATTTCTCTGAAATTTATCAACAAAATACTATCGCAAAAGTAATCAAACCAAAAAAAAAAATATTCAAAACTATTTATATTGCGTAAAATCTATATAAAGAAAAAAATATCAATAATTCATATGAGTGAAGAAATTCCTATTCCTAGTCAAAAAGTTTTAGTTAACGCATGTAAATTAGCGTGTAAAGAAGATAAACCAATTATGATGGACTATTGGGTGGATTCGCATAATTCTAAAGTTTTAATTGGTGTAAGAGAAAATGACGAAAAAATGTTGGTTCGCAGCGAAGAAGAATATACAAGTCCGATTTCTAAAATATTCAAAGTAGCCGAAGAATATATTATCATGACAGAGAACTCTATTTATTTAGTATCTTCTAAAATACCTTCTCGTAAGATCAATTAATTACATAACAAATTTGGATAATTAAACATATAGCACAAATAGATTTATTTCAATGAATCATAGAATTGAATTACTTTAGGATTTGATCTAATCTTACTAAAATCTAACCCTTGAATAAATAAACCTTCTAATGATTTAACTCTACTTAAAGCTACATAAGATTGACCAAATTCAAATATATTTGAGCCAATATTGATATTAGCATATTCCAATGTAATTCCTTGCGATTTGTGGATTGTAATTGCCCATGACAAAATTAATGGGATTTGTAAAATACCATTTGTCTCAAATGTATCATTCATCCATTTATGTCTTGATATAGTACGAATTGTATTTTTGTAAAAGAACTTTATAATAGGGTCATTTTGGTCATTAAACCCAATCACTTTCCCTTGACTACCGTTTATAATACCTTGTTCCTGGTCTAAATTAATAGTACACATTACTTGTGTTCCAATCTTTAATCTAATTTCTTCATCTACAATTAAATTCTTTTTTTGTTTTATAAGTTCGTCTTCTACTTTTTTATTAGGAGTATCTATATATTTCATTTTGTATACTTTTTCTTCACCTTCTAGTGATATATTTTCAAATAAATTTACTTGTTCTGCAAGTCGTTTTACTGGATATAATAATGTAGGTGATATTTGGTCATTCGGTTTTTTATTTAAACAACTTCTTAGAATATCTTTACTTTCTTGTGTAATGTTTCCTTCCCGAATCTCATTTAGTACTTTTTGGTATGTATTATCATCTTTTTGTCTAAAATTTTCGCATAATACAATCTGATTTTCAAAACAATCATTCCAAAAGGGTGATTCAAAACAAAATTTACTATCCTTAGATACAGGTGGTAATTGATGAAAATCTCCTGAAAATATAATCTGCATATTTCCAAATGGTTTTGTATTTCGTCGAAAATCTTGAGCAATACGATACAATAATTCAAATAATTCACACGATAACATACTTACTTCATCAATAATAAGTAAATCTGTATTCAACCATGCGTCGCGTTTACGATATTTAACAATTCGTTTCATAATAACTTCAATTGGGTCTGTTCCCAATCCAATACTACCCCATGAATGAATTGTTTTTGCGTTACAATCTAATAATAAAGCTGCACAACCAGTCATAGCAGTCACACTTACTTTTAGTCCTCGTTTTTTTGCGTTTTCGTATACATTTTTAATAAAATGTGATTTACCAGTTCCACCTGGACCAGTAATAAATACATTTTCGCCTTTCAAATACTTATCAAATGCTTTTTGTTGGCTTTCTGAAAGTTTATCCATTACAAAATTATATTAATTAATTATAAATCAATTTTGTATTTAAATATAATTTTGTATTTATATGTATGAATTCATTATTTAAATTTGATTTAGAGTCTTGTTTTATATCGTGTTATGCTCCTTGTCATGTATTTTCAATATTAAATAAACCACTTCATTCTTATGAATGTTCGTTTTTAATTTATATATTTGTGTTATGTTCCGTAATATTACCTATTTATTATTTAATAAATATAAAATCACCTTATAACGTGTTTTTATATTTATCTATATTTTGCTATGGAGTTTTATCTTTATTACATTATAATACAAGACAATATAGATACTATTCTGAAAATAAATATTATTCTTTTTTAATTTCCTTTTTTTTACCTATATGTTCAATGTCACAAATATACCGAGACAACGATTCAATTATTGTTTAATTTCAAAAACGGAATATTTCTATAATTTTTAATTGGGCGTTTTATTTTAGTTTGGTTTATTACATTTAATAACATATTTTTTTTTGGGTTATATATATTCATTTTACTTATTTTATTTTCTAAATATTTAAGCGGGTCAACTACTGGTTCAACGACGGATTCAACGACGGATTCAACGACGGATTCAACGACGGATTCAACGACGGATTCAACGACGGATTCAACGACGGATTCAACGACGGATTCAACGACGGATTCAACGACTGGTTCAACGACTGGTTCAACGACTGGTTCAATGACGGGTTCAACTACTGGTTCAACGATGGGTTCAACTACTGGTTCAACAACTGGGACGTCTTTTTCTTCTAAGACAACTTCTAAAACTATATTTGATATATCGGTATATTCGATTGACATTATATATATACAAATTATATTTTTTATTATACTATTCGCTAATAATTGTGTTTAGGATATCCTCCTAAATTATTAAATAAATTGTTATTAAATGTATGAATTCGGTATATTCACGTACTAATTTGAAATATTCTATTTTTGAATAAAATATAACTAAATATTTATTATTACATCATTCGCCATAGACAAAGCACCTTCCATCCAAGCTTGTTTTTTACAATAAGCTTCACCACATATATATATGTTTTCAATTGGATTTAACATTATATTATATATTTCATCTGAATTACTGTTTACTTTCCATGCGTGTGTTCCAACACTCCATAAATAAGGCACTATATATTCAGGTTCCTCTATAGATTTATTTGGAAATAATAGAGACAAATTATGCTGAATAATTTTCCGTAGTTTTTTGTCATTATTCAAAATAGATTTAAATGGATTTGTATCTATTCCGTCGGTATAAGATACCATAATAATTCCATTTTCCTTATCAATTGGTATTATTTGTCTCAATATATTGTTTGTAGTTGTTCTATTTAAATCATTGAACCATACATTCTTATATTTTGCGTATATTCTTATCAATGGAGCTTGATATAATACGTTTAAGTATTTATGTATTGGCTTTAAAATACTGAATTTATTTAATTGTTGAGCCTTAGTACAAAATATAATTTTATCTACTTTTATTTCTCTTTTACTTGTTTTTATTGTATTTACTTTTACGTCAGTTACCTTTTCATTTATATAAATTATTGACCCGTTTTTTATTATTTCTTCAGACATTCTAATACATAATTCACTTAAACCTTCTTTCAAAACATAATACTGCTTACTTATAAAATCATTCTTAAATGTTTGTATAGCATCATAAGCATTTAATTCTTTAAATTCAGTATAATAACCAAATATACTTAACAATAATTCTGCTTCTAAGAAACCAATAATATTTACACAATGTTGGTAAAAAGTTATTTGTCTCAATTCGTCGCTTATAATTGTTTTATGTATAATATTTTTTATACATGAATCAAAAGACACGTTTACATTTTTATAAGTATGAGGGGTTTCATTATATAATATATAATCTTGATTTTTTGGAATACTTATAGGAGTTAAATTAAATCTTTTTATAAGATTTAACAATAACAAATGAGTGTCATTAAATCTAGCTGCTCCTAATTCTAAAGCATCCTTAGTTAAAATGCGCCCACCTAAATAATCTCTTTCATCAAATAATACAACTTTATGTTTTTTGGATAACTCTAACGCACAATATAACCCGCTTATTCCGCCTCCAATAATTCCAGTATACATAATATAACGATTTAATTTTTTTTACGTTTACGTTTTGTTTTTTTACGTTTACGTTTTGTTTTTTTACGTTTTGTTTTACCAGCGATATGAAACCGTCTACTTATAGTATCCAATAAATTTAAAGGTAAATCACTCATATTTCCTGTAGTAATCCCTTGCCCCCTTGTATAAAGGGATTGTAATCTACCATATTCAGGTGTAACAAATTTATCTAAATCGTGTATAGGCACTTGATTATTTTGAATATATTTTCCATATTCTTTAATAGCATCATCTGTAAATGGATTTCCAGCAAATCGTAATTCTATCATAAATTCAGGTAGTACTGGAAAACGTTTTAACCTATTATTTTCACAACATAATATGCTTAGTTTTACATTGATAACTGGAAAATGTTTTAACCTATTATTTCCGCAATATAATGTTGTTAAATTGTCTGGTAAGTTAGGTAATATATTTAAGTGATTATGTTCACAATTTAATTCAAGTAAATTATTTGGTAAATTGGGTAGGTTTACTAATAAATTATTATTACAGAATAAAAAACTATCTCTCATGATAGTATTTGGTAAATCAGGTAATATAGTTAAACGATTATGATTACAATGTAATACATTTAGGTTATCAGGTAAATCTGGTAATGTTACTAATAAATTATTTTCACAGTGTAATACATTCAATTCTAGTGGTAAATCAGGTAATACAGTTAAAGCATTATTTTCACAATAAAATTCAGTGGCATCCTCTGGTATATTTGGAATATTATTATATCTCGTAGAAACATTATACTCATTTATCAATTCATATCCATTATATTTTAACGTATAGGTTGTCATATATATATATATATATTAAATTGATTTCCGACTTTTATATATAAATAACATATTTTCAAAATTAAATATTTTATTCATTATTTTTAACATTTCATTGGCGGTAATCTGATTATATATTTTATATTTTTCTTCTTTTGAATATATAATTTTACTTTTATTTATATATTGATCCATATATAAATCACTTATGTTAACTGTATTATCATGTAAATTC
>Ga0114998_10003269_pt1 | contig 12028 bp, 4 predicted proteins | sample ArcticOcean_MG_C_5_FD_87044 | JGI IMG/M metagenome (GOLD analysis project Ga0114998, IMG submission 87044) | Marine microbial communities from western Arctic Ocean - ArcticOcean_MG_CB4_138 | ecosystem: Environmental > Aquatic > Marine > Oceanic | place: Arctic Ocean: Canada Basin | collected...
AAGAAGAAATCTCCTCTTTGCTTGGGAACACTCCTCCTCTGTCTTCTTCTTCTTCTTCTTCGTATGCAAATTCTTCCTCTGATAACAATAAATCTTCTTCTTCTTCTTCTTCTTCTTCGAATGATCCGCTGCGTTCTTCGCTCGATCTGATTAAACCATCTCTTCCACAAAGTCTTCCTCTTCTTCTTCCTCTTCTTCTTCTTCTAACGAGTTTTGAGTTCGTTACGATTTCTGTCTTTGTCACACGAGTAGTATTCAATGAACGTAATAACATCTCATTCGCGATCGCACTCATCGCCTGTCCTTACTACTGTTCCTAATATTAAAATATCGATCGATTGATCCGATCGATTAATCGATCGATCGATTGATTGTTTAAAAAAAGTGACGACGACGACGACGGATTTTTCCAAAATCAGGTTCTTCTTCATCAGTCTTTTATCTCTCTATATTAAAAAAGAAATACTGTACAGTAAACGTTTATTATTAATAAATAACAACAAAGAGCGTACTAGTAGCATCGCCTCACTTTTACTGCTCTGCTTGGTACGGATATCTACTCACAACGACCCTGCTGCTGGTTCTGTTTCGTTTCAGTTTCAAGGAGAACTGCGACCTGAACATCAGCCGGAAAGAGGGGATGATGACTACGAAGGGCTCTTTACTGATTGATAAAGTAATCAGTAATCAAAATAGTAATCAAAATAGTAATACGAATAAACTATCGTCTTTGTGTCAAAGAAGAGACTTAATCGTTGGAGTATCTTCTACGGCGTTTTCGTTCGTTCTGTCGCAATCGACTGCGGTGGAAGCATCGACTGGTGCGACTAATAAGGTTAAGAACGAGAAGAAAAAAAGGAGTGACTTGGGCGAAATCGGGTTAGGATGTTGGTCGTGGGGAAACGAGTTCGTTTGGCAATACGACGAAACGATGGACTATGAGTTATCGAGAGTGTTCGATTTAGCAGTCGATTCGGGTATAAAGCTCTTCGATACGGCCGATTCGTACGGTGCGGATGGGAAATCGGAGAGACTGCTAGGGAAGTTTTGTCGAGAATATTACGACGACGCGAACGATGATGACGAGAAGAAAAAGAAGAAATCGAGAATAGATGATATTATTTTAGCCACGAAGTTCGCCCCGTACCCTTGGCGGATCACGAGCGATAGTTTCGTGAAAGCGGCGAAGGAGAGCGCGAATAGGTTCGGTCGAGAATCCATCGAATTAGGGCAATTACATTGGTCTACTGAGAACTACCAGCCATTACAAGAACGAGCGCTATGGGATGGAATCGCGAGAGCGTATGAGGAAGGAATAATTGAGAACGTTGGGTTATCAAATTACGGCCCGAGACAATTACAAAAGATTCATAAATATATGAGTAATCGTGGGATTCCGATTGCGACTTTGCAAGTACAGTATTCTTTACTCAGTCGGTTTCCTGAATTGAACGGAACTAAAGAGACTTGCGATGAGCTAGGCATTAAATTAATTGCCTATTCTCCTTTAGCTCTTGGTTTATTGACTGGAAAGTATTCCGTAGAGAAGCCACCGCCTGGATTACGAGGTCAAGCGTACAAAGGCGTTTTAAAACCTCTCCCGATCTTGCTCGAGACTATGAAGGAAGTTGCCGCGGTACATAATAAAACTTTACCTCAAGTCGCGCTTAATTATTGCATTTCAAAAGGTACTGTGCCAATACCGGGTGCAAAAAATACAAAACAATTGAAAGATAATCTCGGCGCCGTCGGGTGGAGACTCTCGAATTCAGAAATCATCGAATTGGATAAAGCGGCAGAGAAAGTCGGCGTAAGCGTGTCGCAGAACATATTCCAAACCGCATAGTAATCGCGCCCCTTGCATGTTTTTGTGTGTAAAATTATATTGTATCTAGTATAGAAGTAATCTAAAATCTACGTCGATTTCCCGTCTTTGCGCCGCCGCCGGATGCTCTCCTCTTATTTTTGACGATTTGCCCCCCTTGACCGCCGGATTTAAAGTCGCTCTCTTGCTTTTCGAGGAACGATAATACTTCCTTATGCTTCGCGTCTCTATCCTCGGCATCCGCAGCTTGCTCTTTCTCACGCGCGTGTTGCATGAATTGATTATCTTTACGAAGTTCGCGAACTGTTCCTCTCGCTTCTTTTCTGAGTTCTTTCTTAAGCTTCTTATTCTCTGCGCGTTCACGATTTGGATCGTAACTTTTACCTTTTTGATATCCGTCTTCTTCGTACATTGGATTAAACTGTTTAATCGCTTCAACAGTTTTTGCATGCCAAGCAAGCGATAATCGAACGCTACTCTTATTCGTTTTTTCAATATCATCGACGATAGCTTCGCACATCTTTGATACTTGGTCGAAAATGGCACTATTTTCTTTCGCCGAGAACGTCTTCAAAGAACGCACCAATCGCGTCAACGAAACTTGAACCTTTTGCAACATTTCGGGCGCGCACGGCACCTTTTGAACCGGTTTAATGAGATTTCCAAGCGTTGCAACCGCGTACCTTAACATTAACGCGCGTTCGTGAGCATCAGTGCGTGGATTTGTAGCATCATTTTTTTTTCCACGACGCGCTGAGCTCAAAAGTTCAGACAAAGAAAGTACTTCTTCATTTTTGCTTTTAATCGTCTTTGAATCTTTTCCAGCAGCTGCTTTTGAAGAAATTGGTTTCAACCAAGGGCCGCCGCACTGCTCTTGAAGATGAGTAGGCAAATCATCGTTCCACTTTTGATCACATTTATCGTTTTCAGCCGCCGCATGCACTAGTGCAGAAATTAAATTGAGAGCCTCTGGGAAAATGCGCATGGCAGGAACGGCGTACGCGCTCGCGAGCGCGCAAAGAATCACGGCACAATTCGCATCTCTGTCTTTTCGAATAGCGCAGTGCGAGAGAACGTTTCCTATATAAACCGTAGCTGGAGTAATAACAGCGTGCTGTTTATCAGTAGAGCTAAAAATATCCGCAAACAGACCGAGGAGTAAGATCGTTCTCGCTGGAGGTAAACCAGTTTCGCCAGAGCGCAAAGCTTTTTGTAAACGTTTGCCCATCTTTTCAATGCGCGCTTTTGCTACAGTTGCGGCGTAAAATGGCACTTGCGTCGAGATTTCCGAAATGTTTTTCGTGAGAACATTCAAATCTGCAACTGGTAATTGTTCTTTACCGCACATGGTTTCAAATCGCTGCAGTAAAAGACCGAGAAGTATTTGAATTTTTCGTCTATTTTCAGGCGCTAAACTTGGCGCGTTGCACGCTCGCATGCGCGTGATCACGATGGATACTTCATTTGACGAATATTTATTCATCAAATTTTCAAACTCATCGAACGTCTCGGGAACTTCAAACGTGAACGGAATTTCAGCAGATCCTTCAGTCATTGCTTCTTTCGCGCGAACAAGTTCATCTCGCGCTTTCTCGTCTTTCTTCTTCTTCGCTTCTTTCGATTGTGCTTTTTTATTGTTCGCATCTTCTTTATCTCTGTCTTCTTTTGCATCGTCGTCGTCGTCTAGGATAATTTCTCTATTTAAAATGTCGTCATCTTCTTCTTCGTCGTCGTCGTCATCAGAATCATTATCTTCTTCGTCATCTTCTTCTTCTTTTTCTATTTCTTCATCTGACGCTTTTTTCTTCTCGCCCTTTTTCGGCGGTACCGATACGCCATCGTTCAGAATGCCCAACTCACGAAGTCTCATTTTGCCCTTCTCCAATTTTTCATCCATTTTATTAGCTTCTTTGCGGAACTTCCCGGTCTCATCTAACTCTTCATCATCATCATCAGCGTCGTCGTCATCGTCATCATCTGAGCTTTCTTCTTCATCGAATTCATCGGAATCTTCTCCATCGTCGTCGTCGTCATCTTCATCATCGAGCGCAAAACCATCCTCGAGATCTTCACCTCCTCCTCTCGAAGAAGATGGATCGGCGCCACTTTTCTCTGCCGACGGCTTTTCTAACTTCCGAGCTTTATGTCGTCTTAACGCGTATCCACCCAATGGCGCATCATCGTCGCCATTCATTCTATCGTAATCATCGTCATCTGAAACGTCGCCTCGCATACGTTTCAATCGCGCTCGTTCAGCTTCTTCGAGTTGTCTTTTCTCTCGCGCTTCGACTTGTTCGGACGTTTTCGCGGTATCAGCCGCATGCGCTCGCGCCTCTAATGCTAATGATTTCGCAATTTTATCATAATCACTTTTTGTTCCTTCGTCATTTGGCAGCCCGGCTTCTAAAATGTTCAACGACGTATTTTTATTCGTTGGTTTCAAATGTCCAACGGCCGTTCGCAAAGCGCCTTGTAATAAACCGCCTTGACTGATTACTCGAAAATCTGCGTCGAGTTTATCTAACAGTTCTTCATCGTCATCGCGTTGTTTAGCTTTTTCGGCTTTGTAAAATTTACTTTTTTGTATTAGTTCGTCCATCACTTCCTTTTTCGTTTTTCTCCTCTCCGTATTATTATTATCGTCGTCGTTATCGTTGTCTTTATCGTTATCATCCTCACCGTTTTCTTTCTTGCGAAATCCACCTCCATTATCGTTATCATAATCGTCCTCATCTTGCTCGAAATCGCCTCCACCAAAGTGCATCCTCCTCGTCATTTCCTCGTTCATTAATTTTCTCGCGTAATCATCGTCGTCCGAATCCGAATCGAACTTTGCGTTTGCAATTCTCCTCTCATCTAACGGTTTCCCGAGATGTGTTAAATTCATTAACCGATCATCATCATCATCATCATCATCATCATTACCGTCATCGTTCAACGAGAACTGCGTGTTCTTCCGTTTCTTCCTTAATTGCCCTAATCTCGCTCGTTGTAAGCGCCCGATCGCTTTCTCTTCCATGGACATCTGCGCGTTCGCGCTTGCACCAAAACGAGCGTCATCTCTGCTTTCTCCGAACCTCAAGTCAACGAACGCGTTCGCCTTATTCGCGTGTTGATGTTCCACTAATAAAGTCCTCTCTCTCTTCTCGAAGCCCTCTCGTCTCGCCTTTAGGACGTTCCCTTTAGCGCCTTTCATTCGTCTTCCTAGAACCTCGAACTTCTGTCTCGAGCTCTTCCTCTCGAACACTGACGCGTTGTTCTCTCTCTTACTCGGACCATCGACGATTGGAGCGCTCGTTTTCCTATCATCTTCACCACTCCCCCCTTTTTTGTCAAAGTGTTTGTACTTCTTCATTCGAGGATTCGCGGGTTTCTTCTTCTTCTTCGCCATTGGCCTCTCCCTCCTCTCTCCTCCGAATCTTCTTCTTCTAAATCTTCTAAATCTTCTTCTTCTAAATCTTCTAAATCTTCTTCTTCTTCTTTTAAATCTTCCGAGTACTCTTAAGCTTTCACAGAATTATTATTTATACTCGTACGAGTATATTTATTTAGTAGAGAGGAGCTCCTCTCTTACTCTCTTACTCTCGCGATCTGGCTCGATAAATCTCTCTCTTACGTATAATAAACAACCAGTGTGAACAGAGAGAGTGTTGTTCACTATACTGTATTAGTATACAATTGTTATACTCTATTATTCCTACTACTATTAGTACGTTTTGGAAATAGTTCTCGTTTTCTGCAGAAGTGATTGTTGGCAGTTTTTTTGGCGGCGGCTTACAGTGTAGTCATAAGAAACTTTACACTCTATTTTAATCCATATTTAATCATAAACGTATAACAGGAAGAAGCACACAAATAGTGAAAGAACTTAAATGGTCGCAATTGCAGAGAAGAAGAAGAACATGGGGAAGAATAGTGATGATGTGAATCGAACGAACGAGTCAGAGGAGGCGTTCCCACGCGGTGCAAAAGAAGATTACGAAGAAGAAGATGAAGATGACTTCGAGGACGACGAAGAAGGGAACGCGAGAAGAAAAAGAAAGGAAAGGATCAATGATGATCAAAAAAAACACGCGTCCGTCGATCAGAAGAAAGGGAAGAAAGCGACTCAGACGAGTGATGCGAATAAGTACGTCGAGGTCCTGAAGTGGAAGCAGTTGAAGAAGAACGTGAAGTTACTCGCAATCGTGCAACAAGTGACTCAGAAAGGATTAATAGTTTCCTTACAGAACGGGTTGAAAGGGACGGTATCGAGAGCTGAAGCGTCGGATGTTTTCTTTACCAGTGAGAATGCGAACGATACTCGTAAATTGAGTAAGAAGAAGAAGATGACGACGAAGACGACGAAGTCGAATAAAACAGAAGACGCGTTTGACGAGGAATTCAGTAGCAGCAGTAGCGAAAGCGAGAGTGAGGAGAGCGACGACGACGATGACGATGACGACGACGATGACGACGACGATAAAGAGAATTCGAGGAAGAGGATTGACTTAGAGGCTTTGTTTCACATAGGACAAGTCGTTCGATGTTCCGTTTTAAAGCTCGATAAAGGGAAAACGGGAGGTAAACGCATCGAATTGACTTTGCGTCTCTCGCAAGTATGCGCTGGATTAAACGAAGAATCCTTAACGGAAGGTTCGTGTGTCCCAGCAGTCGTTTCTTCAGTCGAAGATCATGGATATATCGTAGATTTTGGTATCAATGGATGTTCTCAACGAGGTTTTTTGCCCCGCGACGACAGCGCGCTCGATGATGATGGAGAAAAGCATAAAACGAAATCGCTCCTGAAAGGGCAACTCATCGAAGTCGTCATCTCTTCTGCTCCAAAAGGGAAGAAACAAACGACGACGACGACGACGACTGTGAAGGATAATAAGAAAAATAATAAGAAAAATAACAACTACGACGTGTACAAAGTGATCGCAGATACGAAACGATGCGCAAACGCAATTGCGCAAGAAAATAAATCAACTTTGATATCTACGCTTCTTCCCGGCATGTTAGTGAAAGCGCGCGTAAAGTCTGTTCTTGACGACGGTATTTCCGTCACGTTCTTGACCTATTTCTCTGGAACAATCGATTGTTTTCACATCGCACAAGAAGATACGCGTACGTTCAAGGCTGGACAAAAGCTACGCGCGCGCGTGATATTCGTCGATGCTCAAAATAAGCGCGTAGGTTTATCTTTGCAACCGCATTTACTCGAGGCGCAATCATCAGCGCATATTCTTCCCTCAAACGGGACAATTTTCGAAAACGCAATTATAAACAGAGTAGATCCAAGCGTTGGTATTTCGCTTCAAATTAGTCAAGCAGGTAAAAAAAGCAGCATCGCCGCGTACGCTCACGTTTCACATCTCTCCGATGAGCACGTAGAAAAAGTAGAAAAGAAGTTCAAAGTAGGAAAACGAGTGAAAGTTCGCGTGATTGGCCATCGATTGTTAGACGCAGTCGCAAACGTAAGTTTGAAGAAATCTGTGTTGGAACAACCTTTTTTCAGCTTGGAAGAGTTAATTCCCGGGATGATCGTGAAAGGTGAAGTGTTAGCGACGGAGCATTTTGGAGCGATCGTGAAACTAGCCGAAGGTGTCAAAGCTCTATGTCCGCCAATTCACGTTTCCGATATCGTTGGTCGAACGACGTCATCAAAAGTCGTTCCTGGCGCTATATTGAAATTTAGAGTGCTAAGCGTCGATCAAGCGAGACACAGAGCTATTGTTACGCATAAACGCGCGTTGATTAAATCTGAATTACCCGTGCTAAAGACTATAGATGACGCAATTCCTGGTAGAACTACGCATGGGATTATTTCTGGAATCGCCGAATATGGCGTTTTCATTACTTTGTATGGAAATTTGAAAGGCTTGGCAGGATCGCAAGATCTCGGACTCGCCGAAGGAGAAAGTGTCGACAGCGCGTTTGCAGTCGGTCAAGTTGTGCGAGTGACAATCGTGTCCGCAGATCGTGGAGAAAACAAACTCAGACTTTCTTTGACAAGCGGTGGCGCGCGCGATGATGATGCGAACGATACTAATGGCAGCATATCTATATCAACAGAAGCGGTGTTGATTGGTTCTACTAAAGTTACTTCTGCGACGATTATTAAAATAAACGAGAGCTCGAGTATTATTGAAGTGACTGCGACGGGTGGAGAAGGTTCGTTTCAAGGAGTAATCGCGTTTGCGCATTTGTCCGATAGCCCCGTAACGGCTTTGAACATGGCATCGACTTTAAAAGCTGGAGAAATCTTGGCCGGTCCTTTCGTTATAATCGATAAAAAGTCGAAGCGAGTAGTATTGAGTCGCAAACTCTCTATTTTAGATGCAGTACAAAATTCGAATCTTCCAGATAAGCCGGAAAAAGCAAAGGCGGGTACGATATATCCAGGATATGTCGCATCTACATCATCGGCTGGTGTATTTGTGCGATTTTTAGGATCACTCACTGGTTTAGCACCTCCTTCTCAGCTTCCAGATGGTTCCAGTCCAACGGATTCTTTCTTTACGGGACAAACTGTGCAAGCTATGGTACTTTCAATAGATACCGAATGCACTCCGCCGCGCCTTTCACTTTCTTTGCGGTTGCAAACAACTATGCAACCTTTAGCGGATTCATCTTTGATTCGTTCTTTCTTTGCAGATCTCGATTTCCTTGAAGTCAAAGCGTTGCAAAATCCCGAAGTAGCTGAGACATTGTTATCTGAAGAGACTGTTCGTTTGTATGGACCTGGATCTGATATTGAAGGATCTATAAACGAGACAAAAGATTATGGAGTTTTAGTCGATGTCGATGAGGACGAAAATGCCGTTGGATTGGTTTCTCCGCATCAGGTCCCGGAAGACATCGAAGTCGATAATCTCGTTCCCGGTACTCGTTTGTCCGGCAAAGTTTTAGACGTCTCGAGACGCGAAGGTGTGATTGATATTGGCAAAGTCAACGTAGTGACGAAGAAGAATGCAACAAAAAAGAAGAAAGGAAAGAGTTCTACCACGTCGCTTAAGAAATTGAAAGTAGGCGACGTCACTGATGCCATTGTTGAGCTCGTCAAAGCTGAATACGTCATTTTATCGCTTCCGAATTACTCCGATGCGATTGGGTACGCTCCGGTGCACTATTGTAACTTTCGCTTAAACGATGCTTCTGAACGCTTTGTGGTAAATCAAAGAGTGAGCGCAGTAGTCGCAAAACTTCCATCGACTTCAAAAGAAGAAGGAAACTACAACAATCGGCTATTGCTCACCGTTCCGTTTGTTGATACTGATAAAGACCGTCGCGGTCCAAAGGTTGGAACTAAATTTGAAGGCGTCATTTCAGAGCTTCAGCCGCTTCAGGCGCTCGTATCGCTTCCGAATAGCAAAAAGGGTCGCATTCACATCACCGAAAGTGGGTCTATTGGGGATTCAAAGTTTCCATTGGAAGAACTATCGCTCGGTACGACTGTGAACGTAGCCGTTCTTGGTATGGCTGGCGATCGAGGAGGATTGATAGATCTCACCCTTTGCAACGATGACGACGAAGATGATGAAAATGTGTACAAAAGACCAACTTTGCATACACTAGAAGCTGGTCAATCTATTGATGCGTACGTCATTTCAGTGTTACCAGACGGAGTGAAGGTTAGTATTAGACCCGAGCTATCGGCTTTCGTTCCTTTGATTGAGACTGCGAGTTCAATCAAAGAGCTCAAAAAGCCGCTCGAGGAACGATTTTCAAAGGGAGAAAAAATCAAAGCAACAATAGTCAACGTAAACGTTTCCAAAAAACACGTCGATGTATCTTTCCGTGAACAAAAAGCAATTAGCGTTGGTGCTAAACTATGTGGCGTCGTTTCGCGCTTTAATAAAGGCGTTTCTATGATGGTAAAGCTTAGTTCCCACGTCACAGGACGAGTTTTCTTGACCGATGTCTCGGATGAATTTAAAGAAAAGCCGTTTTCTGGAATGAATGTGAATGATATCGTTGAAGTTCGCGTGGTTTCGATGAAATCGAGCGGTGGCGAAGTCGATCTTTCGATGAGGAATTCTTTGCTGAGCAAATCTTCATCGTCGGCGGCGGCGGTTGATGGAAAGAAAGTGGCGAATCCGGATATTACTAGCGCAGAGGGTCTTCAAGTGGGACAAGAAATTGCTGGTTACGTCAAATCTGTAAACAAAGCTGGATGCTTTGTTGCACTTTCGCGCAACGTCGATGCACTTGTCAAGCTTAAGAATCTTTCTGATGGCTTTGTTGAAAAACCATCGGTTGAATTTCCTCCTGGACACTTAGTTCGCGGGCGCGTCTTATCCGCCGATGCAAAATCAAATCGAGTCGAAATATCCTTGCGTACGAATCAATCTGACTCAAAAACACTAAACAAAGATGCAGTTGCGAGTTTGAAAGTCGGCGATGTCATCATGGGAACTGTCCGCAGCGTTCAATCGTTCGGCGTTTTCGTCACGTTGGACGATTCTGGCGTATCCGGTTTATGTCATATTTCAATGTTTGCCGATGTTCACTTGAAGGATGACCTCGCTAACCACGTTCGAACTGGTGAACGCGTTCGCGCAAAGATCATGAAAATAGATTACGGAACAAATAAGGTTTCGCTCGGCATAAAGACGTCGGTTTTTGATGATGATGATGATGGAAAGGCTTCTGATGCGCGCTCGGACGATGGAGAAGAAATGGAAATGCAGGAAGATCTTTTACTTTCTGACGACGATGAGGATGTAGATGATGATAGCGATGATGATAGCGATGATGAAGAAGAAGAAGAAGCAAGAAACGAAAAGGATATGGATATAGACGACGATCCAGAGGATTCCGATGCCGAAGATGATTCTGATGCCAAAGACGATTCTGAAAGTGAAGAAAGTGATGATGATGACGATGAACAGAGCGACGAAGATGAAAAAGATGTTGGATTTTCTTGGGACGAGGAAGAAAACGAACGAAAGCAGAGACTTCAAGCAATGAAGAGAGTTCGAGACGAATCAACGAATGATGAAGATGGAGAAAATGTTAAACTCACGAAACGCGCAAAACGTCGGAAAGCCCGAGAGTCTGAAATGGAAATTTTGAAGCAAGAGCAACATTTGCGAGACGAAGGTCGTCTTCCCGAAAGCGCCTCTGAATACGAAAAGTTGATTTTAGCTTCACCTTTATCTTCGTTTCTGTGGATTCGATACGTCGCATTTCAAGTAAGCGTCGGTGCGTACGAGGATGCGCGCGCAGTCGCCGAACGCGCGTTGGACGCAATACCCGCGCAAGAGGAAGATGAAAGAATGAACATCTGGATCGCGTATTTGAATCTAGAAAACGCTCATGGCTTGCCAAATTCAAAAGAAGCCGTATCGAGATTGTTCAAGCGCGCGGTAACTTTAGCAGATCCAAAGAAATTACACCTCGTCTTGGTGGACATGTACATGCGCACGGAGCAAACTGAGATTCTCGAAGAGACGTTGAAGCTCGTTGTGAAAAAGTTTCGTCCAAGTTGCAAAGTATGGCTGACGTACATTCGTTACGTCACGCTTAAAGGTGACCAGGAAGGTTCGAGGAAACTTCTCGATCGCGCGACTACTTCTTTACCGAAACGAAAACATATCAAACTCTTGGTCAAAGTCGCTTTGCTCGAAATGAAAGAAGGTGACGCAGAGCGCGGACGAACGATGTTTGAAGGCATATTGCGCAACTACCCAAAAAGAACGGATATTTGGTCCGTCTACATAGATCAAGAGATTAAGCAAGGTATTACGGAAAGAATTCGAGCGTTGTTCGAACGTGCGACACATCTCGATCTGAACGCCAGAAGCATGAAGTTTTTGTTCAAAAGATATTTAGAGTTTGAGCGTTCTCAAGGTAACGCCGAACGAATGACGTACGTGAAATCGAGAGCGATGGAATACGTCGAGCGAACGCTTAACAATAACAGTAGTATCAATAACGATTACTAGAATTGATTATACTTATATCAAAATACTAGATTTATTATCGTTTTTTCTTCGTTTTTTCTTCGTTTTTCCTCGTTTAAAGATTTGTCGATAAAATATGAAAAGACCATCACAACGAGGTTGTGCGTTACTTTTCTAAACCGCTTTGCTCGTGCGAATCAAATAACGAGAACATACATAAAACAAACGTCATCATCATCAAAGATCAAGAAAAAGAACGAAGAGGAAGGGGAAGACGCGCAATTGTCATTAACGATTAGCGGTAAACTCAGAC
>Ga0114998_10003284_pt1 | contig 12000 bp, 10 predicted proteins | sample ArcticOcean_MG_C_5_FD_87044 | JGI IMG/M metagenome (GOLD analysis project Ga0114998, IMG submission 87044) | Marine microbial communities from western Arctic Ocean - ArcticOcean_MG_CB4_138 | ecosystem: Environmental > Aquatic > Marine > Oceanic | place: Arctic Ocean: Canada Basin | collected...
CCGAGGATGTGGATGGATCTGGTGATGTGAAATACCATCTTGGCGCATCGTCTGATCGTGAGTTTGACGGTAACAGTGTACACCTGTCGCTCACCGCAAACCCAAGCCATCTTGAGGCTGTAAACCCAGTAGTTCTTGGCAAAGCCCGCGCCAAACAAGACCAAAAAAACGACACTGAGCGCACAAGCGTTTTGCCAATCCTCCTACACGGAGATGCCGCATTCGCAGGTCAAGGCATTGTGGCAGAAGGCTTTGGCCTGTCAGGGCTCAAAGGCCATAAAACTGGCGGCACTATGCACATTGTAGTTAACAATCAAATAGGTTTTACAACAGCTCCACATTTTAGCAGGTCTTCACCGTACCCCACAGACATTGCATTGATGGTTGAAGCGCCAATATTTCATGTGAATGGCGATGATCCCGAAGCTGTAGTCCATGCCGCGCGCGTGGCCACAGAATACCGCCAAAAGTTCAAAAAAGATGTGGTTTTGGATATTATTTGCTACCGTCGCTTTGGCCATAACGAAGGCGATGAGCCGATGTTCACCAATCCAGTGATGTACAAAAAAATTAAAACTCAGAAAACCACTTTAACGCTTTATACTGACCGTTTAGTCCGTGATGGACTAATCCCAGAGGGCGAAATTGAGGACATGAAAGCGAGTTTTCAGTCATTCCTTAACGCTGAATTCGAAGCGGGAAAAGACTATAAGCCGAATAAAGCCGATTGGTTGGATGGCCGCTGGTCCAAAATGAACCGCTACGGCGAAGAATACCAACGTGGCGCAACAGCTATGGCGGAGAAAACATTTGACGATGTGGCTGAAACTCTATGCAGAGTTCCAGAAGGATTTCCCGTACACAAAACCATCCAGCGCATGTTGACTGCCAAGTCTAAAGCCCTGAGTGCGGGTGAAGGCATTGACTGGGCCACCGGCGAAGCCTTAGCCTTTGGGTCCTTGCTGACCGAAGGACATGCTGTGCGCCTCTCAGGACAAGATAGTGCAAGGGGCACCTTTAGCCACCGCCACTCCGCACTGATACATCAAGACACCGAAGAGCGATACTATCCACTCAACCATATCCGCGAAGGCCAAGGCCAGTATGAGGTCATCGATTCAATGCTCTCAGAATATGCAGTTTTGGGTTTTGAATATGGCTACACCCTCGCTGAACCCAATGCTTTGGTGATGTGGGAGGCTCAGTTTGGCGACTTTTCTAATGGCGCACAAATTATGTTTGACCAGTTTATCTCCAGCGGTGAAAGCAAATGGCTGCGAATGTCAGGGTTAACAATGCTGCTGCCACATGGGTTTGAGGGCCAAGGTCCCGAACATAGCTCCGCGCGCTTGGAAAGGTTCTTGCAGATGTGTGGCCAAGATAACTGGATCGTAGCTAATTGCACCACACCAGCGAATTACTTTCATATTTTGCGCCGCCAAATTCACCGCACCTTCCGTAAGCCTCTTGTTTTGATGACTCCAAAATCTCTACTGCGCCATAAAATGGCAGTATCCAAGCGCAGCGAATTTACCATCGGATCCAGTTTCCACCGCGTGTTATGGGATGACGCCCAGTACGGTAATTCCGATACTAAGCTGGTATCTGACAAAAAAATTAAGCGTGTTGTCATCTGCTCAGGCAAGGTTTATTTTGATCTTCTCGAAGAGCGTGACGCCCGTGGGATCAATGATGTCTATCTACTGCGTATCGAACAGTTTTATCCTTTTCCAGCCATTTCGATGGTCAGTGAATTAGAACGGTTCAAGAAAGCTGAGATTGTTTGGTGCCAAGAAGAGCCAAAAAACCAAGGGGCGTGGAGCTTTATTGAACCCAATATTGAATGGGTGCTGACCCGCATTGGCGCCAACCATGCCCGCCCAAGCTATGCTGGTCGTGCCACATCTGCATCGCCCGCAACGGGCCTTGCATCGATACATAAATCACAACAAGCCGCGCTCGTAAATGAAGCGCTTACGCTGAAAGGATAAGACTGTGTCCACTGAAATTCGCGTCCCCACATTGGGCGAATCTGTAACCGAAGCTACCGTTGCCACTTGGTTCAAAAAGTTAGGCGATCAAGTTGCTGTTGATGAAATGCTCTGTGAATTAGAAACTGATAAGGTCACCGTCGAGGTGCCCAGCCCAGTGGCAGGCACAATCTCTGAAATAGTGGCCCCAGAAGGCACTACCGTCAACGCAGACGCCTTGCTTGCACAAATTAGTGAAGGCGAGGTGGCTACTGCCCCCGCCACCAGTACCGCAGCCCCAAAAGTAGCAGTTGAAGCGGTCAACGTGATGGTTCCAACTCTTGGTGAAAGCGTCAGCGAGGCCACTGTTGCAATTTGGTACAAGCAACCTGGGGACACCGTAGCGCGAGATGAAATGCTCTGTGAGTTGGAAACTGATAAGGTAAGTGTCGAAGTCCCAGCCCCAGCAGCTGGCGTCCTCGGTCAAATTCTGGCCCCACAAGGCAGTACAGTGCAAGCCGGCGGTGAATTGGCTATAATAGGCGGTACGGTTTCTGTAGATTCAGCGGCTGTTCTTGAAATCAACAAACCAGAGCTTAGCAAAGACGTAGAAGACGCCCCCTCTGCAAAGAAATTGATGGCTGAAAGAGGGCTAGACCGTACTAAATTAGTGGCGACCGGTAAAGATGGACGCATTATGAAGGAAGATGTGCAAAAAGTACTTGTCGCAGCCCCCACATCCCCTACTGACACTGTCCCCCGAGCCGCTGTGTTAGTGGATGATGCCGCTCGTGAAGAACGGGTAAAGATGACCCGCCTGCGCCAAACTATTGCGCGCCGCCTTAAAGATAGCCAAAACACTGCAGCCATGCTGACAACCTACAACGAGGTAGACATGACGGAAGTCATGGCACTGCGGAACGAATACAAAGACCTGTTTCTCAAAAAGCATGGTGTAAAGCTTGGGTTCATGTCGTTTTTTACTGTGGCTTGCTGCCATGCGCTCCGTGAAGTACCCGAAGTTAATTCCGAGATCGATGGAACAGACATCGTCTACAAGAATTTCGTCCACATGGGTATTGCCGCCGGCACACCTACAGGTCTTGTGGTGCCCGTTATCCGTGAGGCAGATTCTATGTCTTTTGCTGAGATAGAGGGGGCCATTGCAGAAAAAGGCGCCCGCGCCCGTGATGGCAAGCTGTCCATGGCCGAAATGCAGGGTGGGACCTTCACTATTTCAAACGGGGGCGTCTATGGCTCCCTGATGTCTTCACCTATCCTCAACCCACCACAGTCTGGCATCGTTGGCATGCATAAAATCCAAGATCGCCCCATGGCGTTAAATGGCCAGGTTGTTATTCGACCAATGATGTATCTGGCGTTGAGTTATGATCATCGAGTAGTAGATGGCAAAGGTGCAGTTACCTTCTTGGTGCGGGTGAAAGAAGCGCTGGAAGATCCTCGGCGTCTATTGATCGATTTATAGGCGGCGGCGAAAATGATACAAGAACTTACAGCATTCGCGCTGGCCCGAATTTTACAAGTACTTCAGTTATGCGCCATGGCCATCTATAATTTGGCTTGTAGGGCTTGGCGCAACACTATTCAGTGTAGTGGCTGCTCTTCTTTGATATCCTTCCAGCTCCAAATACACTTGGGTTTGGCGCAGCTATCTAATTTAATTATAACCGCGTGGCGTTTGCCCATTTTTCCCAAAGCAAAGGACGTTTTCTATGGCTTCTTATGATGTAATTGTGATTGGCTCTGGCCCAGGCGGCTACGTCAGCGCCATTCGTTGTGCGCAATTGGGCTTTAAAACAGCCTGCGTAGAAGGGAGTGATACACTTGGCGGTACATGTCTCAATGTGGGCTGCATTCCTTCCAAAGCCCTCTTGCATGCAAGTCATCAGCTGCACGAAGCCGAACATAACTTTGCTAAAATGGGCTTAATTTCTGACAAACCAGTTGTAGACTGGCAAAAAATGCAAAACTATAAAACTGAGGTAATCGACGGCAATACCAAGGGCATCGAGTTTTTATTTAAGAAAAATAAAATTGACTGGTTGAAGGGTTGGGCCAGCATCCCAGCCGCAGGTCAAGTTCTTGTCGGAGACAAGACCCACAGCTCTAAACACATCATAATTGCGACCGGTTCGGAACCATCAGTCCTGCCAGGGATAGATATCGACGAAAAAAATATTGTAACTTCCACCGGCGCGCTCACCTTAGGTGAAATCCCAGCTAAGATGATAGTTATTGGCGCTGGCGTGATTGGTCTAGAACTGGGATCAGTTTATGCTCGACTAGGCAGTGATGTTGAAGTTATTGAATTTTTGGACGAAATCACACCAGGTTTGGATGCGGAGGTTCAAAAAGCTTTCCAGCGCATTTTAAAAAAACAGGGGTTAAAGTTCATAATGGGGGCCGCGGTAAAATCTGTCACTGTCAAAAATGGCAAGGCTACCGTTAGCTATACCAAACTTAAGAAAGACACAAAGCATCAGGCCCAAGCCGATGTTGTGCTAGTCGCAACTGGGCGCAAGCCTTTTGTGGATGGCTTGGGCCTAGAGACACTAGGCGTTGCCCTAACCGATCGCGGGCAAATTCAAACTAATGCGAATTATGTCACCTCGGTGCCAGGGGTTTATGCGATAGGCGACGCAATCACTGGACCAATGCTTGCGCATAAAGCAGAAGATGAGGGCATAGCCGTGGCTGAGATATTGGCAGGCCAAGCCGGGCATGTAAATTACGGAGTAATTCCCGGCGTAATCTATACACACCCAGAAGTTGCCAGTGTAGGCCAAACAGAAGAACAATTAAAAGCCGCAGGGCTTAATTATAAGGTTGGTAAGTTTGCCTTCATGGGTAATGGCCGTGCCAAGGCAAATTTTGCGGCTGACGGCTTTGTCAAAATACTAGCCGACGCAGTTACTGATCGTATTTTGGGCGCACATATCATCGGGCCGATGGCGGGTGACTTAATCCATGAAGTCTGTGTTGCAATGGAGTTTGGGGCCGCTGCTGAAGATTTGGCGCGTACATGCCACGCCCATCCAACCTATTCTGAGGCCGTACGTGAAGCCGCACTTGCCTGCGGGGTTGGGGCAATACATATCTAAAACAGTGATTTATGAATATTTTTAATTTGCTAGCATCCTTAACCCTTGCGTCACATCGGCGCGCACCGCTACCCTAAGTCCTGGTTCGTCACCCGCCCTCAGAGCAGCTAAGATCAACCTATGATTGACTGGTGGGTCTTTGCGCTGCAGCCGGCCATAAAGCGCCCGCATCGTTGGTCCCATTTGTAGCCAAACAGTTTCCACTGTGGCCAACATCGCAGGAGCTTGTGCCCGCAAGTAAAGTGTTCTGTGAAACTCAAGATTAGTTCGGATGTAAGTGACCGCATCAGCCTTGGCCACAGCCACTGCAATTGCACTATTAATTGTCTGCAAACGTTCTACCAATGCCATGTGCGCACGTGGCAGGGCGCGCGTGGCGAGCTCCACCTCTATCAGCGCCCGAAGGGACGCTAGTTCTTCAATACGATCATTTGACAACTCAGGGGTCTGGAACCTCCCAGTAACTGATATACTCAGGGCACCCTCTGCCGCCAAGCGTTTCAAAGCTTCACGCACCGGCGTCACAGATACACCAAATTCAGACGCTACCCCACGAAGAGTGATAGCCTGCCCTGGACCCATCTCACCATACATTATCCGCATCCGAAGCGTTCGAAACAGCTGGTCGTGCGCTGCAAGGTAGCTGTCTTGTAATTTCTCTGCCATATTTATTTGTGATCACATTCTAGAATGTATGTCAAATACGGACCACTTAAAATTGGTAACTGTGTAACTCTTCACCATGATCTTTCAACCAAGCCCGGTAAGTAGCATAGGCAGGATAGAGATACTCGACTACTGCCCAAAATTGTGGCGAGTGGTTCATCTGCACTAAATGCGCGACCTCATGCGCCGCCACATAGTTAAGTACCTCTGCTGGAGCCATAATCAGCCGCCAAGAGTAGTTGATATTTCCTTTTGTAGAACAGGAGCCCCAACGCGACGTGGTATCTCGCAACGTGAGCTTCCCATAAGATTTTCCCAAGGCCGCTGAGTAGCGGTCAGTAGCTTCTGCCAACCGCTGACGGGCTTGCAGCTTTAGAAAAGCTTTAACCCGAGCAGCAACCATGCCGTCAGCTCCAGGAACCAAGAGCTTAGCACCAGTTTTGCGCACTTGCCGGCCCTGCCACCTACAAATGGTCAGCAACTCACCCTGAAATAATACCATGCCACCGAATGCCGCCTCAGCACTTTGCGGTAGATCTGCTAAGTGGGCGCGAATCCAAGATTCTTTTTCAAAAACAAATTTTTCTGCCTCCCTAATTTGGCAAGACACCGGCAAACTTAACGTAACAATGCCTTTGAGCCTCAAAATACGTAACGACATCCGCTTTGCCCGTTTGGATCGCCTCAGAATAATGGTAATCTTGGGGTTTCCAGGCAATATTATATGCTGAACCGAGACAATTGATTCAGAATTCATCCAAGACATCCACGAATTTATAGATTTCACCTTTGACACCGCCTCTTCTCTATGGCACTCGACACAGATTGTCACCGATTGCAAGAAGGGAAAACCCATGCCGAAAGAAGAATGGGGTACCAAACGTATTTGCCCCACCACAGGCAAGCGTTTTTACGACCTGAATAAAAATCCGATTATTAGCCCCTATACGGGTGAAACTGTTGCACTTGATGCAAACAAAGGCCGCACCATGGTGGCTGATGCTGAAGATGCGCAGACAACAAAACTACACGAATCTGATGCGGATGCCGATGAGGTTGTGTTGGAAGACGACGATGATGTTGAAGTAGATTTGGGCGATGATGTGCTTGATGACGACGATGATGACACCGTTTCACTTGACGAGATCGCCGATGTCGCTTCAGACGACGACGATGGCTAAAATTCCTTGCTTGGCGCGCTGATTTACTCTTGATCCCGCGCCAAGCCTTGCCTAGAATTACAAAGTGTTAAGGGCCCTTAGCTCAGCTGGGAGAGCGCCTGCATGGCATGCAGGAGGTCAGCGGTTCGATCCCGCTAGGGTCCACCATTCCACCTAAAACCTAATAAGACAAAGCAGATATTGTCCGCAGGGTGCAAAATGCGCCTAAATAATAACAAGAGGTTATGATAAAGGTGCCCCACAAAGAAATCCACAGGCTTACTAATGCAAAACGGGACGTGTGCTCTTAAAAAGGGTGAATTGCATAGACCGTAAGATTTCAAGTAGCTAAGCGGCTGGAACACAAGGTGTATGATGCGGGACTTATAACTGATCATTAAGACTTCATATAAACGGTAATTGTGGTCAGTTTAACACTGTTACAAATTTAGGTGAGATGTGAGTTCTGAGGGGGCTATGAGAATAAAATGGCTCCCAATTCACAATCAAGTTGTGATATCTTGCAACCCAAGGTCACAATAAATTCAGTGGGGTATCAAATAAATCATTGACTGATATATAAATACCTCGCACCAATTCCGACCATAAATAGAGACAAGTCATAAGTTTTTTTCAGTTAAAACACCTAGCTTAACGTCCGGCGGACAGCATCTTTCCAGCCATCGTATAGTGCATCACGCGTCGCGTCAGGCATTTGAGCTTCAAAACGCTGATCCAATGCCCATGTTTTAGCAAAACTAGCTTGTTCAGGGTACACACCCGCTTTGGATCCTGCCAACCATGCTACCCCAAGAGCGGTGGTTTCCTGAACCTTTGGCCGATCAACAGCGGATCCTAGAATATCTGCAAGAAATTGCATCGTCCAATCACTGGCGGTCATACCGCCATCCACGCGCAACAACGCTTGCGCGGCTACTCCCATGTCTTCCTGCATCGCTATCAACAAGTCGCGGGTTTGGTAGCCCACACTTTGTAGGGCCGCCTTGGCGAATTCTTTTGCTCCAGAATTACGGGTCAGTCCAAATATAGCACCACGACACTCTGCATCCCAATAGGGCGCGCCAAGACCAGTAAATGCAGGAACAATATACAATGATTGTGTTGCATCCGCCGATACTGCCATATCCGACGTTTCGCTAAAATCACGAATTATCCCCAGCCCATCACGCAACCACTGCAAAACCGCTCCTGCGATGAATATTGAGCCCTCAAGAGCATAAGTTGGCTTGCCGTCAAATTGATAGGCAATTGTACCGAGTAAACGGTTTTTAGATTTTACCAAAGTATCACCTGTATTCAAGAGGGCAAAACATCCCGTGCCATAGGTGGATTTCAACATGCCTGTCTCAAAACAGGCTTGGCCTATTGCAGCAGCTTGCTGATCCCCAGCCACACCCAAAATCGGGATTTCACCACCAAATAAGGTTGTTACCCCAAACTCAGAAGCGCAATCACGCACTTCAGGCAGTATGACTTGCGGCACATCTAAAATACCACAGATTTCATCATCCCACCGGCCTTTGACTATATCATACAACATAGTGCGTGCTGCATTGGTAGCATCAGTCAAATGCATGGCACCCCCTGTCAGTTTCCAGATCAAATAGCTGTCCATCGTACCAAAAAGTAATTCGCCATTTTGCGCCCGTGCCAAAGATCCTGGTACATGCTTGAAAATCCAATTTATCTTAGTTCCAGAAAAATAAGAATCAATCAAAAGTCCAGTTTTATTGATGATCATCTCTTCATGACCAGAGGCACGAAGCTCATTGCAAAAGGGGGCTGTACGGCGATCCTGCCAGACAATAGCTTTGTGAATAGGCACCCCAGTAACCCGATCCCAAATTACAGTTGTTTCGCGCTGGTTAGTAATTGCGATGGCAGCAATATCGACATGGTCACAGGTTGCTTTTTGCATAACAACCTGAACCACCTCTAAGACAGAGGCCCAAATTTCTTCAGCATCATGCTCTACCCAGCCCGATTGTGGAAAATGCTGAGTGAATTCCTTCTGGCTTATGAAAGCAGGGTGCATCTTGCTATCAAACAAGATGGCACGGTTGGATGCCGTGCCTTGGTCAATCGCCAGCACAAATGTCATAGGATATCCCCTTAGCTTAGAGTGACAAAAACGTACCCACACTGCCCTATAAGTACCACTTTTTCCACGCGTCTCTGTAAAGAACAATATGCTAAAGTTGCCACAATAAATTCTATTTCGTCTAAAGCTGGGTTTTGCTACCTATTAGGCAGAAAACCTTACGATTATTTATCCACGGAAACCCGTGGCAACAACAAATTTTTCTGATGAATTGGAGCGTGAAGCTGGTGGCTTCATGTTCGAAACCTTAGTAAACTTTTTCTTAAGCAAGGCTTGCAATTCGCCCTCTGCACCCCCGGCCAAAACCTTTGCAATAAAAGTGCCACCTGGAGCCAAAACATCAAAGGAAAAATAAGCTGCGGCCTCACATAGCGCAATAATGCGCAAGTGATCAGTTTGCTTATGTCCAGAGGAGGCCGCAGCCATATCAGACATCACAACATCCGCCTTTCCATCCAGCCAAGCTTTCACCTTATCATCTGCTCCCTCATCCATGAAATCTAACACGTGGATCTCAGCACCAGGGATAGCTTCTATTTCTTGCAGATCAACACCCAGAATAGAGCCAACCTTTTTGCCTTGTCGGTCCCCAAGTGCGTTAATGCGGCTAACCGCCACCTGACACCAACCTCCTGGGGCGCAGCCCAGATCTACAATCCGGGCGCCCGGCACTAAAAAGCGGTATTTGTCGTCAAGCTCAAGAATTTTAAAAGCCGCACGCCCCCGATATCCCTCAAGCTGTGCCCTCTTTACATAGGGGTCATTTAGCTGTCGTTCCAACCAGAGCGTGGAAGAAAGTTTTCGACCACGTGCTGTTTTAACCTTCACTCGAAGTTCCCGTTGACCACGGCCACTGTTATTTTTAGGTATTTTTGCCATGCGACTCAGCTCGTTTGTTCACGCAAAGCTCCATCTGCGCTCATTTGTGAATATAGTAAACCCTCGCGTAGCCCACGATCAGCAACAGAGAGCTTATGTGTAGGCCAACTACGCAGCAAAGCCTGTAAAATTGCAGCGCCAGACATAATTAAAGCATGGCGGTCGGTACCAATGCGTGGATCATTTTGCCGACCTATCGGCCCCATCTTAAGATAATCAAGAATCACTTTATCAATTTCAATAGAAGACATCGACAGGCCATCTACTTTATTTCTATCATAGCGCCGCAGTCCCAAATGACTGGCAGCAACGGTCGTAATAGTGCCGCTGGTTCCAATGATTTGAAAATGCTTCATTTTATAGGAACGCTCATAGGGAATGAATTTCTCAAGCTTTTCTTCAAACATTAGGCTCATCAAGGCGAAGCGGCCAGCATCATCATCCACATCATTAAAAAGATCACGCAAGGTGGCTACACCCAGGGGTACAGATATCCAGTCCACAACCTTTGCGCCATACTTATTCTGCCGCTCCCCAGAGCTTAAACCCTTGTGCATATGCATAATAGAACGGCTCCGCATCTTAGGAAGAACATCAACCAAATCTATCCAAACTAGTTCTGTGGATCCACCACCAATATCCACCACAAGCAACTGATCAGTATCAGTTGTCACTAAAGGCGCACAGGAAATAACCGCTAACTGCGCCTCCTCCTCCGCCCGAATAATCTCTAGATTCAAGCCAGTTTCCTTGCGGATATGGCGTATAAGCATTGCGCCATTGTCCGCACGCCGACAGGCTTCAGTGGCTACCAAGCGCATTTTTTTAACACGGTATTGTTTTAGCTTTTGGCTGCAAATACGTAGAGCCTGCACAGTACGGTTCATCGATGTGCGGCTTAGCCGCCCAGTTTCTGCCAAACCAACTCCAAGTTGAACCGATTTTGAAAAACTGTCCACAATTTTAAATTGCGCACCGTCAGGTTGCGCAATAAGCATGCGACACGAATTTGTACCTAAGTCCAAAGCCGCATAAAGCGGTTGGACTTGAGCCTTGTGGTCGACGTTGGGTTCAACCGTATTAGGAACCGCGCCCGCAGACCGAGGACGCTGTGGCGTCATAATTATGCGCCTTTCAGATTTCGAGTTGATTTTAATCTAAGCGCATCTGCGGGCCCATGCAATCGTTCATAAAATTATTGTGGAGTTTTCCAAAAACCAGAGCTATTAATTCTAAAGTATATTTGTAATGACATCAAAGTCGCTAGCACTCATTCAATTGTCGAAAATCAACTCTGGTTTGCAAACAGTTGCACCTAGAAATCAGAGAAAGACTGATGAGGAATCAAATGGCAGACGTAATTGTTGTATATTGGCGAGATATCCCAGCCCAAGTGATTGTCGGCAAAGGTCGCAAAGCATCTAAGGCTCAATTACCAGAACGTTTTGAGCAGGCCATCGATCGTGCGGCGATGAAAATTGGAGCGGAAGATACAGATTCCTATTTGGCAGAATGGCGCAAAGCACCCGCTTATGCAGTGGACGGAGAGCAATCTGCGGTGGCACAATCTGAAGCCAATCGCATAGAGGCTGAATACAACCAAGAAAAAATAAAACTGCTGATAGCAAACGATGGCTGGGCTATTTGACCATTTAAAAATTGTTCGAAGGAGAGGCCAATGGCCCTGCTGAATTTTGGATCTAAAGATACGACTAGTGTCGAAATTAATCCACAGATTGAGACCTTTCTCAAAGATTTTTCAATCGAGGTTATGCCCCGCACCGCTGCAAAAATTGAGAACCTACGTGACCTTCTTCCCAGTGGAACACGCGTCTATGTTGCCCATATAGAAGGAACACCTATCCAAGAAATGATAGCAACAGCCAGACGGGTAGCGGCTGAAGGCTTCGATGTGATGCCACATTTTCCAGCGCGCATCATCAAAGATGAAACCACACTGCGTAATTGGATAGCCATGTATCAAGGTGAGGCAGGAGTGGATCAAGCTTTGTTGTTGGCAGGCGGCGTCACAAAACCACACGGAGATTATGAATGCTCAATGCAGCTATTAGAATCTAACG
>Ga0114998_10003295_pt1 | contig 11980 bp, 9 predicted proteins | sample ArcticOcean_MG_C_5_FD_87044 | JGI IMG/M metagenome (GOLD analysis project Ga0114998, IMG submission 87044) | Marine microbial communities from western Arctic Ocean - ArcticOcean_MG_CB4_138 | ecosystem: Environmental > Aquatic > Marine > Oceanic | place: Arctic Ocean: Canada Basin | collected...
TCGATATTCGATCGATTAACCACTTCCCTACTCGCTCTGCATAAATCATAAAATATCTTCAAATCGAACTCGTTCAATTTCGTGAGAACTTCGGCTCCAAACACTAACGGATGATCGGTCACGAACTTCCACAAAGGCGCCGCTTGACCATCATCTGACATCATCTTCCTCTTCATTTTTATTATTTCTCTCTCTCTTCTGGAAACTTCGATCGATCGACCGCTCTAGAGCGTCGCAAGAGCGTGCGCGTGCTATTTAATGAGATCTCATATAGAAAAAAAAAAAGAGTTTGACCATCAAGCAAGAAAAACGGAAAAACGCCTTTTCGGGCCTATCAATTAATTCGGGTTTCAAAGGACCCAAACCACAAAAACTGCCTCTCTTTCAGAGAAATCATCAGAAATGTTCCTCCCGCGCTCGATCAAATCTCTCTCTCTCTCTCTCTTCTAGAAACTTCGATCGATCGACCGCTCTAGAGCGTCGCGAGGGCGTGCGCGTGCTATAGATTGAGATCAGAAGAGTTTGACCAAGTAAGAAAAACGCCTTTTTTGGCCTACTATACTCGTTATAAATTAATTAGGGTTTCAAAAAGATCCAAACCACAAAAACTGCCCTCTCTTTCGAAAGAAATCATAAATCAGAAATGTTCCTCCCGCGCTCGATCAAATCAATACTCGCGCGCTCGCAATCACACCTGCTCGCATCGACGTCATCGCAGGCAAAGTCTTTTTGCTCGCGCGTGAACTCGATCGCCTTTTCTTCGTTCTCTGCGAGAAATGATTTCGGCGAAAGAGACCGAATTTGTTCCCCAGAGCGAAGAAGAACAGCGAGTGGTTTATTGACGATGAGAACGAACGAATCGTTCAGGATGATGAATACAGAATCCGAGCGAACGAAGAAAGCGGAGGAGGATGATGATGACGAGGATGGCGAGAAAGAAATCGAGGATTTGAGCGCGGGGGAAGAAGTTCAACGAGAACGACGACGACGAAAGTTGATCCAGGCGAACGACGTCGTAAACGAAGAGCAGGGGAATTTCTTGGATAAAGCGTACGCAGTAGTGAGTTTTAATCGAGAGACCGCGGATTTCTGTGAAGAAGAAGATAGGAAGTACGTGCTACCGGGGAGACATTTTGATGTACCGATTAGAATAGATATCGCGCATAGAGTTGTGAGGTGGCAATTGGCGAGGAAGCGAGGCGTTTCGACGGCAAAGACAAAGTCGAGAGGGGAAGTTTCGGGGACGACGAGAAAGGCGAGGCCGCAAAAAGGGGGAGGTCGCGCGAGAGTTGGTTCGTTGAGAGCGCCGCAGATGCGAGGCGGTGGCACGGCGCACGGGCCTGTTCCGAGAGATTTTGAGCATAAGTTGCAAAAGAAAGTGAGGAGGCTCGGATTACAAGTCGCTTTGAGCGCGAAAGCGGCCGAAGGGAGGTTAGTCATCGTCGATTCTTTAGACGGTTTTTGCGATACGGGGAAGACGAAGGAGTTTAAGAATACGCTCGGTAAAATCTTAAGCGGAAACGGGGAGATATTTACGATTGGTAGTTCTGATACAACAACAACAGAGAAAAATAATTTTAGCGCGTTAATAGCGGACTCGGATTATAGCGGCGAAGAAACGAAGCAAGGCATACTATTTAGACGCGGGAGTGATAACATTGAAAATATTCACGTCATGCCGCAAGTCGGTTTGAACGTATATTCGATTCTGAAACATAGGTGTTTGATAATCACGAGGAAAGCGTTGGATGATTTGATTAGTAGATTAGATAAACCGATTAAACGTTAGTAATTATTACTTACTACATAAGGTATAGCACGTATATGGCATATATTATCACCAGGTTAAATACATCGTACTGTCATACCCTAACTGTTCAAACGCTGGCAATACGGCGAATTTCATCATCGCCGGAGGGCCGCAACACAAAATTTGCGTCTTTGGTCCACTTTTTGGCATATGTTTCTCAATCATCTCTTTCGTAATGAAACCAGTATCGTATTTCCACGACGAAGAAGAAGCTTTAGCTTTGTCCACGGTATACCACACTTTCACTCTATCAGCAAACTCTGATTCGAACTTGTCCAGTTGATCTTTACATAAGATATCGTCCTCTGATTTGTTCGCGTACAAAATTGAAATCGATTTCGGAAATTTCGTACTCTCTCGTAACATCTCTCTACAAATCTGCAACATTGGTGTAATCCCAGACCCACCGGCGATCATGCCAACGTTCTCGGCGTATCTCTTTTCCTCTCCCCCGCCTTGCGACTTTAATCTCTCGATCGTGAACATCCCGTTTCCGCGATATCTCTTCCTCCCGACTGGCCCGAAGAACTCAACAACGTCCTCGCCCTCTTTCACTTTATCGAGCAATTGCGTAACTTTCCCACCTTCAGGGAACTCCTTCGTCGGATAATACACCTTCACGACGAAATCAACAAAGCCTTTATCCGTCGCATCGGACGAAATCGGTGTATACGGTCTCATCACGTTCTCCTTCTTAACTTCATCGAATACTTGTAACATGCAATGCGACCCACACGGTAAACCGAACACGTAATCGTCCGATGGTAACGCGAATCGTAGTATTTTCGTATCTGGCGAGATTTTCGTGATTTCTTTCAATCGTAATCTCACGGTCGTCTTCCCATCTCTATGTAAAGCGGTTTTCGATTTCTTCCTCTTTGCAAAGTTTATTGAGAGTAAAATCGTGAGCCATACGATGAGGACGGCGCTTAAGACCTGCCTCGCTCGCTCTTTTTCCATTTATTTTATCGTTTTTTTTTCCTTTTTGCTCGTTTCCTGTTCGATTGATATTATTATTATTATGCTGGTGATGATGGTGCCGAGAAAGAATTGAAAGGGGGGGAATAATTAATGAAAAAGGAGAAAAACAACGAACGCGTAACTTTGACTGCATGATTAGAGAGCGAGCGCTGCTGATATTAAATACTCCCAGCAGTAAAAGTTCGAGCGTGTTTGTTTATAGTAATAAAGAGCTATTGCGTTTGCTATTTAGGAGAAGTAGTATTTCTCTCTCTCTCCGCAAGCGCTGATGTTCTCGCAAGATAATTTGACGTTCCAAAACGCACGCATTCAAGCAATTTTCCTTCATTCTCCGAATACAGGGAGAGCGCAAATGAACGAATCGACGCGTGACGATGGAAACATGCAAAAAAAGTACTCAATTTGGGGATTGAACCCAAGACCTTTCGCGTGTTTAATCGATTTGTGAAGCGAACGTAATAGCCACTATACCAATCGAGCTTGTCTCCTCTCTTTGAAGGATGAAAGAAATGATTATAATGATTAGGGTTTAAGACAAGATATAAAAAAACAATTCTCGACTACAGAGTAGTTAATCCTACTAATCTACTATTTCTCTGATCTTTAGTGATTCAAGGCGCGTCGATTCCGCGATTTAAAATCAATTAATCGATGTACTGGCCGTATCCTGGGCATCGATGTTCTATTGCATAGTTTAAGCAATCGATATGGTTGCGCATGTGAGCGTATTCACAAGTCTTCGAATCCCAAGGACAGTCGTGTTCGTGTAAATACTTCAATACGTCCAAGTGACCTTCTGAGGCAGCGTTTGAACACGCTTCCGCATGTATAGGACAATCATTCTCGACGCAATACTTGACCATCTCGAGATTACCTTGATATGCTGCCTGAATGATCGTCCATTTATCCCACGCACACTGTTTCACTTCTCGCGCCCATTTGAGAAAATCCACGTTGTTTCTTTGAGCAACTCGTAGGCAGAAACGTTCCTGAGTCAACTCATTACCAAACATATTTTTCTCGCCCCAACGATAATATTCCCACGCTAACGCCAACTCTCGTATTGATTCTACCTCGCGAACATAACGTTTCTTATTGTTCAATTTAATCTTCGATCGAATAACGACTACCCTACTCGCTCTGCATAAATCATAAAAAACTTTCACCTCGAACTCATTTAATTTCGTTAGAACTTCGGCCCCAAACACTAACGGTAACTCAGTAACCATTTTCCAAATCGGACTCGTTACATCCACAAACCCTTCACCATCATCTCTCGCACTCATTAATTCTTCATTCATCTCAAATGTAAGCACGCGCACACAAACTCGCAAGCTACAATAAAGTAAAGTTTGACCGATCTGAAAAAAAAGTATCCGCTTTTAGGTGTTTGATGACGAAGAGTTTGTTGGGTGAAACCCACGACTGCCGCGAATAAACTTGACAGAAAAAAGACCAAGAGAACGACGACGACGACTAAAGCGACTGTCTTTCTTATTCGCCTGTATACTAGTACTTATTGACTGTATTTATAATGCCGCGACGATTGAGTCAATTAAAACGTACAGAAAAAATCAAACAATGAAAACGGCATCTTCTTCTTCTTCTTCTTCTCTCTCTTATTACTCGTTCAGAAACCGGTTCACTACTGCTTCAACTGAACATGATCGACGAGGATTACGGCGAAAGAAACGAATAGTAATCACGAAATCAGAACAAAAAGTCATACATTTCGTGAACCTGAAAAATGGCATAGAAGCGCTGCCGATGATCGAAGAAGAGTTCTGCAACAACGAAAAAAGAGATGTTCACTTCTTGAGGATACAATCAACTTTATGCGAGCGCGGCGACGTCGAGAAGATCATGAAAGAACTCGATGCGAATTTCTTAATAAATTTAGCACTAGGGAATACGTGCGTTGTGTATGATTACGGCTCGAGGTCGGAGGATGGGTGTCCGAGAGCGTTTTGGTACGGTTTAGAGTTCATTAAGTATTGTGTCAAATACGAATGGTTTGGCGACGGAGGCGAATGCGTCTTAAGAGGGAAGAAGTGTACGCAAGAGTTGGAAATGAAACGAACATTTTTCGATAAATCGACGAAGAGGAAGATTCGATATTATAGACAGTTCGTTAAAGATGGTAGCGATAGTGATAGTATTAAACTGATTGGGGCGTATAAGCATACTTCGTATGATGGAAATTCTGAATTTTATCAGGATCGTTTGCGTGAATGGCATAATAATAAAATCAACGATAGTAATAGCGTAGAAATTGTGCAAATAGTAGACGAAGTTAATACGATTGAAGAACGACTCGAGTCTCTAGGCTTTAATATATTTAGAGGTGGGAGTTTTGAAAAATCTATTTCTTCCTAGTTGTTGAGAAGAATGTTGCTATACTATTATTTCTACTATTATTCTTCTTCTTCTGTTGATGAACTTCATTATTATTAGTCTTTGTCGTCGAAGTTATTATTGTTTTTCTCTTATTATTATTATTATTATTGTCAACTAAACCGAAATTCTTACGTAGCTCTTGTTGAATATCAGCAGGCATCGCTCTAAGCGTTTCCTCGTCAATGCCGGACAAAATCTGCGCGTTATAAAGCTCCTCTCTTTTCACTCTCTGTTCATCCGTCTCTTCTTTGTTGTTACGAGTAGTATTGGCAATTTTCAACTCCTTCTTCTCGAAGATTGATAGCTTCTTCTGTTGTTGTTGTTTCAACGGCGTCGTTTGCGCGGATGGAGGAACTGAAGAAGAATCCTTCTCCTCATAATTTAATCCAAAAACATCAACGCCTTTTTGTAGAAACTTTCCTAGACCGTTACCGACATCTGATTTTTCAACCTCGGATTTAAAATTACTAACCGTAAGACTCAACACGGAGCATCGAAACGCTTTGTTGTGACGATTATCGGCTAGAAACTTTTGAAAAATATTTCCGCCTTGTTGCTTCAAAGAATCGGCTGAAACCTCATGTCCGCCGGACCCAGATAATGGCGCTGAACGATTCACAAAGTGATTAACCAAATCTGATTTCACGCCTAACGTTAAAGTTTTAGGATGCCTATTCCAATCTTTCGCATCTAATTCTACGCGCTCGGCGAGCTCACTCGCGAGTTCGCCTATCCATTTCAAAACAGATTCAGTCGTTTCTAAACCCATGCGACCGCGAAACGTTTTGGACGTCTGTATTGATTTCGGAGCGGCGCGCTCTTTCACTGGCTCATCGTCTACTCCCCTGCTCGCTCGTTGCACCCATAAAGTTCTTTTTTCGTCTCCTCTTAACGCTGCCAATAGCGTCTTTCTATCCAATCTAGCTAAAGCTCCAATCGTCGAAACGTCTAATGCTGCAGAGAGTTCTGCCCCTAATTGCCCACCCAAGCCGCGAATTCTATCGATTGGTAAATTTTCAAGCAACGCCGGTGTATACCATTCTCCCAAAATCGTACAGCAATTTGGTTTGTTCATGCCACTTGTAAGTTTTGCGAGCATTTTGTTCGAAGACACTCCACACGATAACGTATACGAGAGATTATCAACACAAGCCTTTCTCGCAACGTTGCATACGTACGCGCCGCATATTTTCAATTTCTCGCTAAACGTCCACTCTGATTCCAAGCGATCTCTTAGCCACGATTTTGTCGATTTGTCTTGAGGCGGTGGATCTCCAGCTTTTCTTTCATTATTGATATTATCATTGTTATTTTTACCATCATTGTTCTCATCATCGTCTTCACCGTCGTCGTTGTTTTTTTCATCAACCGCTCCCGCTCGTAAACTACGATGCGAGGCATACTTAATCACAGGTTCCACGACAACGTCGTCGCCATCAAAATCACCACCATTCTTCTTTTGCTTCTTTTGGTTACATTCCCATTCCAAAGCCCCAGCGACATGACACCCGTTCACGAACTCGCTCTCCAAAACGTCCCTCAAAAAACTCAATTCGCCTCTCTCGCACTTCTCTAACAACTCATTCGCCTCCTTCGTTACATCTAAATACGCCTCATCAATCGACGCTCGTTCAATGATCCCATGCTTACCTAACTCCTCGGCAACGCTCGCTCCAGCATCTCTATAAATCTGTAAATCCGCCTTTGAATGCTTCGTCGGCACTTGCACGAATATCATCTCCGGACATAACCCGCGCGCCTCTCGCACCGAATGTTGTCTCTTCACTCCACATTTCCTCGCTTCGTACGACACCGCTATCAAAGAATTGTTCGCCAACGGATACAGATTTGATAATATCGTTTTCCTATCACTTTCCGCGTTTCGTTCCGTGACCCCGTTCTGTTCAAACGGATCGTACTGACAAACACCTAAATAATTATCACGTTAAGCGGTAAGTAAAACACATCGTGCAGGGAACAAACAGTTCATTAAAGAACTAACTCGCGAAGCTCAAAACGGCTCAAAAACTCGCAATTGACATAGACACAACACTCAACGAACCAATTTCGTGCTCATTTTTACTCTCTCCAAACGTTAAAACTTAAACACGCTCGCTGTGCGTGCAAACATATAATTACCTAACGGCTTCTCCAAAAGAGACCGATCGAATACGCGCTCGACTTGACAATAGAAACAATCTAAATCGAAGTGCGCGATGACGCGATTAGGTAACTGCGCGCTCAATCGATCGTACTGTGGTTTTGTTGTTTGATTCTCTTGTTGTTGTGGCCGTTGTCGTTGCGTAGAGTTTGATTGGTGCGCGTTATTGTTCATTATTTCTTAATCGCGCAGCAATGGAGAAGTGACGACTGTTGTTTTGAGTGCACACATTCTGATGAGAGAGAAAGCGCTCGCTCGCGTAAGAATTGATCCGAGTGCAGATTGTCGTATATGTACACGTATTTTATATTCTAGTGCGTGTATTGAGAGAGGGAGAGAGAGGGACGGCTTTTACTTTAGGTAATTGATTCACTGCTAAACACTGTTTCCTTTATCGATCGTAGAGGATACTAAGCGAGCGTGAGTTTTCGATCGTTAGCATTTTTTGCCGTATTCGAATCGATTTGTACATAGCTTTCCGACGACTCACTTTCCTTTCGTGCCGTGCTCGGCCCGTCCTGATAACGAACACGTTTTCGACTGAGCCATCTGAATTCTAGAACAATCCTCTATTTCCACAAAGATACGAAAAGCAGTTACTCTCTTAAAAATTGCTCTTTCTGTCTCGCCAGCGAGCTTCTTCGTCGAAGCGCCTGAAGACCATATTTTGTTCATCATCCTCATCTTTGTCTTGAGCGAGAAGTGGGGTTGAGATGTAGTTTACGTTGTAGTTTGCATCCGCAGAGGTTTGTTTCCGTCGATGATGAAGTTGTTGTTGTCGTTGTTTTTGTTCTCGTTGTTTAGAAGAAGAAGAAGGCGAACGTTGTCCTTCTTTGGCCACTATGTAGACGCCGACTTTTTTACAGTGTTCCTTTAACGCCTCGGCGCACTCTTTGCAGTCGCATCGTTGTTGTTGTTCGTTGTTGATGTCGATATTGTTGTTGTCGCCGTGGTAATGCTCGCCGTGTACGCTCGTGTTCTTATCAACGTCACGGGTTATTCTTTCCATCTCAAAGCTGCTTCTTTTGCTGTTATCGTCGTTCTCGAGTTGTTCGCCAGAACTTTCTTTTCGTTTCCAGAAGCCGCCCTTTTGTGGTACCGCGGTCTCTAACGATAAGTTGTCATCTTGATAAAGTAACTCGGCTCCGAAAAGGTCATTAAATGTTGATGGGAAAGTCGGGGAACCGTAGCAGAATTGCGCAAGATTGTTTTGCCCGCCATTGGAGACGTGCATATTTTCCAACGAATTTTCAGCTACTTCGAGAAGAAAATCGCGCCCCTCTGCTGCTGCTGATGTCTTCTTCTCTCTCCTCTTGATCGAATCTGATTTCTTTTTTACGACTTCTCGGTGTTTTCGTACAGGTGAACGTCTTTTTATTGTTGGTGGTTGTTGTGATTTTTTGTCTTCTTCTTCTTCTTTTTCTTCTTTTGCCGCCAACGAACCGATCGCCGCGAAATTTTCCTCGTCAACCGCAAACGGATCCACGGTACTATCTCTTTTCGAAATCGAAACGCTTTTTTTCGGCGTGCGAACTGACGGCAACACACTCGAATTAGTAGTATTCGTTCCTTCATTTTGTTCCACTCTCTCGGCAGATGCGCTCGCATTAATGACTGTTTTTGTGTTCATCTCAATCTTATTACTCGAAAGCGTCTTCGCGGCTTCTTTCTCGTCGTCTTCCGTAGAACTTATTGGAGATTTTGGTGCTTTTCCAGCGACGAGATCGGCGAAAGATCCTTCCTTCTTCACTATATCGCACCCAGCTCTCTCCAACAAATCCTCGGCTATATCGATTATTTCCAAACTGATCAAATCAAACGCAGATCCGAGCGAATTCTCCTTCGGCGTTACCTGGCGCTTCTGCGCCGCCGCCCGTTCGCTCTTCCCACTCGCGCTCACGTAATTCGTCCTCTTCGCTTCATCCGGAACGACATTGACGGCAACACGAATCTTCTTCTCTTCATCTTTCCTCTCCAGATCGTTCCTTTCCGCTCGCTCTCGTTCTTTCTCCATGGCCTCCGCGAACATCTTCGTCTCTTCCAGTTCTAGAAAATTCTCGCACGCCTTGTTCATTCTTTTCTGCCCCTCATCATCGAGGGGCTGAAAATCTTCAACAGCGTCGTGTTTGGAAAAAAAATCGTTGTTAATCTGTTTAAGTTCATCCTTCGCCGCACGAGCTATCGCTCGTTTACTTTTCGTTCGTGCGCTGGACTCAGTAACAGCGCGAGCACTTGGCCCATTCTTCTCCATTATCGTGTTTTCGATAACGTACGTTCGCTCTCTCGTTTCGTTATCGAATCGATTAAGAGTATTTAAATTATATAAATCTGATCGTTTTTTTAAGAAATAATTAATAATTTCGATCTCGCAAAGAATTGATTTAACAGAACGCGCGCGCGCGCTTTATAACGAACGAGTAACTAGCAACAAAAGCGCTTTAGAAGCGATTGATGCGTAGGTACTTTGTGTGTTCTGTGCGTGTGTGGATCGCGTTTCTGTGTGCGATAATGCCCTGCGCAGGATTATTTTATTGGGAGATTTTTGGGGATAAGAACGTGATTTTAAAATTCGTTGGCAGTGCTGGACGACGAATGGACGGACAGTGGACACTTTAAGTTCTTTAACTAACTAAATAGTTAACTAATGATGCTTTTTTTTTTAAGGGAGAAGAGAGGGAGATTGAGAAGAATTAAATACAAACAACTTCTGGCCAAAAAAGTTAGAAGTGTATTTTAGAGAGAGAGAGAGACCGGTCTTTCTCACTGTTTTAGCTCGGCGAAGATATGAGAGAGAGATGAAGAAGTAGTGTTTATACGTATGTATATAAATGTGTTTATGATAATATATATAGTATTAAAAGCTAATCAAAGGGGAGTATCGTATCGTTGCGAATGTGTGTGAGTGAGTTGTGTGCGAGCGGTTCGCGTCGTTCTCGCGGAAGAGAGACAGAGGCGCGCTTATTCAATATCGACCACGCCTCCGGTTGAAATCATGAACTCGGCGTCGGCTTCTTTTAAATCCGGGCCTTGAAGGACTTTCAAGACCCTCGCTTCGGCTCTTCCTTTGCGTACGGAGAGACGGATGGTGGCAGCGTGCGCTAAGACGTGGCCGCCGATTGGTTTTTTTGGCTCCATGCCGCCGAAACTCATCGCCCCGGGGTCGCTTTGAACTTGGTTAGTGCAAAGAACGGCGAGGTTGAACTCATCCGCAAGTTTCGAAAGTTTGGACATGAAACCTCCCAATCGTTGTTGGCGCTGCGAGAGCTCGCCTCTGCCTGTGAAATCGACTCTATAGTGTGCCATGATGGAGTCGATGATGAGCAGCTTATACGGCTCTTCGGACATTTTCCCGGCAATAGCCACGAGCGCTTCCTCCATCTGCTCGTGCGTGAACGTTCTCGCGATCATGATGTTCTCTAAAACCGCTTCACCGTCCATGCCGTATCTTTCGGCAATCTCTAAAATACGATCGGGTCGAAACGTTCCTTCGGTATCGACGTACGCAACTTTAGCGTATCCGCCTGCGGATGAGAGGAAGAGAAAAATAAAAATACGAAAAAGAACAAAATTAAAATCGTACCGCCCATCTCAAACGGCAATTGGCAACTCACTGCCAACGTGTGGCACAATTGCGTTTTCCCGCATCTCCACTCTCCGTGAATTTCCGTAATCGCTCGCGTCTGAATGCCGCCCGATAAGATCTCATCGACAGCCTTTGAGCCGGTTGTTATTTTAATCACGTCCTTACGCATTTGTCGAAACGTCGTGGCCGTCACGAATCCTCCGCGATCGCTCGGGTTCGCGAGACACTATTGCGTACACATACAACGAAAGATCGTTACGTTAGCACGTATTCACATAAGAACACAACGAAAAGCGAACGCGCTAAATCAGAAACCAAGAACGCGTAAATCAAAACGAACGAAATCAAAAACTCAGCCGAATCCGCAAAATACGCACCTTCTTACACGCCTCCAACAACTTCTCGACCTTCGCGTCCGAGAACCCTCTGACCTCTAACAAAGCGGACTTCGAGTACATCACGAGTGACCTGACCGTATTAAACCCTGCCTCTTTCGCCTTTTTTAAGTCCGTCGCGGATACCCCGAACGCCTGTAAGGCGTCAATCGAAGCCGCTTCTTGGTCGCCCTGTACGAGCTGCAAATTTCCTCCATCGTTCTCGTCATCGACGCTTTGTTTTTTAGAACGCGCAACAGAGAAAAAGGAATCGATCATCAGTCGATCAAATATAACCGAAACACGATTCGAATGAAGAAGAAATCAACGCGTTAGATTTCTGCGAGTTTGATCGCAGCTTATCGTCGCGCGGAACGCGAAACGCGAAAGGAAACTTCGCACGCGAACGAAAAAACAAACACGCAGCGGTTTCGGAAATAAAAGAAAAGAACGAAACGAGCTATCGGAAAGAGAGACTGTAAAACGTACGCGACGCAAATTTCTTCCTCTTCGTCCTGCACTTCGGCGACTTCTTGCGCTTTTCTTGATTTAGCGCGAGCGGACATCGTTTCTGCCTAGTTTATTTTGTTCAATGCGTCGTCGTCGTTTTACGCGCGCGAATAAAAGAATGGGATTTATTTTATGAAGCAAAAGACCCCTTTCGACTTTCGAAA
>Ga0114998_10003305_pt1 | contig 11967 bp, 10 predicted proteins | sample ArcticOcean_MG_C_5_FD_87044 | JGI IMG/M metagenome (GOLD analysis project Ga0114998, IMG submission 87044) | Marine microbial communities from western Arctic Ocean - ArcticOcean_MG_CB4_138 | ecosystem: Environmental > Aquatic > Marine > Oceanic | place: Arctic Ocean: Canada Basin | collected...
GTGCTCGTCAGAGGCAGAGACAGATGGGATCGATATAAAGTCAGAGAGTTCATCAATAAACCGGTTTTGGTTATCTTCAAGATAAGTATTCCAAGACATATTAATACTCCGTCAGCTATATATTACGGTAACCGTGGCTAGATATAAGTTTTATTTCAATTAAAAATTATTAATAAGCCGTCTGTCGGTTTCAAGCTCATTCATTTAGATAGTAAGAAAGACAGACCCTTCCCAAAATATTCAGCTGAGGCAACATAATAACTGTTAACAATTTACATCATTAATCATTGATATTCTTTTCTGCTTATCTGAGCCCATCGCCTAGTTGTTGCATGAGTCAAAGTTCCATAGTTTCAAGAAAATGAACTTTAAATTCTTAAACAAGTTATGGAGTAGTGACTCCAACAACTGACTGATCATAATCCAAGTGCCCGACACCATCTTCAAATATATCACGTTCGGCCACCCAAGCCCGAGACTGGTCAAATATTTCTTGCGAATATGTCTCAAACACAATTCGTTCTCCAGGACCAAACAAACGTGTATCTATTTGCGAACGAAATTTTTCTGGAAATTCCTCTTTATAATAATGTGTGTAGAGCTCCTGTCGGTTATCAATATCAGATTGTGCCCGCCGAAGCGCACCAAAATATTTCTCCACGTCTTGAAGGTTCGCGTCGTCTGCGACCATTACAGCCATCATGAATGACGTATCTAATACCTTTCTAAAGCCCAGCTGCTGCATGAAATAATATGGACCACTAAAGAGGTTAGCGGCTGGTATTCTGCCCTCAATTAAATGTTCCATACGCTTAAAAAGTAGCCCATCAGAGAAAGACAAGTTTATTTGATCACGATCAACAAATGCCTCCATTGCTTGGATTGTTGAATAGTGGCTCCCAGATTGATAGCCAACAGATATTGGCACTCCAGCTAAATCTTCTGGACCCTTAACTTCTGAATCTGAGGAAACAAAAATTCCACAGGGTGATACCGAATACGCTTTAGCATAAAGTTTTCCATGACCAGAGGCAGATGCAACATTAACAGTCCAATGGCACGCAGAACTAACATCGCAAGTCCGACCTTGCTCATAAGTCTGATATGCTCCAATACGATTGCCTAAATCGTGTCTTTCCCCCTTGGCTGACAGCAGCTGGTCCTCTAATACATAATCCAGATCAGCTTCGTCAAAATAACCTTTCTCCACAGCTATCCACTCGTGGAGGCGCATATGCGGTGCTATTACAAACTTCGCCACCTTTAACCTCATTTTTTATCGCATTCTTCTATTTATCTGTCTCTTTGCCTTTATCGTTACCCTTAAAGTTTTCGTCGAAAGCGACACCCATTTGATCACCAATTTTTTTCAACATAGGCATTTGAACAGCCATATCCATAATTGAATCCAAGGCAGCTGATACTGGAGTACTTGCTGCGTTCCCACTGGAGTTTCCACCTAATCCAGTCACATGATTGACGTTGATAGAGTTAATCTTTTCGGCAGGCTTAACCATCTCACTGACAATCTTAGGCATTGCTTCAAGGCGCGCCTTTTCTAACTCCATCGCAATCATTGCCTCTGACCTACTATTCTCAGCATCTATAAGTGCGCGTACACCATCTGCATCAGCAATCCTTACTGCCTTGTCAGCCTCTGCTGCTTCGCGGCGAGCCGCCGCTTTATCTTTAGACACCGCTTTTTCATTTTCCGCACGTATAGTCTGCTGGAAAGCAGCATTTCGAGCCTCGCCCTGTTTAGCAATTTCATCAAGTTTCACACGACGTTCTGCCTCAGCGGTTGCCCGCGCAGTTTCGATTGATTCTGACACCATCACCGCCTTAGCACGAGCAGAATCTGCATTTGATTTAGCTAGAATTTCTTCCTGGCTCTTTTTAGAGATTTCTATTTGGCTATTTTGTTGAGCAATCGAAAGCGCCTCTTCGCGAGCGACTTCAGCTGCTTGAATCGATCGCTCCAAATCAATTCGAGCTGTTGTTACACTCAGTTCACTATCAGCTTTTCGTTGAGCAACTTCTGAGACTTGTGCAGCAGATAAGGTCTCTATCTCTTGCTGCTGTGCTATTTCTGCTCGACGTTCATCCAATTCAATAGAAAGTCGCTTGCGGGAAGCTTCCATTGCGGCTCGACGCACACTCACTTCACTGTCAGCATCAATTTCAGCACGTTCTTTTTTTGACTTTGCTATCACTTCGGCTAATTTGCGCATCCCTACAGCATTAAAAGCATTATTTTCATCAAGCGCAGCAAAAGGTGTTTGGTCAAGCGCGGTCAATGATACGCTATCCAACTGCAATCCATAGCGCGCTAAAGTTTCGATCAGCATATCCCGAACATCAGCCACAAACTTGGCACGATTTTCATGTAGTTCATCCATTGTAATTTTAGCAGCAACGGAGCGTAAGGCATCAACCATCATTCCATCAATTAACTCACGCAGTTCATCACGTTGAAACGTTCGCCTTCCAAGGGTCTGGGCTGCCCGTGTAATTGAATCGACATCTGGTTTAACGGAAATGTAAAACTCCGCTCCAACGTCGACCCTAAGACGGTCTTGAGTAATGAGCGATGCATCACCTCGCCGATCTACATCCAATCGAAGTGTCGCCATATTTACCCGACTAATCTCATGAAAATAAGGAACTGCAAGCACTCCACCATCAATAACCACGCGGCGTCCTCTAGCCCCCGTTCGGACTAATGATACTTCATTTGTAGCCCGTTCGTAAAACCAAGCCACAATAGCAACAGTGACTACCAAAACAATGATCAGTAGTATGATCCAACCTAAAGTTCCCATTTTTTAATTCTCCCTAAAGCCCGTGCGTTTCGCACAGTAAGTTTGATGACATGCCACCATCAGTGGGAATGTTTGATCCCCTAATCCAGTGGGTCATGTCGCTCAATAAAAATGCAATCACGGGCGCGATATCACTGGGCTTGCCCGCTCTATCCATCGTTTTTCGATCTTCCTCCGCCCGTGCGCCCAACGTTTTCAAAAAATCGCCGAGAATTGGTGTGTCAACTGGACCAGGACTTATCACATTCATTCGAATGCCACGATCGCGCCACGTCCATCGGTTGCGGAAAGTCCAGGCTAACAGGGCTTCTTTAGAAAAAAAGTAACTTCGACCACCTTCATCTCCAACTTTCCACCGATCAACAAAAGCGGCGATATTATCAAAATCCAATTTGTCCGCAGCTTTGATTGCATCAACAGATTGAGGCCATCCATGCCCTGCTAAAGATGCCACATTAACAATAGAAGCATTGTCATTTAATTTTGAAATTAATTGATAAGTCAAATGCTTTAAGCCAACAAGATTGACGGCCAGTAGTTGCTCTGCGGGCCGTGTAGGTGGGAGACCAGCATTATTTACAAGTCCATCAATCCCACTTGGCAATGCATCTACCAGTGCTTCAATTGTACGCCTATCACCAAGATCAGCACGATAAAACTCTTCCACATGATCAAAATTCTTAGTGATATCAATACCGAGAACTTCCGCACCCTGATTGGTTAAAAACTTAGCGGTTTCCCAACCGATACCTGACGATGAGCCAGTGACAACAATTCGTTTACCTTTAACCAAATCCCTCATTTTTAAAATGCCGGCGGATAAGGCCGACCTCCCCTGTCCATAGTAATCCAGCGTGTTTCAGAAAATGTTTCCATTGCCCATTTTCCACCGTGCCGACCAATTCCACTGGCCTTGGAGCCTCCAAATGGCGCATGGGTCTCATCGTTTATACTTGAGCAATTAACATGACACATCCCAGTTTCCAGATGTTGGGACATATCTAGTGCTCGCTGCTCATTAGCGGTTATTATCCCACAAGACAGCCCATACTCTGTATCATTATTCATCACGATGGCCTCTGCATCATTTCTAAAGGATACAACCAATGCGACCGGCCCAAATGTTTCATCGCGCCAAATATCCATATCAGGAGTTACGTTAGTTAAGATTGTTGGCTCTACAAAGCGGCCATTTATTCCACCACCAAGCTCAATTTTTGCACCCTTGAGGACCGCATCATCTAGCTGTGACTTTACACGCTCAACTTGCCGATTGTTAATTAATGGACCATTAATATTATCTTTTTCAGCTGTATTTCCAGTTTTTATTTTAGTCACTCTCGAGATGAATTTTTGTAAAAAATCGTCATAAATTTTTTCATGCACCAATACTTTTTCAACGCTCATACAAATTTGTCCTTGGTGGAAAAAAGCTCCGAAACTTGCGGCTGATGTAGCCCTTTCCATGTCCGCATCATCCAATACAATTAGACTGTCTTTACCACCAAGTTCGATACAGCATTTTTTGAGATGAGCACCACATTTGGCCGCGATCCGCCTACCAACTGGCGTGGAACCAGTGAATGAAATACCCTTAACCAGAGGATTATCAATTAACTCATCTCCAACTTCTGGAGTTCGATCACGCGAGGCTGTAATGACATTAAACACACCATTTGGAACCCCAGCTTCTTCAAGAATTTCTGCAAAGAACAAGCCACCAGCGTAGGGGGTTTCTTCGGACGGTTTCAGCACAATAGTGTTGCCAATGGCCATCGCAAAGGCGAACCCACGTGACGTGAGAATACCAGGTACATTCCACGGACTTATAACACCCACGACACCAGTTGGAACGCGCACAGCAGTGGAGAACTTTCCATTTTGTGATGGTAAAATTTCACCAATTGCCCCGTAACACAGTCCTGCAGCCGCCCGAAATGTTTCAGAAACATGGCCAGCCTCAAACATACCTTTTCCATAGCTACCACCACCCTCAAACTGAGCAGCAATTACAAAGTCTTGAGATCGTTTGTCCCAAGTATCTGCAATTTTTAACATTAATTTTGACCGCTCTTGGAAGCGAAGAGAGGACCAAAGCGGGAAGGCCCTGTGAGCAGCTTCAATTGCTCGTCGAGTTTCAGCCGCACCTGCATCAGGAATATGCGCCCATACCTTTCCATCAGATGGGTTTAAATCATCAAATTGGCCAGGGGTCGCATGCCACTGGCCATCAATATAAAGACCTTTGATTGCTGGTCCGGAAGAAAAATTATCAAGCATATCTATTCCCTTTCAAAGTCGCCATTACGCCGACGAAAAATCTGAACACGCGGCCGCCTGTAAATTTCAATCACTGGTGGCTTAACATCCGTTAAAGTTTTTGAAACAGGTTCCCCCAGCGCTGGATTTTCAATTGTTCTGACTGTTTTTCGCTGCATTTTTGAATATGTACGGGCGTTTTTTGCGGCTAGTTCAATTTCCTCCAAAACAACACTAAGCCGAGGAGCAGAAGTGCGGTCAACTTGCTCTTGGGTGACCGATATTGATTTTCTGCTGGCAGTTGTTTTCGCGGAAATTGTAGATGCATCTTGCACCAAATCTTCTATATCCAGCCCGATTTGCTGATTGGCAGAGCGCCTTATACTTGGCCGCACTTCAGTCACAGACTTAGCAATTTCCACAATTGATTTGCTAGGCTCTGCCTTTGTTAAAATTACGGTTGAACTATCCTTACCTACCCCAAGGTAGGCTTTTTGTACGGCAGGGTCATTAGCCAACTTTGCAGCGGTATCCTCGAAAGTAATCCTCGTATTTTCTAACAAATAACCGCGATCTGCAATTGCAAGGCTTTGTTTGGCATTTTGTTCAACTAATAGGATGCCAATACCAAGGTTTTTAACTATTGTAAGATTTTGAAATAATTCTTTGCAAAGTATTGGTGACAAGCCCAAGGACGGCTCGTCCAGCATTAGAATTTGCGGTGCCGACATCATTGCGCGACCAATCGCAACCATTTGTTGCTCACCACCCGACATCGTCCGAACAACTTGTCCTTGGCGCTCTTGGAGTTTGGGAAAAAGTTTTAGAACAGGATCTAAATTGGCATTCTCATCGCGTCTTGCTCGATTTGAATACGCACCCAATAAGAGATTTTCTTTAACAGTAAGATCCCCAAAAATTCCCCGTCCCTCAGGAACCAAAGCGATACCACGCTCCACAATTTGATCTGATGATAATTCCGAAATCAGAGCTGAATCAAGGCTCACAGTGCCACTAACTTCTCCATCACAAATACCAGATATCGCACGTAGGAGGGTAGATTTTCCGGCACCGTTAGCTCCAAGAATAACTACGATTTCGCCCAAGCCAACCCGTAATGAGATGCCTTGAAGGGCAGAATGTTTTCCATAAGTCGCTGAAAGATTACTAACCTCAAGCATTGTCATCTCCCAAATAGGCACGGATCACTTCGCGGTCTGACAAAACATCATCCGGCGTACCTTCAGCGATTTTACTACCAGAAGCCATCACTATACAACGATCACACAAAGATCTGATCGCATCCATCACGTGTTCAACCATAACCACTGTGCGTCCCTCATTGCGCAGTGCATGAACAAGCTCAATTCCAGTTTCGAGTTCAGTCGGGTTCAAACCAGCCAACCACTCATCGAGCAACAAAATTTTTGGCTCTCCCGCAAGCACCCGTGCCAATTCGACCCTCTTTTGATCAATATATGTTAATGAGGTGACAGGAGCATCATCCAAAGCATCCAGCCCAACACGTTCAAGCATTTCATGTGCAAAGTCCTCCGCGTCTCGACCCCAACGGCGGCGATGACCAAAAACAGAACCCGCTTTAACGTTTTCCAAAACATTCAAACCCGGTAATAAACGTACGAGTTGGAACGTTCGGCCAACGCCTTCACGCGCTATCTTTTGCGCAGGCATCTCTGACAAACGTCTACCTTTCATAGATATGCTTCCAGCAGATGGCTTGAACGCACCCGAGATCATATTCATCATTGTAGTTTTACCGGATCCATTTGGGCCAATGACGCCAATCATCTCGTGATGTCCAACATCAAATGAGATTCCGTTTACTGCCACCAAACCACCAAACCGTTTAGTAACATCTTTTACCGATAATATTGGGCGTTTGTTCATGGTTCACGACGCTGTGTTTTAGAAAGTATTTGCTCAAAGCGACCAACAATTCCTTTAGGCAGGACATAAACAATCAAGAGAAAGGTAAAACCTAAAAATAAAGTCGATTGATTTGGGAATTGAATACTTGTCCATTCCCAAATTATCGTGAACGGGATCACACCAACCAACGGACCCCAAAGCCTTCCTGAACCACCAAGGAGCGCCATAATCACAACCAGAAAACTCAATTGGGGAGAAAAGACTTGGTTTGGCTCGATGTAGCTCCATCGCGGAGCCAAAATTGCACCAACTAACGCTGCAAAAAAACCTGTGGATGTAAACAGGATCACTTTGGACCAAGCGGTATTAATCCCAACATGGCGAGCAACAGTTTCATCATTGCCAATTATTCTTAGTGCAAACCCCGTCCTCGAACGATTTACAATCCAGCCAAACAAATAAATAACTGCGGCTACAGCAAGCAGCATCCAGTAAATATGTTGATCTCTAAAATCTGTCAAAACATAAAGTCCACGTGATCCCAAGAAGTTATTTTGTACCCATGAAACAAGGTTGCGGATCATTTCTGCTAAGCCCAGTGTAAAAATTACAAAATACACACCCGACAGACGTAAAGTCGCGATGCCTATCAAAAAGGCAAGCAAGGCAGCAACAATTGGGCTTATAGCGAGCATCAACCAAAAACTTAATTGGTAATCTGACATCCCAGCACCAACCAGATACCCGCCAACGCCATAAAACGCACCAGTCGCAAGGCTAATATAATGAGTTGGGCCTGAGAATAGAGCCCAAGATGTCGAGAGGGCAATATACATCATCGCTGTCACAGCAATAGATAGCCAATATCCATTTGAAAATAGAGGAATAAAAATAGCAAAAAACACTAAAATGGCTGCAAATAAAAGTTCAATCCAACCTGACGGTTTCATAACTGACGCCTCCCAAAGAGGCCCTGTGGACGAAATAACAGAATAATTAAGAAAATGAAGTAAGCTGCTGCAAGCGTCAATCCAGGGTCGATGAGCGTAGCAACGGTTGTTTCAACAACGCCCAGAATAATAGCTGCAACAATGGCACCTCGAATATCACCCACTCCACCCATGATAACAATAATTAATGCTTTAAGGGTGAAGACCACACCAATGGAAGCATCAAGCGTGATAAAGGTAGAAATCAATGCGCCGCCTACCGCCGTAATAGCCCCTCCCAAAGCAAAGGCCAAAGCGGAAACGCGTGGGACATTTATGCCAACTAACCCGCTGGCCTCCGTACTTACGGACACAGCGCGCACGGCAACACCAGAGCGCGTATGGTTCAACCAAAGGTACAGCATACTGCCGATTAGTGCCGCTATTATAAATGCCACAAGACGACTTAAAGAAGTTGTGGACCCTAATATAGAGATCGGTATCGAAAGGTATTTATAGACAAAAAAACCACCTTCAATAGATACCATTAGGCCAATAAGAATAAATGACATTCCAAACGTCGCCAAAATGGAATCTACTTCCAAATGACCCTGTGTTTTTGATCGGCGTACAAGTGGAATAAGCAAAAAGCGATAAATCAGCCAATTGCCCACGAATGCAATCGGCGCCACCAACAAGACAGTAAAAAGCGGACTGATTTGACTAGTAGTGTATAACCAAAAGGATGCCAACGCTCCTAAAACCAGTAGTTCGCCGTTAGCAAGGTTCATTATGCGCGCAACGCCATACTGCAAATTCAAGCCCATAGCGACTAGCGCGTAGGTTCCCGATAGAAGCAGGCCAGATACGATTATATCCATTGATTAGGAAGTTCCAAAAAAGGGCGGGACATTGCCCGCCCTAAATTGATTTACTCTGACCAACCGCTTTTCACACGTACAGATACAGCACCGTCAACGTTCGATCCCTTCACGCCGCGGAAAACACCATCTTGCCATTGCCCAACACTCCAGAATGTATTCGAAATGTTGTTTTCAAAGCTCAAAGCCCCCATCACAGTCTCAAAAGAATTATCTTTAATGTACTGAGTGACCACATCGCGGTCGATGCTCCCTGCACCCTCAATGGATTGTTCAAGAATTTGCAACGATGCGTACGTGTTGGCTGACGCCCAATAATCAGCAGTTTTACCCGTAATTTCCAAGTGTGCCTTTCGATATTCAGCAACCTTAGGATCATCAACATTGGTACCACCTGCACCAAGAACATTGTTGATTTTGTTGCCATAGGCTCCCGAGAATGCAGGGAAACTTGTTGCAACTGCAGAGTAATAGAGCGCAACATCAAGATCCTCAATGATTGCCTGTTCGGCCAATCCAAAGCTATCTGGCGGGTATGACCAAGCCACAAACGCCTTGGCTCCACTAGCTTTTGCGCCTTTCATAACAGGCGAAAGATCGGGAGTGCCAAGTGGATACGACTTGTCGTAAACTAATTCAAATCCGGCTTCAGTAAACATTTCACGTGCGCGGTCAGCTAATTCGATCCCAAAAGCATCAGCTACATTTACCATAGCAACTTCATTTCCTATCGCACCCGCTTCACGTTGTTCTATCAAAATCTCTAGAACGCCTTCAACAAATGCCGTCGTTGTACCAAGTGTAAAGAATAAGTTTGGGTAGCGCTCCGTAAGTTCAGGCGCTTTGTCAGTGATCGCTGACACAGCGATCATCGGGTATCCATAACGACCATAAATTGGAGCACTTGCGATATTAAAGCCTGTTCCGTAAGGCGCTACTACAAAGTCTACTTTGTCTTGTTCTGCCAACCGCTGCGCTAGTTTAATATGCTCGCCAGGATTTGTTTTGTCATCGTACTGGATCAACTCAATTGGCATCTTCTTACCAGCGACATTCAACCCTCCTCGAGCATTGACCTGGGCTACCCAAAGTTCAACATTCGGCCATTGAGTGACTACGGCACCGCCAGCTAATGGTCCAGTTTTTGGGGCAATAGATCCCAACTTAATTACATCTTGCGCGCTCGCAGCAGTAGCAACTAAAGCACCCGTTACAAAAGCAGCAGCTAATGTAGTTTTCAAAATCATACGTCGGAACATTTTTTTCTCCATTGTAAAATCAAAGTTCGGCTATGATCAGTTTAATTAAACCTTAGCCCAGCAGAAGAAACCATCGCGATACAGATTAATTACATGTACCAAGCGCTGGAATCACCATCATAGTGGATTTATAATTCTGTAAATACAATCACGTTGTTAGATGTCTGATAAATTTAATCTCATGCAATATTGGCTAAGGACCATAAAAGGCCTTTAGTATAAAAAGGAACCTTAATCATTTCCGCCAGACCAGGTCGAAGATATTTCTTGAATGGTGGCCATCATGCTACGTGTTTCATCATAGGTCAGGCGAGTTTCGAGGCCATAAGGCGAAGCCGCAAGTATTTGCATGATTTCACCAGCGCCAATGTGAAAACTTGAAGGCAATCCAATATCGTCAAAGCTGCGGGCGATTTGCTTCATCTCATCTTCCCAACGAGCGGCATCACAAGGCAATCTGGAAATATTTGCTTTTGCACGCTGCGCTAAATTGGCCTGGCTCTGATCAACTTCTTGCAAAAATAACTCAAGAAATCCGTGCTCCTCTGCGGCTAACATGACGTTTGTCAGAAGGGCATTCACTCCCTTGGTCATAGCCGCATAAGTCATTTTAAAGGCTGAAGCTGTTCCAATTTTCTTGCCCAAGTCAACAAGGTCAATTCCAAATCCGTCAAGCAGTTTCAACGGCTCAACGTTACCTCCAGACACGTACAGGCGAGGTATTTTAGATCCATTTGGGGGAGCCCCGACGATGCCAGCATCTATAAAGTTTGTATTGTTATCCATAAAAAGTTTTGAGATGTCAGCAGCCAGACTGGGTGCAATTGCATTGGCCTCTACAAAAAGTAGAGACGTTTTGATGGCTTTCAAAAGTTTAGAAACCCGTGCTGCCTCATCATAGGCAAATTGTGTTGGTAAAACCGAAAACAATATATCAGCGCGGGTCACGACAGCTTCGAGCGATACTTCTCCCTCAATTTTTGCCTTTAACGCACGCACGCACGACGATTCAGAGCGTCCTGTCAGATCGGAGACTACGGTGTGGCCTGCATTCACAAAAGCACTGGCAAGTCCCGCACCCATTTCACCCACGCCTAAAAGGCCAATCGTCAACTGTGTCATTTCGAGGGCACCAATATCTTGAGGACTGATCTACAGCTTAAGGACATAAACTCCTCCATTTTTGTAAACCATAACAAAGCTATCTTTATTTTGAAGCCCAAATTTTGCGCAGAAATACCTTCATCAAAGGTGGCTCCAACAGATATAGAAAAAGAGGAGCCTCAAAACCTCGTACTAAACACAAGCTGTGATGTACTGGTTATCGTAGGTCCCATTTTTTTGATACCGCCCGACACCTTTAAATTTTGTTTGCCATCAATACTATCAGTATTAATGCCTAGCGATAAGCCGCTGCCACAGTTGGTCACCATAGTCTCTCGGAACGACTTATCACACATCAGTTTTGGTGTAGCGGTCATAACCCCCTTGTACCACCAGTTAGCCCCATCCGTATATGGAAGCCTAAACTCTGGGGCGAATTCTAACGAAATTTGTTCATTGGCACCAATAGAGGTCACCTCTTTTGAGGAGGCTGAACCTACGTTGACATTAAAGGTGGCTGTCTGGCCGACTGATTTACTCACATCAAAAGATAGTGTGGGCCTAACTTCGATAATTCCAAATTTCATTGGACCAGTGAGCGACAGCCCGGCTGCCAACATTTCACCAGGATATATCGAGGAGGCTGTCATAATATCATTTTCAATAGTCATTTGATTTCTAACCACTGAGCCAGCGATATAGCCATCAAGGATAAGTTTTTGGGTAAGTTTACTTAGGAAATAGCTGCCAACCTTAACCCCTATAGAGGAGATATCCATTCTTGTATTATCTCGCTTTCTACTGTGAGAAAGTGTTCCACCCA
>Ga0114998_10003308_pt1 | contig 11965 bp, 9 predicted proteins | sample ArcticOcean_MG_C_5_FD_87044 | JGI IMG/M metagenome (GOLD analysis project Ga0114998, IMG submission 87044) | Marine microbial communities from western Arctic Ocean - ArcticOcean_MG_CB4_138 | ecosystem: Environmental > Aquatic > Marine > Oceanic | place: Arctic Ocean: Canada Basin | collected...
CGATAACGAACGAAACCGAAGCTCGCGCGTCCTCGCAAACGAATCGAGCTAACTCTCTCTCTGTTCTCTGTTCTCTTCTCTCTGTCTGTGTGTTCTCTTCTTTAGTATACTACTTATGAATGAGACGTAAAGTTCGAATTAAAATTGTGTCGACGAAGCAGACAGAGGCTTTTTACTTCCTGCTATATGTTTTAGGGTTTCATGGAAAAATGTTTTAGGGTTTCAGGTTTAGGGTTTAGGGTTTACAAAAATGAAAAACAGAAAACGAATCGACGGCAGCCGTCATAAAACAAGCAGACAGGCGCGGTCGGAAAGTCTTCGCATCATGATATTAATAAACAATAACGATGACGCAGAAAATGAAGAAAAAACGATCGCAGGAGAAGCAAACTGCGGCACTGAAAATTTCCATTCATCCAGCAGTACTGACACTGATGGATCGATGAAGAAGAGTCTTTTTGTCGCCCGTGTCGACGATGATGTCGCCGTCGATGAAGAAAAGAAGACCGATGGGGCGGCTATAGAGAACGAGAAGGAAACGAGCGGGCGCAGAACAACGCGTAAACGAGGGGATAGAAACGACAGCGAAGTAACTGCCAGTAAAGCAAAACAAGCGAACGATCATACTTCGCAGTTTAACGTCTATTTACAGAAAACGTTCAACCAGTCGGTTGGGGACGAGATGTTCTGGGAGACGTACGCTTTGGAGGGACCGGCGCATGAACCGAAACACAGATGTCGCTTGAAAGCGCTGAAAACGGAACTCGGGATCGATCACGAGGTCGTCTCGGATGCGTTTGTTGTGAAGAAAGATGCTAAGAAAGACGCTTGTAGATTAATGCACTTATGGTTCGTACGACGACAACGAGAGCAGACGGAGAAGGCGGATGGCGAAGGATGGTTAGGAGCCGGTGGGAAGTTTTTAGTAGGACGCGAGAGTAAGACCGAGAGGTCAGTGAACGCGATGATTGGAGACGCGGCGTTGAGGTTGATGTTAGCCTTACAAGAAGACGCACCGAAGAACGACCCTGGGACGTTACACGATTGGATCGGCAAGCGCGAAGGTAATTTGTTTCTATTCAGTCGCTATCGCGCCTTGGACGCGGCGAACGAGCTTCCGCCAGGGTTGCCAAAATGTACTGGTCAGCACGCGGTGCCGACTACTTTCGAGGCCTGGATCGGGAGAACGTTCTTGCAATGTGGTTTTGATCTCGCAAAGACGAGCGCTATCGTGATGCCTTTGCTCGGCGAGTCCGGACGATTGGTTGAAAACACTTCGACGACGGGGAAGGAGGACGAAGAAGAGAGTTTGTAAACATATAAATCATCGTGTACTAATACCACATACAGTGTAAGTTTATATCAATCATCTTGTAGAAGTTTTACTCGTAGTTTATAAAAATAAATAATCTTTGTGCGTGCAAAATCTATAATCATCATAATATTATTATTATTAATATTCCGCTTCATCGATATAACTGCGGCGGTCGTTCTCTGGTGGTGAATAGCCCAAGATTTCATTACCTTCTCCTCTTTGTTCCTCGTCGTAACTATAAAACTCTTGGTCCTCTTCGTCGTAGTACTCATCGTAATACTGATCGTCACGTCTTAAGCCGAGCATACTTTTCAGTGATTTCCCGCAAGACACAATAGCTTCGTTTATTCGAACCTCCCAAATCCGAAATACTATCGCCGCATACGCGTTGCATAAAATCCAAAATTGTTTTGGAATCTCCAGCATCTCTTCTTTAGTCGCAGACCTCCATTCGGCGAGGGCCATTTCAGAAAATTCTCGTTCAATTTCAACGAGAGCTTCCTCTCGTTCGGACAAAGTTCTTTTACCGGAGCGTTGCATTTTCTCGTAGCGGCGATAACGATCGCGGCGAATACTTTGAACTAAATTTCCAAAAGATGATAGAATCGCAGAAAGAACTAATCCTAACGCAAAAGCAGGAACTATATCGGTTTGAGCGATGCGGGCAGCCGTGCTTGGAAGTTCCGCAACTATCGCGGTCACTCCTTTATGCACTCGTTTTACATTTTCGACAGAATTTCTTGAAGCTTGAGAAAAGACGTCTGTAATTTGAACTCTGTTGTTCTGGTTATTATAGTAACCGCCATCTTCGCCGCCGTAATTATAATTTCGTTGAGATTGAAAACGAAGACTATCAAAAGCAACGTCATCTTTTGGGTCTAAAGCGAGTTGGCCAAAATATCGTTCCTCTTCCGCCGCTCTTGAAAGTATATTTCCGTAATTACTCCGATACGCAGAAGGCTCTTCAAATCTTGATTGTGATAATGCTGATGCTGATGATGGTGGTGCTAATGCTGATGATCCTTGTTGTTGTTCTTGTTCTTGTTGTTCTTGTTCTTGTTGTTGTTGTTGCCGAAGAAAATTCGCCCGCGCTGCGTATTCTCCCCCATAATTATTATTTCCTCTCCTCTGCTGCGCGCCTGCTGTTGATCCATTACGAAGGCTTGATTCGTAGCTCCCAGCCATTGATGTCGTAGACTCTAACCCGCCTTGCTGAATTTGTCTCAACCAATCGTTTCTTCTATCCAAATCATCAACGTATCTTTCGCTTCTTCCATAGTTCGGCACGGCGCCAGTGGTCTCGCGCGTAAATTCTAAGATTGCTCCTATAGATCGATCCGAACTCGCGTGTCGAAACAATGGACCGGCTCCTTTTGGCAACGTACATATCGTTGGAAAACTTCTCGCTCTAAAATATTTCCCCGCAAACGCTTTCTGCTCTGGTGTTTTACACACGACTCTCTGTACTTCGATAGATTCGTCTCCAGCGAACATCGCGGCCATAGCCGCAAACGTCGGTTCCACTTGCTCGCAATAGCGACAGTTCGTCGTCTCGACCAGTAAAACGACATTCTTATCTCGACTCGCTAACTTTGATGCTAATTCTCTCGTCGTTTTTGTAATCACGCTTCCAGTATTATTTGAGCGTTTACCTCCAGACGTCCGCGTCTGCGAGGACGAGCTATTCGCCGTCGTTCTCGCGCCGACGTTCTCTTCTTCATACCTTCCATGATTAGAAGAAGAATACTGTCCGGACGAGGAATTCATTGCGCTTCTAATCACCCTCCGATTGCTCCCGTTTCTGCTCGTGTTACTACTACTACTATAACAACTACTACTATTCCGCTTGTTCGAATTCAACTGAACTCTGGCTACGTTGTTATTCACTGAACTAATCATGTTCACACGGTCTCTCAATCTCTCAATAAACGACACCACTACCACTACAACTTCAACAACAACAACGACAACAACGACAACAACGGCAACAACCGTTTATACCGAACGTCCACTTTCGAAAACAAATCGAAAGAATATATCTTTAAATAAAACGGAAATATAACTTACTTTTACTAAAGTTATTTCAAATGCGTTTAGTAAAAATTATTACAAACGCTTGCGCAGGAAAAACACGCCTACTTTTACGCGAAAGAAAACGCGCGCGAAAACAAGCGAGCGCTTCTTCCCGAAAGACAGTTTCCTTATGCGCGCTCTTTTAATAGCACGTCGCGCGCACCACGCGCGAGTTCTTCTTCTCCTCTTTTTTGCCCCTGTTTTAAATCCTGCTCGATTTGCTTCTTATTTGAGGAAGAGCAAATGTTTCTTATTATATGTCTAAAAAGTCTAATAAAATAAGTCTAAAAAGTCTAATAAAATAAGTCTAAAAAGCTAAATAAAATAAGTCTAAAAAGTCTAAATAAAACGACCTCGGTGATGATATCGAAAACTACGGAATAAACCGGACTGAAGCGAGAGTAACAGAGAGAGAGAGAGAGAGAAAGTGTTTATTTGTGTTTTGATAGTGTGCGTGTGTGTGTGTGTGTGTGTGTGATATTCATAAGTAAGAGCGAGAGATGTGTTATGATAGAGAATGATATTTAAGTCTGTTACATATAATAATAGGAAATATGTGTTTATGATGTGATGAGGGAAAAGAACGATTTGTGATATAGAAGAGGGCGCGCGTAGCAGTAATAGTAAAAGTATTATACTAGTAATGCTATGAAGGAATGAGTAGTAGTTCTAGGGAGGAAGTTATCGCCGGTGCACTCGCTGGATTCGCGGCGACGATTACTTTACACCCTTTAGATGTCGTGAAAATGCGTTTGCAAGTACAGGAAACGACGACGACGACGCAGAGGAACGGACGAGCGCTAGTATCGTCGTCATCGTCATCGTCGTATGGAGGGACGGTCGATGCGTTACAGAAGATCTTGAAACGAGAAGGAATGAGAGGATTATACGCAGGTCTAACGCCAGCTGTTGTTGGGAATACGATCTCGTGGGCGCTGTATTTCGCGTTATACGATCGAGCGAGGAAGCGCTATTTTGATATGGACGACGATAACGACGGCGATAACGATGATAATAGTAAGAAGAAGAGGACGAACTATTTCTACTCATCAGCGACTGTGAAGACGTTATTAGCGGCTTCTGAAGCTGGTGTTGGAGTGAGTTTATTGACGAATCCAATATGGGTCGCAAAGACTAGACTCGCTTTACAAGAACGAGGCGGCGGTTTAAAACACGTCGGTACGACGACTAACAATAGTAAGACGATGAGGTATAACGGGTTAGCGGATTGTTTGTATTCAATCGCTAAAAATGAAGGTTTGCCAGGATTATATAAAGGATTGACACCGAGTTTATTATTAGTCTCGCATGGAGCTATTCAGTTCATGTGTTACGAACAATTGAAAGAATGGGCCAGAAATTCGGAAATGATGAGTAGTAAAGAAGAATTATTTGAAACAAAAACAGGGAACGATGAGAATGCAACTGCGAATTTGAGAACGACGACGACGACGACGACAACGAGCAGTAGTAACAGTAATACTCTTACTCCTACTATTATTAATACCAGAGAACTCACGAGCGCCGAGTGCGGCGTCTACGGCATGCTCTCAAAAGTAGTCGCGTCGTGCGCTACGTATCCTTCCCAAGTCATCCGCGCGAGAATGCAAAAAATTCAACTCTCGTCGTGCGACGATAAAACCGCGAGTAAATACAACTCGCTCTCACAATCGTTCCGCACGATCGTCGCCAAAGAAGGTTCGCTTGGTTTATATAAAGGCATGGTTCCTAATCTCGCTCGCATGCTTCCGTCTACCGGCGTCACGTTTTTCACTTACGAGTTCGTCTTAAGTCAACTCAAGCAGTAAAACTATTCACTCTTACGTGCAGTACTCAGCTAGGTCTCCCAAAGTGCACAGAGATCGGAGATTATTCATAGCAGTAGCTGTAGCAGTAGTATCTACTCGAAACTTTCGCATCCGAGCGCTTCAGAGCACCTCTAAAAAAGTCAACCATTTCATTCCATTCACTTTCGTTCATTTTGGAAAAACGCACTTCATCAAAAAACGAATCAAAACATCGTCTTCAGAAAACGAGACCGAGTCACATATACGCGCACTCGCTAGGATTTAAACCAACAGAATTCCAACGAACGATTCGGACACTATCGCACGATGTCGTCCTTGAAATCAATAAACCCGAACTCGGAGTCCATGGACAAAGCCGCCGCGTTGTTCATGAACATAAACGCCGCGAAAGGTTTACAAGATGTCATGAGGTCGAACCTCGGTCCGCGAGGCACGATTAAGATGTTAGTCGATGGCGCCGGAGGTAATCTACTCATTCTTCTCGTAGTGCCCTTTCTCTTTTTTACTGTTCGTGCGTGTTTAGCGTGATCGAGAGTACTCTCAGAGGTGTTGTACGTGAGCTCTGTTTTCTTCGTGATCTTCTTTTTTTTTTTCGTTGACGGCTCGGAATCGTCGGTCTCGAATCGCAAATTTTTCTTTCAAAAGCGCGCGCGAGCGAGAGAACGCAAAAGCTGACGCTCGTCTTCTTCCTCTACTTCATGGAACGAAATCAGGATTAAAATTGACGAAAGATGGGAACGTGTTATTGAAAGAAATGCAAATACAGAACCCGACGGCGATCATGATCGCGCGTTCGGCGGTCGCTCAGGACGACATTAGCGGCGACGGCACGTCGTCGACCGTTTTAATCACTGGCGAAATCATGAAACAAGCGGAGAGGTATTTAAATGAGGGCGTACATCCAAGGGTGATCGTTGAGGGATTAGAAGCGGCGAAGAAGGCTTCGATTGAGTTTTTGAAGACGTTTAAGATTGAAACCGGTGGAGTCGATGCGCCAGATAGAGAGTTGTTGTTATGCGTCGCGCGTACCGCTTTGAGGACGAAACTCGAGGAGCATCTCGCGGATATGCTTACGACTATTGTGACCGATGGGGTTTTGTGCATTACGAGACCTGGGTTTCCGATTGACTTGCACATGGTCGAAATCATGACCATGAAGCATAAGGAAGACTCGGAAACAAAGTTGATTAAGGGGATGGTCTTAGATCACGGCTCGAGACATCCAGATATGCCGAAACACGTCGACGATGCGTTCATATTAACGTGTAATATCTCCATGGAGTACGAAAAGTCCGAAGTGAATTCATCGTTTATGTATTCTAACGCCGAGCAAAGAGAGAAGATGGTCGAGGCTGAACGAAAATTCACCGACGACGTCGTGCGTCAAGTCATCGCTTTGAAGAAGAAAGTATGCGAGGGAAATAAGAAAGGGTTCGTAGTCATTACTCAGAAAGGTATCGATCCAATTTCGTTAGATATGCTCGCAAAGGAAAATATTTTAGGATTACGAAGAGCAAAGAGAAGAAATATGGAGCGATTAGTCTTGGCATGCGGCGGCGTATGCATTAACTCTCCAGAAGAGCTCGCTCCAGAAATTTTAGGTCACGCCGGGCAAGTTTATGAACACATTTTAGGCGATGAAAAGTATACGTTCATCGAAGACGTTGTGAACCCAACATCGTGCACCATTTTATTGAAAGGTCCAAATCAACACACAATTATGCAATTGAAAGATGCCGTCAGAGACGGGTTGCGCGCTGTGAAGAACACTTTGATGGATAAAGCGGTTATCCCAGGCGCCGGCGCTTTCGAAGCTGGCTTATTCGTACACTTGAACGAAGTGACGAAGAAAACCGTCGAAGGTCGAGCGAAGAGAGGCGTAGAGGCGTTTGCAGAAGCAATGCTCGTCATTCCAAAAACACTAGCGGAAAACTCGGGATATGATGCGCAAGATGTAGTGATTTCGTTAACGGATGAACACGAAAAAGGAAACATTGTCGGTGTTGATGTGACTACTGGCGAGCCTTTTGATCCGACGACTAGTGGCGTTTACGACAACTACCTCGTGAAGTTGCAAATTTTGCAAAGTGCACCAGTTGTCGCTACGCAATTGCTCTTGGTTGATCAAGTTTTGAGAGCGGGCGTGAACATGAGAGGAAGAGGCGGTGGTGACCAGCAATAGTATTTACACACAAAGACACACACACACACACACACACACACACACACACACAATTTTGATAATTGTTTATTAGAGAGGGATTAAATATAGTATATTTAAATATAATAACAAGTACTGGTACATAGTAGTATTACATTAAAATGCGCGCGCTGCGATAGTCTCTTCGTAATTACACACTCTATACCGCCGCTCGTCGGAAGATGAACAAACCACCAGATCCGGTTGCGCGACCGATGAGGATATCTTCGTCGCAATACGAAAACTCGTACTGCCCAACGGCGGCGCCTCGAATAGGACTGGAATCGCCACCACCGATAGCTTGCGCGGCGCGTCCAAAAAGAGGGAATCTCAATTCAAAATCTCTCAAGAACAACAGCGCGTCCTTGCTCAATTCAGTCCTTGGCAAAATCGCTGGCGCCAAAATCGTCTCAGATAGCTCTGAAATCCTTAATTCGTTCACAACGGCTTCTTGAAACACCAAGGAAAGAGCTCTTGGGCCTTTTTGTTCATAAATCGCATTCACTCTAAGCGTTATCCCGTTCTTCTCTTCCAACACGAACGGTACAGTACAATGAATCTCATTCACGATTGCGTTCGTTCTCGTATTAAATATCTGGAATATATCGCCGACGATTATCGGAGCTGGAGGCAGTATCGCCAACGGTCTCGGAATCGACAATACCAGTAACCCGGTAACATCTAAAGCGGTCGTATACATCAACTCCCATTTACCATCAAGCTTCCCGAAATCGATCTCTTTCATGAAATCGAACTCCTCCACGTCTCTTCGGCATAGCTCGATCTCTTTCTTGTCCTCTTCGTTCGCTCCGAAGAACAGAGCGCCCCTGTACGTCCCTTTGCACGCTCGAAGTAACCTCTCGCTTAACATTTTCCTTCTCGTTTCTTTATCGACATCATCTGCTCCGTTCACTATCGTCCGCGTATGACTACTATACCTCCTACTTCTTTTCTTTCGATGACGAGTACTGTTTTCTATTCTTGTTCCGTTGTTTTTCATTGTTGCGCTACTTTTATTCATTCTCTCTCTTTTGGATTGAAAGTAGTGCTCCGATTATCAATTCTGAATACTAGGGGTTAGATTCGCTAAAATATACTTCTATAGCTTTTTGACTATAGAAGTTGTTTGTAATTAATTCTTCTTAAACTCTTAATCTCTCTCTTCTCTCTGATACGACCGTGGCGATTATCAGTGTCCGATAGGGAGTGATGTTCTTATTGCTAAACGTACTCAGATTTGTTCTGTGTGTTGTGTATTAACAGTATTTTTACTGGGACGTAGGGGATGTTTTAGGGTTTCAGAAGTCATTTAGGGTTTCGCGTGTCATTTAGGGTTTCTCATATTATGAAAAGTGTATTGAAAGACCATTTTCTTTTAGTTTCCAAAGCACGCGGTGAGCTCAACATAAACGACCTAGAGAGAGAAAAGAAATAACAGAGGTGAAAACAGTGATAAGAACCCATGTTTACTCAAAGAGCGCAGAGCGCGTTAGCGCAATCATCCGTGTTAAGAGCGAGTAGTAAGAGCAGTAGTACGAACAGTAGTCGATGTAGATATACTTTTTATAGAAACGAGAGTACTAAGAATAAGAACGGCAAGAACGATGATGATGATAGTAATAATAAATATAGTAGAAATAGGAGCAGCGTAAGAGCGGTTTTCGTGCGCGGATCTTCTGAACGATCTTCGATAACGATCGCGAGGCCGGATGATTGGCACGTACACGTAAGGGATGGGGCGAAAATTGCCTCAGTCATTCCATTCACTGCGAAAGAGTTCGGGAGAGCTTTGATAATGCCGAACTTACAGCCTCCAGTGAGGACTTCGGAAGAGGCGAAAGTATATCGCGAGATGATCATGAAAGCGGCTAATAATGATATGTTTGAACCGCATATGACTTTGTATTTAACGGACGAGACTACTGAGGAAGTCGTCGAACGAGCCGCCTCGAGCGGGTTCGTCAGAGGATTCAAGTTATATCCAGCCGGGGCGACGACGAATTCGAGCTTTGGGGTAACAAACATGAAGAAAGTTTTACCAGCTCTGAGGGCTATTGCAAAGTATGATTTAGTGTTACAAGTGCACGGAGAAGTAACGCATCAGAATGTGGATATTTTCGACAGAGAGGCGAAATATATCGACGAAGTGTTGAAACCGCTTTTGGACGAAGTGCCTGATTTGCGCGTAGTGATGGAACATATAACGACGAAGAATGCGGCAGATTTTGTGTCCACGTTTGAGGGTAGTGGAGTTTCAGGTGCCAAAAGCAGACTCGCTGCGACTATTACTCCTCAACACATGCTCTTAAATCGCAACTCGCTTTTTAAGGGCGGGATTAGGCCGCACCTTTATTGCTTACCGATTTTGAAGAGAGAGGAACATCGAGAAGCCGTGCTCGCAGCTGCGGTTGGAGAGCAAAGCAAGAAATTCTTTTTAGGAACGGATTCGGCGCCGCATCCGAAAGGTGCAAAAGAAGCCGCGTGTGGATGCGCTGGAGTATTCAGCGCGCACGCCGCTTTATCGTTTTACGCGATGGCGTTTGATTCGGTTGGAAAATTGGATAAATTAGAAGAATTCGCCAGTCATAACGGCGCAGATTTCTACAAATTACCTAGAAATACAGGGACTGTAACATTAAAAAGAGAAGAATGGGAAGTACCGGCGAGTTATGAGTTTGCCGGAGACGTCGTCGTTCCATTTTATGCGGGTGAAAAAATCCCTTGGAAATTTGTTTCTTCTTAATTAAATATTGAAAATTACAACGCGTTCAATGTCGCAACCGCCGATGCAGCGCCGTTATCTTTACAGAAATCTACTGAAAGTCTCCACAAATCTTCGTTCGCTTTTAAATCCTTCGCTTTTGGCGCGCAATCATCCATCGTGAAACCTGCGAAAACTCTTTGCAAGGCCATGCATTTATATCCCAACCCTTTGTTAAATTTAAACACTTTGGACAATTTAATCGAGAATGGCATATAGAGCTGACCTTTTTTCACCGTCTTCAACGTCGCCGCGTGCACAGGGGTCATCGCGCCTTCCTCTGGAGTGAGCGCGAGCATTTGCGCAATTTTTCTCCAAATCACGTTATAATCTCTCCAAATATCGGAAGCAACGAAACCTGGGTCTGCGGCAACACATTCTACGTTATTATCTGGATTCTGTTCATCAAGTCTTCTCTGCAACTCTCTCGTCATAGCCAAACATGCCAATTTCGAAGTCGAATAGTTCCCCTTCGTCTTCGACTTCCCCTTCACGAAGAAGTGATATTTGTTCGAAGCGAACCAAGTCGTCACGGACGAAAGCGCTACTACTCTCGAAGTCCCTTTCCCTTTCTGCAACGAAGGTAATAACAACGAAGTTAACATAAAATGCCCAAAATAGTTCGTTCCCATGCACATCTCATACCCTTGTTTCGTCTCGTGAGCGCCTTTATAGTTCGCCGACATGTTCAGACCGGCGTTATTGACCAAAATATCAAGCCTCGAATGTTTCTTCGTGAACTCCTTCGCGAACTTAACGATCGACTCCGTGTTCGATAAATCTAACCCCATGACCTCGCTCGTTCCTCGTTCGCTCTCACGTCCTCTTTCGCTCTTAATCCTCTCCACGGCCTCCATACCGCGCTCTATTGACCTACACGCGAATATGCAATGCGCGCCTTTTTCCATGAACTTCTTTGCGGTCTCGAACCCGATCCCGGTGTTCGCGCCGGTCACTATCGCGATCTTCCCTTGCAGATCTTCTTCGCAGTGTAACTTTATGCCCCTCTGTCCCATCTTTTTCTCGTTTTCTCTCGCTCTGATGATCACCGCGTCGCGCGTTCGTTTTTATTTATTTAATCACTAATTAATTACTTTTTAGCTGAATTTCTTGATGAGCTAATAGTCTCTCTTAACACCCTAAACCCTAATCACAGATATAGGCTTACACATACAGCTAGCATAAGCACTAAATAGACTCATACAACTACACTTGTTATATAAGTCACAACAGAACTATAATACTTACACAGGCTAACGAACCTTTCTAAGTGTGATAATAAAGCCATAGAACGCCAATTGCTGCACTATAGACTTCACACTCAGACCCTATCGTTAAGTCCTTATTCAGTTATAGTTGAATATCTCCTACCCTAAATATCACTTTCTGTGCTCTTTTCTCTCTACTCTTTACAAATTTGAGAATAATCCGATCTAGTCGCTAGTACGTATTCCTCACAAAACTTATTTCTAAAAATCAATTAATTACTGCATAAAACGCGCAGATCAAAGACCGCGTGTGTGTGTGTGAGAGAGAGAGAGACGGACGCGAGGAAGTTCTACACGAGCCCTGAATAATAATAATCATCGATACTAATAATTCATCGATAATAACAATAAAAGTGATAATAATAATAATACTAATAAAACATCAGTAAAAATGGGGATGCGAGGAAGGAAACCAACTGCGGTGCAAATGACGCACCCGGAACAGATCAAACGAGTCATAGCCTGTAAACCGCGCATGAGAGTGCTGAAAGAAAGCTTAGGTTTATACCACGTACCGTTCATCGTGATGTTAATGATAAC
>Ga0114998_10003311_pt1 | contig 11961 bp, 10 predicted proteins | sample ArcticOcean_MG_C_5_FD_87044 | JGI IMG/M metagenome (GOLD analysis project Ga0114998, IMG submission 87044) | Marine microbial communities from western Arctic Ocean - ArcticOcean_MG_CB4_138 | ecosystem: Environmental > Aquatic > Marine > Oceanic | place: Arctic Ocean: Canada Basin | collected...
AAAAACCACGTACTATGAGCGCAATGTTTGATTGCTTCTCGACCTAGAAACTGGAGTGCAGGCGCCGTGTCACGCTGCTTGGCCTCTCCGATTCACTTGGTTAACCACAGCGTGGTCTATCAGCCCATTAGTTTTGCATAAAACATGTAAGACTTATTAAGCTTTAGAGAAGGTATCTTTCGAGAGAATTTCCACGAAAGACTATCATGCGGAAACGGACATTACTATTTTACGGTCAGGTCGAATAACGGTTTTTTACAGCACCTCAAGGAGTATCTGCAATATGTCCAATTAAGTTCCATCACCCACGTCGTTTCATATATGGAATAAGCCAAATTGGCCAGAATCATAGTGTCAGTGGGTTCTAATGTTTGTTCTCAAAGCGCTATCATCCGAGTTGGAGGAGCATTTTATACAATAATGAATTGGCGATCATCAGGCGTTGGCTAGACCGCTAAGCCCTATTGGTAATCTGCTTTTTAGGATCGAAAAATGGTTTCTCCACAACGGATGCTGGGACGATCCCCAACCGGGTTTGCACCTCGCATTTAAGACCAATACCTGCTTGGTCTGCCGATACCATTGCCAAGGCGATATTCTGTTTTAAACGGGGGGAATAAACGGCAGAAGTGACTTTGCCGATGGTTTTTGATCCTTTGAGAATCGGCCAGAAGGCGGTGTTTGGCCCCTGCAATGGCGGGCCATCGATGCGCAGCCCTACTTGTTTCCGTGTCACACCCGCGTCGCGGATAGCTCTCAAGGCCTTTTTTCCGATAAAATCCGCGTCCATATCCAGATTAACAAGCCGGTCAAGCCCAAGCTCATAGGGGTTGGTCTTGAGGTCAGCATCCGCGTGATATGACAACATACCCCCCTCAATACGCCGGATTGATGACGTGTGACCGGGCTTTAAACCAAACTCAGCCCCAGCTGCCATGATTTTTTCCCAGAGTTCACCGCCTCTTGTCCCATCCTGTAGATAGATCTCGTACCCTAATTCACTTGACCAACCGGTACGCGAAACGATCAGTGACATGCCATCCAATTCGAGATGGCGCAGCCAGTAATAGCGCAGATCCAAAATACTGTCTCCAAACAAGGCCCGCATCACCTCGCCTGATTTTGGGCCCTGAAGTTGCAGTGGTGATGCATCTGGTTCGCAAAGGCTCACGTCCAGTCCTGAGTTTACTGCCACGCCCTGAGCCCATAACAGGACATCACTGTCAGCCAGCGACAACCAAAAGTGATTTTCGCCAAGCCGCAACAAAATAGGATCATTTAAAAGTCCGCCTTCAGCATTGGTGATCAACACATATTTGCACTGACCAACCGCCATCTTTGACAGATCGCGTGGTGTCAGCATCTGAGTGAACGTCGCCGCATCTGGTCCGGTAATTTCAACTTGGCGCTCTACTGCTACGTCACATAGGATAGCATCATTAACGAGGTTCCAGAAGTTCTGCTCTGGGTCGCCAAAGTCGCGTGGAATATACATATGATTGTAAACGGAAAACCCTTTTGCACCCCAGCGTATGGTCGCGTCGAAATAGGGTGATTTTCTAATTTGCGTGCCAAAACCAAAGTCGTCGGTATCTATCATGGTCGTTGCCTTCTATCGAGCCGTTTGGCGCACTGAGGTTTGAAACGAGGGCCGTATAACCGAGTGCGACAGCCTTTGATTAGCCTGTAATGGGTTAAATCAATTAGTGAGGCGTTTATTGCGGCGTTTCTGGGTTCGAAGCAGACATCGTAAGTGCTAAGGCGTTCAAACCTTGGGTATTTTTGGCCTTCTTAAAAAATTTGGGGCAGTGACATCATTTTAAATAGGTTGGATCGCCACAGGATGGCAGCTGTGGGTCTCCAGAATGAATTTCGTACTTGGGTTTCAGACTTAGACCTTGGGTTAAGCTTTCGCGCCGTAGGTTCAACTGGTGCACATATAGCTGAACGTGACATAATTCGAACTGTGTGCAGTGAACTGCGCAGCTGGGCCACACGAAATATCTCATTTACCTATGCCTGAAGTAGCAGTGTGACAAACTCTGTACCGTATTTCACAATTTAATTTTTACAGTCTATTTCATCCGACAACGGTTTCACGCGGGTGGTACTACGTCACGCCTTACCAAAGCATCGACCGCAAGACTGTGGGTCTCATAGATAAACAACGGATTGATCTCAATTTCCTGCATGTGGTTTTGCGTATTTTGCACAAAACGGCACAGAGTTAAGATCTGCGCGCTTAGGGCGGCGAGATCGGTCTTTGGTCTGTTTCTAAACCCGTCTATGAAAGCGAAGAGCTTTAAATCCCGAATTGCTCTCGCAATTTGGCTTTCATCAGTGGGCAATAATAACGTTTTGGTGTCTTTTAATAGTTCCACATAAATACCGCCGCTGCCAAGCGTCAGTGACCATCCAAATTGTGGGTCTCGTCGTAGGCCAATGACCATCTCAGCGAGCGGCTTAGGGGCATGGGCTTCAATTAAAAAATCATCGGTGAGGGCTGATAGGTCATATTCGCCCACTGCCTTTTGCATGATTGCAAGCGCTGTGATTACTTCGCTTGGCGAGCCAAGCGCCAGCGCCACCGCTCCGGCTTCGGTTTTATGTGCAAGCTTTGGTCCCATCATTTTTAAAGCCACGGGAAACCCAATGTCGCAAGCCACCGTCCCGGCGGTTGAACCCTGTGTCTGAACCCCATTTGGAACTTTGATGCCAGACGACTTCAAGATTGCTTTTCCTGCGGCTTCGCTCACCAACTGGCTCGGGCGTATGTCTCCTGCCGGTTGCATAGCCGCGACGGGTGAGGCCAGAATTTCCGCTCTTTTTTTGTGCCAAGCCGCTGCCTGTGCGACCGCATTTAGAGCTTCGTGAATGCCTTGCATGGGCGCTACGCCATGTTCAATCAACAACTCACGGGTCTCGATATCCATGTTTTCAGGCAAAGTGGCGCAGACAGCGGCAGGCACCTTTGCCGCTTTGGCTGCTTTAGAAAACGCGGCTGCGTCATTGCGGTAATATATTTGGGACTCGTCCAACCCAGTGTAAGGATAATCTTGCACAAGCAAAGCGGCATCGGCGCTACTGGCGTCAATCGCTGCTCTGAAAACCGGCTCTGTATAGGCCGGTTGTCCCCAGATTGGTGTTGTATAATCAAGGGGATTGGACACGGTTGCGATCGTTGGCAGGGCTTTGGTCAATCGAGCTGTGACATGCTGCGTAAAACTTGGAAACTGCAAGCCGATGGTTTCGGCGTGATCAGCCAGCATCGTGGCTCCCCCGCCCGAGCAGGTGAACCCAACCACCCGGTGACCTTTCGGTCGACGCACCACGCAGAGGTATTTGAGGGTCTCTAGCATCTGTGATGGATTGGTGACACTGATCACGCCGCAGCGTTCAAATAAGGCATTGTACAGCTCTTTTGTACCTGACAGCGATCCGGTGTGACTGACGGTCAATTGGCTGCCGATCTGCGATGATCCGGTTTTGAGCGCAACGATAGGGGTGTCGTTGCGCAAACATTTCAGGGCAGCCTGCTCAAACTTTGCCACATCGCCAAGGCCCTCAATATGGACCCCTATCGCGCGAACAGCCGGGTTTTCGCATAAGACGTCAACAAAATCAGCCAGCTCTAAAACCGCCTGATTGCCTGCTGAAATCAGATGGGTTAGCGGCAGCGAGCGTTGGCTCATGGTGATGTCTGACGAAAACATACCGCTTTGGGTGATAATAGCAGCGCCGTAACCTGGGGACTTACCGCCGTGGGCAAATGGCCACAGCGCCACATTATCGAGATAATTGATCACGCCGTAACAATTTGGGCCAATCAGGGCCATATCCCCGACGATATCTTTCAAGCGTTGTTCCAGCGCGTCGCCATCTGGACCGGATTCTTTAAAACCGGCCGTATAACACACCACGCCGCCAGCCCCCATTTTTTCGAGTTTTTCCAGCGTGTCCACAGCCGCCGCGGCAGGGATGGCCAGAAAAACTGCATCCGGTGCTTCAGGCAGGTCGTCAACGCTGTCAAAGCACGCCAGACCGCCCATCTGATCACGCCTGGGGTTTACGGGCCAATAATTCCCTTCAAACCCCCGTCTGCGGGCTTCGCCAATCGCAATTATGGCGTCAGCGCCGCCAATAAAGGCGATATGACGCGGGTTTAACAACCGCTCAAAATGTCTCCGCTTTTGTGGGGTCATCCCCCCAGCGGCCTCAGGATCGAGCGCGTTATAATATGGCGCTGGATTTCCGAGGTGCCGTCCCAGATGCGTTCCAACCGGCTGTCACGCCAGAGGCGTTGTATTGGCATTTCCTCCATCAACCCCATGCCACCAAAAATTTGCACGGTGTCATCCGCGACCTTGTTCAACATCTCAGAGCAATAGACCTTGACCATGGCCGCATCCATATCTTGCATGATCCCCTCATCGGCACGACGCACTGCGTCTGTCACCAGCAAATCGGCTGTTCTAAGACCAATTGCCATATCCGCCAATCGGAATCCCGTGGCCTGAAATGTGCCGATCGGTTTGCCAAACTGTTTGCGGTTGGCCGCCCAATCTGCAGCCATATCCATAAGCCGCTCGGCTTTGCCACAGCAGGTTGCCCCAACCCAAATGCGGCCCATTCCCAGCCATTTTCCGGACAGTTCCAGACCGTGCCCCTCTTCGCCCAAGATTTGATCAGGACCTAGTCGCACATTGTCAAAACTCAGCTGGAAAGTTTTATACCCGCGATAGCTGACGCATTTATGGCCTTCTCGACAATCAAAGCCGGGCAGGCCTACATCAACCAAAAAGGCGGTCACACGCTTGCGGGGTCCGCGTGGCGTCTCATCAATACCTGTGGCGGCAAAGACGATCGCAAAGTCGGGCATTACCGGTCCTGAGATGAAATGTTTTGAGCCGTTCAATATCCAATCGTGTCCGTCGCGTTTCGCATTGGTTTTCATACCCATAACATCTGATCCGGCCTCAGGTTCTGTCAGGGCGAAAAGCTCGCGTTTCTCGCCGGTAACACAGGGATCGAGATACCGCGCAATCTGATCTCCTTCACACGCCAGCAGCAATTCAGTTGGGCGCGCAATCCACGATTGTAGCGCATGAGTGGTTTTGCCATATTCGCGCTCGACAATGGCAGATGACGTGTAATTGAGGCCGCCCCCGCCGACATCTTCAGGCAGGTTTGCGGCAAACAGGCCCATTTGTTTGGCGCGGGCCTCGATCTGACGCCCCAATTCTAGCGGAACCTCGCCGGAGCGATCGACCGCGTCTTCATGCGGGTAGATTTCATCGTTCAAAAAACATTGTACGGTGTTGAGTAAAAGCTCGTTTTCATGGGATACAACTGCGGTCACTTTATGCTCCTGCGTGGATGATGTTTTGCGGCCATTGATCGAATGTTGTCTGGCCTCATTTGAAAAAAGGACACATTCGTCTAGTTGCCTGCACCCGTTAGGCTCAATTTGTTACGGGCTTCTTGCGGGGTGAGGGCGCGTGCGCCCATCCGGTCTAAGATCTCGACGGCGCGGGTGACCAATTGGTCGTTTGTCGCCAAAACACCTTTGTCGAGATAAATATTGTCTTCCAGCCCGACGCGAATATTTCCCCCCATCGCAATAGCTGTTGCAGCCATTGGCATCTGCATCCGCGAGATCCCAAAGCCGGCCCAAGTCGCACCAACCGGCAGATGATCTTTCATGACTTTCATTGTATCCACGCTTTGATCCGCACCCCAAGGAATGCCGAGACAAATCTGGAACATCGGTGGATCGGCTATCAGGCCTTCGGCGATCATTTGCGTTGCAAAGCGGATGTGGCCCAATTCGAACACTTCCAATTCTGGTTTGACACCCCATTGTTTCGTCAGTTCGGCCATTTTGCGCAGCATGGGCGGTGTCGAGATATAAATCTCGTTGCCATCACCAAAATTAAGTGTGCCACAATCAAGCGAACAGATTTCGGGCAGGCAGTCTTGCACATGGCGCAGACGTTCTTCGGCACTGATCATATCGGTGCCGGGGCCGGGCATCGCCGGATCTTGTGCTGAGGGCACCCAATCGCCGCCCATGCCTGCTGTTAGGTTGATCACCACGTCTGTATCGCTGTCACGGACCCGGTCGACCACTTCTTTGAATAGCTTGGGATCGCGAGATCCCTTGCCGGTTTCCGGGTCGCGCACATGAATATGCGCGATCGCGGCCCCCGCTTTCGCGGCCTGTATCGCAGCATCGGCGATTTCTTTTGGCGTTACCGGAACATGCGGGCTGCGACTGGTGGTATCGCCGGCCCCGGTGACCGCACAAGTGACTATGACATCGTAATTCATCGCTCCACTCCGTTCGCTTTTGGCAATATTGAAAATACAAGCGGCTTGACAATATAGATTTTTCGTCAATTGATATTGTATACATGACGATATTTCATAAATTCTCAATTTATCAGGTCTGATCACCAGATCTGTCGATAAACCCGAGGCCACCCTATGAGCGATGGACTTTTTTATGTTTTGCTGCCTCGGTTCAATATGTTTAGCCTGACAAATTTGATGGAGCCTGCGCGCATCGCAAATTATCTTTCGGCAGAGGATCTTTACCAGAAAACATATCTGAGTTTTGATGGGCCTAATATCATGTCCAGCAATGGTATGATGGTAGAATGCCAGATGGCGCCGAAGCAAATGGCCCGAGATGATCTGATTTTCATTGTGGGAAGTTGGGGAGCGGAACATTACGCCAATAGGAAATTGTTCTCTTGGCTGCGTGTGCAGGCCAGAAATGGTGTGCGGATCTGCGCAGTGGAAATGGGGGCCTATATTCTGGCGCGCGCGGGGCTTTTGGCGCAGCGAAGCGCTACTATGCACTGGTCGTATCTGGCGGGGTTTCAAGAACAGTTCCCGGACGTTGACGTTCAAGAACAGCTTTTCACCGAAGACGGGCCGATCTTGTGTTGTTCGGGCGCAACGGCTTGCCTTGATCTTATGCTCTATATTATTGGTGGCCGCCATGGGCAGGCGCTGGCCGGGGAAATTTCAGATCAAATTATCCATCATCCTGTGCGGCAAGCCAAAGATGCACAACGCAAAACATTGGGACGTGGGATTGCCAAGCTGCCGCCTGATGTTCAAGCAGCAATTGAGGTGATCGAACGCAATATCAGCGAGCCAGTTGCTGTGCCTGAAATTGCCAAGACAATCGGTTTGTCGCAACGTCAATTGGAGCGACAGTTTAAGAAATCGGTCGGCTGCAGCATTGTCCAGTTTGGCCTTCTTATGCGCTTGCAGCATGCGCGGGTGCTTTTGATCTCAACCGACTTAGGGGTCCGCGAAAGTGCGACAGCGTCGGGCTTTAATTCACTGTCGCATTTTGCATATGCGTTTAAAAAATGCTTTGGGCGTCGACCTAGCGATTACCGGCAAGCGTGGCCTGAGAATGATACTGCGCCGCATTGGCCGGGAACTTTAGGCCGGTTTTTAGACACCCTTCAGCCACAACGTCGGGATGGTCTGCCCCGCTAGGGTGTCTAAGGTTCGCCATGGGTCGGGTCGAAAAAGAGACCAGGAATTACTTCACAATAGATATTGAACCAGCGTTGCAGGCCAACCAAACGGTATCTTTTTTGACTATCAGTCAGAAAAAACGACAGTCGCTCACTTAATTTGGCGAAATTTTACTGGCAAGCGTGGTATTATCTGGCTAACGTGACGCATAATCAAACGGGAGAAAAGTGGATGAAGTTCAAAAATTATCTCAGCAATTTATCTTACAAACTGACAGATGGTCAAATTGACCGTCGTCAATTCGTAATGTCAGCCTTGGCAGCAGGCGTTGCTCTGCCATCGGCTTTGGGCATGGCGGATATGGCAGCAGCAGCCACACCGAAAAAAGGTGGACGTCTGCGGATTGGTGTGACCGGTGGGGCAACCACTGACACACTGGATCCTGGTCAAATACTCGATATGTATATGATCAATGTTCAGTTTGGTCAGACGCGCAATAACTTGACTGTGGTGGGAACAGATGGATTGCTTCAACCCGAGCTTGCCGAAGAGTGGGGCGCATCTGCGGATGCCAGCGTTTGGACGTTTAAGATCCGCAGTGGTGTTGAGTTTCACAACGGCAAAACGCTGAGCGTTGAAGATGTGGTCGCTTCTTTGAATCACCATTTGGGTGAAGATTCCAAGTCTGCCGCTAAAGGCATTTTGGCTGGTATTGATTCTGTAAAAGCAGACGGCAAGAACCATGTTGCTGTTGCTCTCAAAGGCGGTAATGCGGACTTCCCGTTTATGCTGAGTGATTACCATATTAACATTTGCCCCTCGAACGGTGACGGGACAATTGACTGGCAATCGGGTGTGGGGACTGGCGGCTATGTGATTGCCGAGCATGATCCGGGCGTTCGGACCTTGACCAAGAGCAATCCGAATTATTGGAAAGATGGAGCCGCGCATTTTGATGAGGTCGAAACCATCCAGATTGGCGATACGTCGGCACGGACCAGCGCGCTTATGACCGGCGCCGTTGACGCCATCGCGAATGCGGATCTCAAAACGATCAATCTGCTCAAACGAAATCCGGAAATGGCCGTGCGTTCCACCACCGGTAACAAACAGATCACCCTTCCAATGATCACCACCATGGCTCCGTTTGACAATGCTGATGTGAGAAATGCGGTAAAACATGTCATTGACCGGGAAGATTGGTTGGAGAAGGTCATCCTTGGCTATGGTGAATTGGGCAACGACAACCCAGTTGGTCCGGCCAATATTTACCGCGCAACAACCGACGAGTTACCACAGCGTGCCTATGACCCGGAAAAAGCCAAGTACCATCTTAAACAGGCGGGTCTCGACAAGCTGGCCATCCAGTTCCATGCTGCCGATACCGGGTTTTCGGGCGCTGTGGATGCCGGGTCTTTGATGGCCGAGTCGGCCCGCGCCGCCGGGATTGATGTCGAGGTGGTAAGAGAGCCAAACGATGGTTACTGGAGCAACGTCTGGATGAAGAAGGCGTTCTCTGCGTGCTATTGGAGCGGACGACCCACCGAAGATATTTTGTTTTCACAAATCTATGCCGAAGGAGCCAGTTGGAATGACACATATTGGAGCAATGATCGCTTCAATAAGCTGCTTTTACAGGCGCGAGCAGAGCTTGATACAACTAAGCGTAGAGACATGTATGTGGAAATGCAGCAGCTTCTTCACAATGATGGCGGCCTGTGTCTGCCGTTGTTCCAAAGTGACGTAATGGCGCATAACACATCCTTGCATGTGCCGGATCAGATTGGCAATAATTTGGTTCTTGACGGATGCCTGAACTGCGATCGCTGGTGGTTTGCTTAAACCGCTGGGATTGAATGAAAACAAGGAGGCCGGCCTGTGGTGCCGGCCTTCCGCATAAAATGGGTAAAGTTGCGATATTATACGTTTGAGGGTTGTAAGATTAAATGGTTGGTCCATGATCGGGTCTGTTTTAATCATCACCGTGCCCATGTTGAATAATAGAGGTAAATGTTTTTGCATCCAGTACTGAAGACCGTGCTTGAGCGACTGGGCTTGGGCCTTGCGACACTTTTTGTTGTATCCATTATTATATTTTCGGCCATAGAACTGTTGCCTGGTGATTTCGGCCAAGCTGTTCTTGGACAGTCGGCAACCGAGGAAACTATCGCGGCCTTCCGCCGCGAATTGGGCTTGGATCAGCCTGCCTATCTGCGGTATTTACACTGGGTGGGAAATGCTGTCCAAGGAGATTTTGGCACCTCGTTTTCAGGCAGAAATTCCGGAAGTTCTGGTGCGGGAACACGATCGGTTGTTGACTTGATCGCTCCGCGGTTTTGGAACACGCTGTTTCTGGCTTCGGTGACGGCGACGATCGCGGTGCCGATCTCTTTGGTGTTGGGCATTACCACAGCGCTTTATCGCAATTCCGCCTATGATCGCACGGTTAATACTGTGACGCTGACCACCATTTCATTCCCCGAATTTTTTGTGGCTTACATCCTGATTTTGATCCTGGGATCCTTATGGCCAATCTTTCCGTCCCTGGCGAATGTGAACGATTCAACACCGCTTGGGGAACGCCTTTTTCGAACAGTGCTTCCCGCTCTAACGCTAACGCTGGTTATTATTGCGCATATGATGCGGATGACTCGGGCGGCGATTATCAATCTTCTGGCCAGCCCCTATATTCAGATGGCACGGTTGTCGGGGGCGTCGCGGTCTGAGGTGATCTTAAAGCACGCACTGCCCAATGCCTGGGCACCAATCGCCACGGTGATTGCGTTTAATCTGGCCTATCTGGTGGTCGGGGTTGTGGTGGTCGAAGTTGTGTTTGTCTATCCTGGTATCGGACAATTGATGGTCGATGCTGTAACGGCGCGTGATATACCCGTGGTACAGGGCTGTGCGCTGATTTTTGCAATGACCTATATTCTTCTCAACCTGATTGCCGATATTATTGGCATTATCACCAACCCAAGATTGCTGCATCCAAAATGACACAAGAGCCCGACACCTATTCTGCTCTGGCCGAGGTCGGTGCGCCGCAAGAGCACAGAAGCTTTTGGGATAAACTGGTACTGGATCTTAAAAAATCTCCGTGGAGCGCTCGGTTTGGCATGCTGGTGATTTTAGCCTATGCAATTGTGGGTATTTTTGCCCCGGCTCTGGCACCCCATGGCGAGGCCGAAGTGTTTGCAGCGCCTTATGCTCCCTGGAGTTCCGAGTTTATATTTGGCACTGATCAAATTGGCCGCGATATCTTTTCGCGGATGATTTATGGCGCGCGGAACACCGTTGGCATTGCCGTGGCCACCACCTTGCTGGCCTTTTTCATTGGCGGCAGCCTTGGTTTGGCGGCGGCCATCGATCGCGGCTGGCTGGATCAGCTTTTAAGCCGATCGGTCGATGTGTTGATGGCAATCCCTAGTCTGATATTTGCGCTGGTCTTACTATCAATTTTTGGTTCTACCGTAACAAATTTGATCATGATCATCGCGGTATTAGACTCGACACGCGTCTTCCGCCTGACCCGCGCTGTGGCGCTCAACGTGGTGGTGATGGATTACGTTGAAGCAGCGCGTTTGCGCGGTGAGGGTCTTGGCTGGATCATGCGGCGCGAAATTCTTCCCAATATTATGCCGCCACTGATTGCGGAATTTGGTCTGCGGTTCTGTTTTGTATTTTTGTCGATTGCAGCGCTTTCGTTCCTCGGAGTTGGCATTCAGCCACCCACAGCCGATTGGGGGTCGATGGTGCGCGACAATGCGTCCCTGATCCAATTCGCCCAATATGATCTTAAAGCTGGTTTGACCCCCTTGCTGCCGGCGGCGGCGATTGCGCTGTTGACGGTGGCGGTCAATTTTGTGGTGGATTGGTTTCTGCACAAGACAAGTGGGTTGCGTGATGAGTGAGAGAACGAAAAAAGGCGATATCCTGCTGTCGATTAAGGGCCTGAAAATCCAAGGATTTTCTGATGAAAAATGGCACGATATCGTAAAGGGTGTTGATCTGACACTGCGCGCGGGCGAGGTGCTGGGGTTGATCGGTGAATCAGGAGCAGGCAAGTCAACGCTTGGTCTGGCCGCGATGGGATATACCCAACCCGGCTGCCGCATCACTGAAGGCGAAATCATCTTTGACGGTGTTGACTTGGCCAAATTATCGGATGAAGGAAAGCGCAAATTCTGGGGCGACCGGATGACATATGTGGCGCAGTCCGCTGCGGCCTCTTTCAATCCTGCACACCGCTTGATCGCCCAGACCACGGCCTCGACCATACGGGCTGGCATCAAAGATCGCAAATCGGCCTATGATGATGCCAAACAATTGTACCGTGCCCTAAGCCTGCCGGATCCAGATCATATTGGCGACCGCTATCCGCATCAGGTTTCTGGTGGTCAGTTACAACGGGTCATGACGGCAATGGCAATGTCGCCCAGACCTGATCTTTTGGTGTTT
>Ga0114998_10003314_pt1 | contig 11956 bp, 12 predicted proteins | sample ArcticOcean_MG_C_5_FD_87044 | JGI IMG/M metagenome (GOLD analysis project Ga0114998, IMG submission 87044) | Marine microbial communities from western Arctic Ocean - ArcticOcean_MG_CB4_138 | ecosystem: Environmental > Aquatic > Marine > Oceanic | place: Arctic Ocean: Canada Basin | collected...
TAATGAGAATCCCGAATATCAGACAGTTAAAGAAGCTTTATGTTCTCAGTCGGCAAGAACTAGAGAATTCAAGGGTCTAGTTGGTGCTCCCGCAAATATACAATTCAAGCAAACCTGCTGTGGAGAAGGTGTTGATAATATTAATAATGAATGCTTTCAATATGCTTTTGGAAAAAACATAGAAGAAATGACCATTAATGAATTCTTTAATGATATGGGTGAATTTACAAATGTATGTTCTTAATTAATTAATTAATTAATTATTAAAATATTTTTTTATTTGATCATACTATAAAAATGAATCAATTGATGCTTGTTGTTGTTGCTTTAATCGCACTATGTTATTGTGGTGGTAATTACTGTCCTGCTATCCTAAAGAAGAATAAGGAAATGCTTTTAGGTGGGGCTATCGCTCTCGTCCTATGTTCCTTTTTCGGTATGCATTTGGAGGGACTAACGGACCGGCAAGGAGAGCCACTGCCCAGTTTCCGGGCCACCCCCGTCTTGGCACCTATCCACCGCGTCCAGCCCCTGGGTGGTCACTGAGGTGATCTCTAATTAAATAATATTACTTTTACTTTTTTACAATTAAACTGATAATTTAAAATATTATCAAATTATTATAGATGGCGACACCTGAACAATTAAGTCAGATTAGGGAATCATTAAAAACCGAATTAAATATAGAATTAACAAATGCTTTAACTGATCAATTAAGTTCTCAAAATGTAGATTTAAATTCACAGATTTTAGAATTAAGACAAGCTCTACAGATGCAAATGCCTCATCACGATGAAGAAGATAATATGGATATTTTAGTGAATGATCATATGCGAGATATTACGAGTGAAAACAGACCGCAGATGAGTAGTGCTGGTTTAGAAATTAATAATAAACATTTTAGGGATTTAAGTAATCACGAACTTCATAAGATTAAGAAACTACATGAAAAAGATCATTCCCAGAAACCGAGAACAGTTTTAGATGAATCATTGGGAGAGATTATGAATAAATTAGTTAATTTTTTAACGTTTTCATTTGATGGATATAGTAAGGCGGTTTATGAAGCGGAAATAATGGAAGACGTTTATGATGATAAATCAATGTATCAAAGTATTAAGGTTCATATAATAGCGACAGTCTTATTTATGAGAGACGATCAAAATATATTATATATAGGTATCTTGTTAGTCTTTTTCTCTATGATCTTATATTTAATGAATATCACAACTTCTTAGATAGATTTTCTTTTTGTCTTTTTCCTAGTTTTCTTTTTCTTGTAAGTCCTTCGTTTGATGGGTCCGCCTCTCCACTTTCTATAAGTTCTCTTCTTAGTTTTCTTAGTTTTCTTAGTTTTCTTAGTTTTCTTAGTTTTCTTAGACTTTTTGAATCTTAGGGCGCCACGGTCCATATCGGGAGCTCGTGCACCAGGATCCACACATTGAGCCACGCCTTCAGAGCAAAGATTTGGGTTACAACACGGATTCCCGGTTTGTGGATAACCATCGAATCCCAGTCCGGTCATCACTGCACCAGCACACGTGCACGCCGCTGTGCCTCCTGCGTCACATGCATGCTCTGTGTGCGCGCTTAGGCAGGGTTCACCGGCCGCCGGCACGGGGAGGGCGTAGGCAGCCGCACCAGCTAGCCCGGTTCTTAAAAGACAACACGTCCCTGCTTCACATTTCCTAGTACGATCATCTCTAAGACAATTACCCGTGGACTCACGACACCCCCGACAGCATTCGCCCATTCGGTCTCTTGTATCGCTACAGAAAGTGGGTTTAGGTCCAATAGTTACCGGCTCTCTGGAGAGCTTTTCTCGGCAATTTGGACAGGTGTCGTGTGTAGCAAACCACGGATCACCGCATTCTTTATGAAACATGTGTCCACCTTTACAGGGCAACTTTAAATATTCATCTCCTGTAAGACTGAAGCGACCGCTATCGTCCAGTTCAATATCTTCCTGGCAAATAGAACATGCGGGTGCGTCTGTTTCGGGCACCGGTACCGGTTCAGGTTCGGGTTCAGGTTCCGATCCTGAATCTAATTGATCGTAACGACGCATTTATATTATATTAATAGATTTTATTTTTGTCTTTTTCCTAGTCTTTTTTCTTTTCTTTTTCTTAGTTTTCTTTCTCTTATAACGTTTAGACTTGGATCGCTTGTAGAGTTTTCCGCCACCTCTTTTTGCAAATGCGACCCTCATCTTAGCCCGTAGAACTATATTGAGTCCCTCTCGGAGACCGATATCGTATCCTTTCTCATCGCTAAAGTCTATATATGCTTCCGTTTCTGATAATGCGGTCATATATTCAGAGGGACTATCTGCGGAAATCATATCGGCCACCGCCTTACTCAATAGAGGATAATATTTTGCGAATAGTTCAGCTTCAAATCTTAATATTTTATCGGGTACATTATCACCTGATAGAGTCTGACCAAATGTAAAAAGTCGCTTTCTAAATTTCTCTAATTTGCCATTTTTATTAGAGAAATTACCTCTTAACTGTGAAATAAAGGTCGGTGCTGCGCCATGGTCTCGGAGGCTCAGGTTTATCAGTTCTAATCCCAATGAAAGACAATCTTCTGCCATCTTTTTATAACTATCTATATTACCGTCTAAACTTCTATAAATGAAATAAGAAATGGGTCTATAAGCATCCCCGAAGAATGTTTCACTGAAAGACGACCATTCCTCCATATCAGCCGGTAAAGGGTTTCCAGTGGCGTCATCACCGCCGCTCATTAAATGTGCATCTTTGAATGGTTGTTCTTCTATTACCAAATCACAAATATATGATGCATCGTAGGCGGCACGTGTGTCATCTTCTCCTTGGGTACCTTTATTCCCTATTTGTAATATTTTTATGTGATTCCCATCAGAATCCGACCATTCAGTATAATTTAAATCTATATATTTCCTTAAATTTTCAATACTTTCGTTTTCTTCAGTTTCAATTATAAACTCTTTTAAATTGGCCGGCAATGGGTATTCGTCCACGAGATACTCAAAACTGAACTTAGCATGTCGCCTGTCAGCAAAGAGTTGGACTACGCGTTCAAATTCCGAGCCAGAGAGTTCTTGTAGATAAGTTCTTCTTGTGGTATCGCTCTCACATCTATTAAATGTATTTCCTCGGTTTAATAATAATACTCCTGAACATAATATAACGGATGCTAACTTAAATAATATAACTGGTCTTTCATTTTCATCGGGTTTAATTGATATATCTATATCGTTTATTGGTATTTTAACTTTATCTGAGGTGGATGATTTTTCTCGGTGTGTATTTAGTATTAATGAAATCCCCCCCTTTACCATAAAATCTGAGTCAAAATCATGCCTATTGGCGAAATATATTAAGCAAAACATTATTAATGCAATCCAGAATGTTCGGGGGTCATCTAAATCAAAATAAACACTTAACTTTCCAACTATAAATTTTATCGTCTTATGTTTTAAGAAATGATATATTTGAATAGATATCCCCGCTATGTCTGTAAAGTCAATCCCTTTTCCCACAGCTCCTGGTCCCTCTTTAAAATCACCACCATAAATATATGAACATTTATCATATAAGGGTCGGACCATTTCGCTTAGTACTTCGTCGCTGTGTATATCGCCCTCATCATCGTCCCCATCCTCTCTCTCACCCTCTCTCCCATCCTCGTCCTCATCATCAGGCTCAGCTCTTCCTCTTTCTCTTCCTCTTTCTCTTTCTCTTCTCTTCTTCTCCCTCTTCTTCTCCTTTGCCTTTGCCTTCCTGCGCGCCACCGCCTCCACCTCTCTCCTCTCCTCCTCCATCCCATCTTCTTCTTCTCTTAATGCAGCTGCTGCAGCCTCGCTCGCTCTTTCGGCTTCTTCTTCTTCTGGAGTTTTTGTCTTTACAACTTCAGGGAATAAATAATCCAGAAGGGTAGAATATAATTCAGTTATTGTCTCATCGATGTCTTTCTCATTATCATACCATTCCCCCCAAATAGGGGTGGTAACTTTAGTTACCCTTTCCCACGCTTGTGTAAGACTTTCGAATTTCTCCAGAGCTGCCGGAGCAACCGGAGCAACCGGAGCAACCTCTATGGGGTTAACTGCTGTGTTAACGAGCTGAGCAGCAATCATCATTTGAATGATGTGGGGTTCTTCTGGCTGAATCTTCAACAGCTCTACAAAAATATGCGGCCCCAGGACCTCCAGGACCTTTTTTTCACCATATGTCATAATTTCCTCATCCACCCTCTCCACCAAAATTTGAACTTGCTGGTCCGAAAACCATTTTCCCGCATGCTCCACTAGCTCTGTTAAACTCATGCTTCTCATCTCCAACCTCGTCTTTGTGCGGCCCCCCTTGGCCCCCTTGGCCCGCTTGGCCTCCTCCTCCGCATCAGCGTTCATTTTAATAAGAGCGTCAGTGAAAGTTTTTTGATCAACTGACACCTTTCCGGTAGCTCTTGCTTCATTAATTATCATTTTTAAATAATTAAAGGGGATATTTTTTAGGGTTAACGACGGCTCGTCGCTATGGGGGCGCGGGAGATCTTTCATAACGAGTTTCCGATCCAGAGATCGCTCAATGTTCACCATGTTGTACAAAATATCATATACAAAAGCTGATATACTACAAATTCTATTACCTTGAAAATCTTCTATTATAAAAGATTCCATCATTTTCAGATAGTTACGCCACCCGATCTTTTCGCCCTTCGCGCCAAACAAGGTCGTCATATCGTTTGGATTGTTTAAAACCCAACATCTATAACGATTCCAATCACCACAATCGCTATATCCGTATAAATTATTTAAAAAGCAGTTGTACAAAATATCTAGCAAGACTGATAGATAGTAGGAATAGCGGTCACTCCTCCCCCCCGCGTTTCGGGTGATCCAAAGCTCAGATGGGGGAGTTTGAAGCTCTGATGCCTGACTTTTACCAGCTGCCGCGAGTCGCGCGTTCTCTATCTCCCTTAATTTGACCTGTTCTTGCCACCCTTCTTCCCATACACCACTTTCCCTGAATGTTTTAAAATATCGCGAATTCCAAATAAGGTGCTCCGTTTCTCTGGCTTTATCGGAAGCTGCGTGATTGCCATTTGTTGTAGAACTTGCCCATCCAAGTCTTTCAAAATATTTTCTTACCGCCACAACCTGTCCCATATTCAGGGGACAAGCAGGCATCTTTGGCGCGACTTGAGGTGCAGGCTGTGCCATGAGCTGTGCCACGAGAACTTTATCGGTTTTAGTCAAAATCACCTCTTGTCCTTGTTCTATCATTTTCTTGATGAAAGCTTTTTTTCGGTCTTCAAGCGAAAAATCCTTAAAACCACGTTGCTTCACCGCAACTTTGCGCGCCCTCCGCCATGTCTTCATATCTTTTGGGGATAGTTTTAAGTCAATTACCTCTTCTTTATCTTCCAGCCACATATCCCACTCGGTCACGGGGGCGGCCTCTACCTGAGCCTGTGGGGCGGTATCCCTTCGTGCTCCTTTTTTTTTCTTTGGCATTTTATATTATATTAATAGATAATAAAAGATAGGTATTTTACTTGTATTTTCTTTATTCTATAATATAGTATTTATGATTGATACGATTGATTTCAAAAAGATAATATCAACAATCATACAACCTAATCTTAAGTTTTTAATAATAATCATAGCGATAATACTATTGGGTTCACAATATTTAGATACCAATATTATTTATGTAGTTAGTATCTTGTTATTCATCTTTGTGAATTATAAAAGTATATTGGGTACGATAGATGAGATAAAACGTAAAGAAACTAAAAAAGAACGAATTATAGAAAATAATCATAGGACAAAACGAGAAATACATTTTTCAGATGAACTAACTAAATCATTACATAAGTTAAGAAAGTTCCGGAAATATAATCCTCAATCATATGATGAAGGATACAATTATATGAAGATGTTTATGCATACGATCCACGATTTAGAAAAAGATAATATCTCTCATCCGAAGCAGTATTTTGAGAATGCTCAGATATATTTAAAAAAATCTTTGAATTACTTTCAGGCGATATCTTTGTCTGTTCCCGAAGAAAAATTAATTCATGCTTTAAAATACAATAAGTTTGAAGCGAATAAGTTATCAAATAAGATTGGTCAATCGTGTAAGAAATTATATAAACATTGTTATTATTTATTATATAATTTATCGTTGCGCTTCAATGAAGACTTCTTTGAGAAACCTGATATTTATAAAACGGAGATAAATTTAAATACTGATTCAGTTGAGGAATCAAATACTTTTAATGAATCCTATGAATTATATTAAATTTCTATAATATATAAATATGATAGAAAAACAGGTTCCTGAAATATCATTTATAGATGAATTAAAACCTTTATATGAAAATTTAATAAAAGGCGACGTACGTCCAATTAGAAAGTGGATCAATGAAAATCCCCAAAAAGCTCAGGAACTAGTTAACAAATATTTGAATATAATAAAATCATCATTAAATAAAAAAAAATCAACAAAAGCCCGTCTAAAAGTCAGAGTTAAAAGTAAGAAAGGTAAGAAAACAAGGAAGAAAAAAAAAAGACAGAAGAGGAGGAAAGTTAAATCTGGGGGCGCTGAACCTGAACCTGAACCTGGACCTGAACCTGAACCTGAACCTGGAACAGAAGATGATATATGTGGAATATGTCTTGAAAGACTTGAACTTACAGGGAAATTGAGAGGTGAGGAATTATTAAAATGTTGTGGTGAAATTTATCATACCGAATGCCTTGAAAAAGTGACTGGACCTTGTCCGAGTTGTCGTGCTCCTCTGACAAGAGGTAATAGATCACCCAGTCCTCCACCTAGAAGAACAAGAACAAGAACAAGAACAAGGACAGGGTCAGCAAGAGGTCCTAGTCCCACTCGTCATCCGAACACTCTTCAGGGTGAAACTAGACAAGGAGAGAATCATTGGTGGGAAAATATGATGATTCCTTTGATATCATCTATATTATATTTTATATTTGCTAGAGGGACAGGTGGAGACGAAGAACCATAAACTGAATTATATTAAGTTTAACTAGATATTTATTTATATCCATTTATTTATATCCATATATTTAATATGAATTGTTTAAATATTGATCCAGATAAATTAAATAAAAAAATGAATCATAAATTACGTGACTTTAATTATAGCTGTTTAGATTTATTAAAGTCGTATGAAATTCCTATTCATATTTATTATCATTGTTTATTAAGTATAGAGGAATTTAAATTAAAAAACATTTGGAACTCTTTAGTTACTCAGTGGCAAAAGATGAATTCAGATTTAAAAGATAACAAAGAGTTTTCAACTGGTTCCTACAATAATATATATATCAAGCATCATGAAACGATGGATGACACTCAATTAAACGATTTGCTATTAGAATTTGTAGACGATGATATTTTAAAGAGTTTATTTTTATGTAATATCATTCAAGGTTTTATTGTTCCTAAATAAATTTCTAATGAATAGTATAAAAATAATATGCCGAAGAGTTCTAAAGGTCAAAGTCCGTGGAATCTGCACGTAAAAAAGACGATGGCTGAAAATAAAGGTACACCATTAGGTGAAGTTTTAAAGATGGCATCGCGCACTTACAAGAGGAGTAATCCTTCCGTTGGCTCAGCAATAACTAAACGTCGCCCAGCAAGAACTATGCGTCGTAAAAAGACCAAAAAGCGTAAATCAAGTAAATCTAAAAAGCGTAAGAGTAAGAATTGGTTTTAAATTAATTTATTAAGTATAATAAACATGGATGACGGAGATGATCTAGACATTAATAATATACAGAATGAGGCGGCGTCCGAGTACAATCCTGGGGCGGTCACGACAGAGGGACAGAGGCGTGTAGTAGCAGCAGAAGCAGCTGCAAGACGAGCACGAGCCAGGATAGTCTACTCTGCCAGTGCTTTTGGGCGCGCTGGTACAGGGAAAAAACGGAGTAAATCTAAAAAGCGTAAATCAAGTAAATCTAAAAAGCGTAAATCAAGTAAATCTAAAAATCCTGTTGGTTCAAATAATGTTCAGGTTAAATCTAAACATAACCGAACAAAACGCAAAGTAAAGCGAACAAAGCGAAGAACTGGAAGAACTGGAAGAACTGGAAGAACTGGAAGAACTGGAAGAAAGAAGCGTAGTATGTTCGGTTTATTCTAAATTTATTTTATTTAATAAATTATTTATGGAAAAATGTAGTGGTTGTATTAGTGTAAGTGAACCTTCTAAATACCTGACACAAGAATTCATAGATAATCCACTTTTTAAATTATTACCAAATGGATTTGATGTATGTTATGTCATTGAAGAAGTATTTGATAATACAATTTTATTACAACTTTATTTATATGATAATAATAAACCCTTAGATGAAATTTCAGATAAGGATGTAGTATGTTCTATGCATATGTATTATAAAAAACCTTATTCATGGTCTTCAAGTTGGGTTCCAGTATTTTATAATATATTTCATATACCCGAAATTGTTACAAATAATAGTTTTAATGATTTTAATTTTCAAGGCTCTGGTATTGGAACTTTTATGATATTATGTGCTATTTCTTATGCCAAGACACTAAATTTACACTTTGCTTTATTGACAGATGCATCCAAAGGATATAGAACGGAAAAAAATATATATAAAAAACTTGGTTTTAATTATATTGATGATGAAGGTAGAGATATGATGGGTAATGTAAATGAAATTTATGATAAAATAGATCATTTTATTTCTCAAAAAGGTATTCAGATGAAAGCTAAATTAACTGAATATTTATCATTCAGAGATTTAGATGATAGTGAACGCCCTCTCAAGGAAACACGATCAGAAAAAGCAACGATGAAAAAAAGGAAATCTAATAAACGTAGACACAAACGTAAACACAAACGTAAAAGTAAGCAAAAACTTAAATAAATTATATTTTCAAATTAAAATTATTTTATGATAATAAATCATAGATGTCTCAGATAGATATGAAAGAATTATATTCAACAATCAATGCAAAGACTTTAAGAAGAATGGAACTCTATGATGGTATTCTTAAGAAATGTCACAGTCGTATCTTATATAATTCTGGTTTACAAAGATCATATTGTTTTTATCAGGTTCCAGAATTTATAATAGGTGTTCCTTTGTATGATATTTTAGAATTGAGAAAATATGTAATGAATAGTCTTAAAACGAATGGATTTGAGATATTGTATATTGAGCCAAATTGGTTATTTATACAATGGAATATAAAAGGAGCAAAATCGTTAACAAAGAATACAAATGTAAATAAACCTATAGATAATCAATATAAATCTACAGATACTTATAAACCGAGTGGTAGCTTTATCTATGATGATAAAGCATTAATGAATATGACCGATAAATTTAAATTTTAGCATGTATATAATCTAATTTAATTGAATGATATTAATTATTGTGCTATGTGATTTCTCATCAGGAATACGAAACATACTTCTTCCGGAAGCAATGCTTGAAAACTGTCTATTTTTGCAACTATTCCGCTTAACTTTTCTCGGCTGTCGGGTAATATTTCATTGAGATTTCCCTCATATCCTTGTAATTCTCTTACTATTTCAATGAAATATTGCGGCGAAACACTTGAAGCAAGGGAACTACCTCTCATAAGTTCATCACTTACCCCTTCATAAGTAATTTTTTTACTAAAAAAATCCGGTCCCAAACGTTCCAGGCCTTCTATATAACATCCTTGTAATACAGTTAGATCCAATGGAGTCCCATTTCTACAGAAACTACAGATCCATTTACTTGGTTTAGGGTCGCTTTTTTGGGAAATAATTTTTAAAATATCAGCTAATGCTAAAAAAGCGTGACCGCTCCCCTTAATACTTCCTATCATAACTTCCTTCGCAATATAATCATTATTATGTTTTTCTAAACCAAGTTCAGGTGAATATTCCTCCAGAGATGCATCGCGGAGGCGGTATATTTCTTCAATGCCTCGTGGATTTACATAAGCTTTATTTTCTTCGGCTATTATACCACCATAACTATATTTTATTTGATTATCGCCAAACTTGCGACCCATCCGTGTTTCTGTATGAATTAAATTAAAATCTATCATGTGATTTTGTATTATCGCTCCAGGTTGATATTTTCTAAGATAGCCAAGATGATAGTGAGTCATTTTTAATAAGTTTTCTTCAATTTTTTTCAATGCCTTTCCCTCGTCTTCTATCTCCATGCCCAATTTATGAACATCGCGTCGCAGATGGTAGATAGGCAAGGCTGCATCCGCGTCGGTGCCGCCGCGGGAAAGAAGCTCCATAAGTGTCGCCTGAGACAAGTCTGCCTCCGGCGCTTCGGCGCCGGAGGCAAGAAGCTCAATAAGTGTCGCCTCCTGTTCCTGTAGATTTACCTTCTTCTCCTCCAGGGACGATTTAAGTGCGCCCAATTTCGTTCTCATCTTCGCCACCCGCGCCTTCTCCGCTGCCTCGTCCGCCTGCACGGCGACCTCTCCTGCCCCTGTATATAAATATAAAGTTATACCATCTGGTACTACAATATAACTAGGTAAAGATCTGCCATGGCCGCAGATAAATCCAACATCACCCATCTCCGCCTGCTTCAAACTCTTCAGGTGTGGCGTCAAATCGGGAATTTGGGGATCAAAAACATTCTTAGGAAATATTTCGTCCATAAGATTGCGATGAATATCATCCCTTTCCTCAATAGGGAGACGCGGTCGCTGTTCAGGATCCGGTTCAGGTTCAGGTTCCCCACCCCCAGTTTTAACTTTTCGTTTCCTTCTCTGTCTTTTAAGACTATATTTTTTACGACTTATTCTATTCATTTTTCTAGAACTAAGTTTTTTACGACTGATTCTATTTATTTTTCTAAGACTACGTTTTGTCATTTATATATAAAATATATAAATAGTAAGGAATTTAATTGAAATCAATCTGAAAATACATATGATATCGGTTTATTAATATCGGTTTATTAATATAACTTATATTGATATCAAAAATAAAAATTATAACATATCTTTCAATACTTATTTCAAAAATAATAAATTTAAATTTTAGCGGCGTCTAATTCTCCTCGTTCTTTTAGTTCTTTTAGTTCTTCTATTCTTTTTAGATTTATTGGTCTTGCGACGTTTCGTTCTACGACGTCTGGCACCACCTATCGCGTATGCGACCTCCTCACCAAAAACAACTGCATCATTGGCATGCGGTCTGCCCAATACAGGATTTAGCTTATTTCCAAAGTAATCTGTACCACCTGGTCTTTGTAATAATCTAGCCTGATCCTGAGCGGCCACCCGTCCGAGAGTAGGGGAAAGTGACATTGATCTTTTGCGATCTTCATTTTCTTGAAGTAATTGATCGCCAAAAGTTCCCTTTCTTCTTTTTAATTCTTCTCGTGCTTTTTTATTTCCTAATCTGGCCTTTCCTTGGGTCGTCCATCCACCTTCCCTACAATCTTTATCACACTTGGCTTTAAAATCGCTGACTTTCTCTGCTCCACAACTGGAAGTGCCGGCATTAACTTTATCAAAAATTTTATCCGTACATTTATCACAGTCATATTTGCTTCTATATGCAGGGGCTTTACAATTCATCCAACATCCTCTAAGTTCTGAATCACACTTACTCTCCTCCTCCTTCTGCGACTTTTTCTGATCTCCTCTCTGTTTAGCCTCTTCATCGCTTATCCTTTTTGCTTCTGCCATAGCTTTATCTCGCATGATCGCTGCTGTTTTCTTATCACTGTCATCTTGTTCCCATTTCATCATTGTAGGAAGTTGGTCTGCTCTACTGCTGCCATCATATATACTGCGACCTCTTCCTTCGTCCACATCGCCTACATTTCCTCTCTTGGCCAAATTGGCTCTTCCCTGGGCTCGCGATTTTCCTCTGTTCGGAGAAAGAGATCGGAGAAAATCCCCCCCCATCTTTCTTAACA
>Ga0114998_10003317_pt1 | contig 11952 bp, 9 predicted proteins | sample ArcticOcean_MG_C_5_FD_87044 | JGI IMG/M metagenome (GOLD analysis project Ga0114998, IMG submission 87044) | Marine microbial communities from western Arctic Ocean - ArcticOcean_MG_CB4_138 | ecosystem: Environmental > Aquatic > Marine > Oceanic | place: Arctic Ocean: Canada Basin | collected...
AGCATTGAGCTCGGTTGCGCAAACGAAGCCCAGCCCTGTAACCTTCCCACACAGATGGCCGATGATCCGCCATTAGAAATGGTGGTAGCAAAGACTGTGGAATTTGGTGCTAGGGGAAAAATAGCGAACAATATGAGCTGGAATGCCGCTGTTTACTCGGGTAAGAATAAGGATGATATTTTATTTGTGTATGCGAATGCTTCAAATAGTTTGGGTTATTTTACCAATGTCGATGAAACCACAAGAAAGGGTATTGATTTAGGCTGGAATGGACAATTTGACGACCTCGGTTTGACCGTTAATTATGGTTTTGTTATGGCCCGATATGGAAGTGACTTTACCATCGCGAATGAAGTAAATACTTCAAGTGATGGCACATCCATTCAAGTAAAAGACGGGGACTATTTGCCTAATATTCCAAAGCATCACATCAAGGTGAGGGCAAATTATAGGATTAACCCTTTATGGCATGTGGGTGCAACAGTATCGGTATTTAGTAAGTCTTACATGATGGGTAACGAAAACCAAGGCCATGATTCAAGTCAAGGTATTCAAGGAGAGACTCCCGGTTATGCGGTGATGAATCTGGATTCGCAATATTATATCGGTGAAAATTGGCAGCTAACCTTAAAAGCGATCAATATATTTGACAATGAATATTACACGGGTGGTCGGCTGGCAGAAACACGCGTACAAACAGACAGATCATTTGGTGCTGAAAGAGAGGTTGCCTCGCTTATTCCAGGCGCTCCAAGGGCGGCATGGCTAGGTCTTAGGTATGAATTTTAAAAAAATATTTAACATCTAAAAAGGGCCGCTTCGGCCCTTTTTTATTATGAGGTATATTGTTACTTTTAGTGAGAAACAAAAGCATGAGCTTAAAACGAAGACTGCTAATTTATATCAATACCTTGTTAGTAGCCGCAATTCTGATTGGCTTAACGGTCATCATGGCTGTGGCAAAGAAAAATGTCCGTGAAGAAGTATTGTCAACGGAAGCCTTAGCAGTTTTCGCTATAGAAAATGGCATTAAAAATAACCCAGACTTTTATTTGTTTCATCAGGATAATCCTGCATTTGGTTTATCCGGCTTGTCTGAAATTAGGCACCTTAATATTGCATTCATTAATCTTGATGGCTTAATTGTTGACCAAACAAAACCTCACTTAAATTCAACTAATGATCCCCCAATGTGGTTTCAGTCTGCACTTGAGAGATTATCTACCCCTATTCCACCCAGGAGAATTGATATAACCCAGACGAATAACTTAGTCGGCCACATTCATATTCAGCCGGAACCCATATATGAGTATGCTGAAATATGGCAACAAATTAAGATAGGGCTATGGGTTATTTTTACCTTCGTTATTTTGGTTAATTTTTTTGTTTATCTCTTATTCTCTTATATGATTGAACCGATAAGCTCAATCATTAAAGGCTTCGACAACCTTGAGAAAGGTAACTATAAAACACGGGTGAGTAAGTCGGGCATTACAGAGCTTAATGCAATCGGGAAAAAATTTAATCGTATGGTTGTTGTGCTAAGGCAGGCTAAGGAAAAGATAAATAAACTAAGTCAAGACCTTATTAGCGTCCAAGAACAAGAAAAAAAAGAGCTTGCAAGAAACCTTCATGATGAGCATGGCCAAGTACTAACTGCTATTCAGGCCGAGGCAGCATCCATTAAAAGTACTAAAAATGTGGATTCACAAAATAAGTCAGTCGAGAGCATTATTACTCTTTCAAAAAATATGATGCTGTCCACTCGCACTATTATTAAAAATTTAAGCCTAGGCCTTATTGAGGAAATTGGGTTTGAGGGGGCCCTTAGTGATCTAATAGAGAACTGGGGGAATCGGTTTAATAAAATTCAACTCACCTACACGATAGATAAAAAAACTACCGATCTAATTAACTCACAACAACAGGCACACATCTATCGCATCATTCAGGAAGCCCTGACAAATATTGCAAAACATACAAAAGCTAAAAACGTATCCATTAATATCGCTCCCTTTGGTCCAGAAAACCAACTAAGAATCAAGGTGATCAACGACGGTATTAAGATAAGTACGAAGAAAAATTTTGGTAGAGGTGCAGGATTGCTGGGTATTGAGGAACGTGTCAGGCAATTAAATGGTCGCTGTAACATCAGTATTAATCGTGTTTTTAAGATCACCATCGTTCTAGGCAGCAAGCATTGAGCAAGCTTCTTCTTGTAGATGATCATGCCATAGTAAGAGCTGGCTTAAGGCGCTTGCTTGAGAGCATACCCTGCATTAGCCATATCGAGGAATGTGCCTCCGGAGAGGCAGCATATCAATACTTATTTAGCAACACAGTTGATATTATTCTTATGGATATTTCCATGCCTGGTAAAGGGGGTATAGAATCAACGTCGTTAATCAAAAAGCGTTACCCTCAAACGAAAGTTCTTATATTGTCGATGCATGACAGCGCCGTGATGATTCGAAAGGCAAAAAATGCCGGTGCCAGTGGATTTGTTCTTAAAAATGAAATTTCAGATAATTTGCTAAATGCGATCCAAAAAGTCTTAGAAGGGGAAGAGGTCTTCCCAGTGATCGAGGCTGAAGAATATATAAACATTTTAGAGTGTTTGAGTGGTAAGGAGTTTGAAATTTTTAAATCCATTGCTAATGGTGAAAATTTACATCTTATCTCAGACAAAATGAACATGAGCTATAAAACAGTGGCTAATTATCAGACGGCCATTAAAAAAAAACTAGGCATTGAAAGTATGTTGGATTTTCACGCTATCGCCAAACAGCATCATGTGATTATGTAAATAATTACGGTGGAGCAACTAGACCATTGCTATAATGGTATTAATATCATTTACATAACGTGATTACTTATGAATCTTGGAACCCCTCTATCACCATCATCACTTAGAGTTATGCTCTTGGGCAGTGGTGAGCTAGGGAAAGAAGTGATCATCTCATTACAAAAGCTTGGCGTAGAAGTGATAGCTGTTGACCGATATGCCAATGCTCCAGGCCATCAGGTGGCCCATCGATCCCATGTGATCGATATGACCGATGCAAAAAAACTGACAGATATTATCCAGCTGGAACAGCCGCATTATATTGTTCCTGAAATCGAAGCGATAAACACCGGCGTGCTAGAGGAAATAGAAAAAGCAGGTAGCGCCATTATTATTCCTAGTGTTAAGGCTGTCCAGCTTACGATGGACAGAGAAGGTATCCGTAAACTAGCATCTGAAACATTGTCACTTCCTACCTCGGGCTATGGTTTTGCTAGGAGCTTGGATGAGTTACGTGACGTTATTCTCAACAAGGTGGGATTCCCATGCTTTATTAAGCCCACCATGTCGTCATCCGGTAAAGGCCAATCAAAAATTCACTCGGAAGCAGAGATAGCCAATGCTTGGGATTATGCGGCATCGGGAGGAAGAGTTGATCAGGGTGTAGTAATTGCCGAAGGTATGGTAGATTTTGATTACGAGATAACACTCTTAACCGTCAGAGCTAAAGATAGTAAGGGAGTTATCACTACCCATTACTGTGAACCAATAGGTCATAGACAGGAAAATGGTGATTATGTTGAGAGCTGGCAACCTCAACCGATGAGCGACAACGCTCTACTCAAGTCTAAAGAAATGGCTAAAAAAGTGACGGACGCGCTGGGAGGGCTAGGTCTTTTTGGTGTGGAATTATTTATTAAAGGGGATGAGGTGTTGTTCTCCGAAGCCAGTCCTAGACCTCATGACACCGGTATGGTCACGATGATGACGCAAAGGCAATCCGAATTTGAACTCCACGCCAAAGCTATTCTTGGACTACCGGTCGATACTCAGCTCATCAATCCTGGGGCAAGTGCAGTGATTTACGGTAACCTAGATGCGGAAGCTATTATGTTTGAAGGGGTGGATAAAGCCTTGGCCATTAAGGGAGTGGATGTCAGGTTATTTGGCAAACCTCAGTCCTTTAAAAAAAGGCGCATGGGTGTCGTTCTTGCAGAAGGAAAAGATATTAGTGAGGCAAGGTCAAAAGCCCAACAAGCCCAGGCGCTCATCAAAACAAAAGTACAATAAAAGCTATTTTTCCAGCATCCAAATCACCGCTTATATGCTAAAATCCGCCCTCAATAAATTTTTGGTAGCCTTACATGTCTCGTCAGATAAGAAATATTGCAATCATTGCCCATGTTGATCATGGAAAAACCACCCTAGTCGATAAGTTACTCCAACAATCCGGGACTTTTGCTGAGCATCAGCAGGTCAATGAGCGGGTGATGGATTCCAATGACATTGAAAAAGAACGGGGTATTACCATTCTGGCAAAGAATACGGCCGTGAATTATAAAGGTTGCCATATCAACATCATTGACACTCCCGGCCATGCCGATTTTGGTGGTGAAGTAGAGCGCGTATTAGGTATGGTAGACGGCGTAGTACTTTTAGTCGATGCCGTAGACGGACCCATGCCGCAAACCCGCTTCGTAACCAAAAAAGCATTGGCACTGGGCCTCAAACCGATTGTGCTGATCAATAAAATAGACCGCCCTGGTGCACGAACTGACTGGGTTATTAATCACACCTTTGACTTATTTGCTAATCTCGGTGCCACAGACGAGCAGTTAGACTTTCCCGTGGTGTATGCGTCGGCATTAAATGGCTACGCAAAGTTAAAGGAAGAAGACGAATCAGACTCAATGGTACCCTTATTTGAGACCATTATGAGTCACGTAGAAAGTCCTGAAGGCGACCCTACAGCTCCTTTACAGTTTCAGATTTCAGCGCTGGATTACTCCACTTACACAGGAAGAATGGGAATCGGCCGTATTAGAAACGGCGTGTTGAAGTCAGGTAGCCCTGTTGCGGTGATGTTAGGGGATAAAAAAATAGGCCAAGGGCGTATTAACGAGGTATTTTCTTACAAAGGGTTAGAAAAAGTCAGCGTACCTGATGCTCAGGCTGGTGATATTGTTATTATTACCGGTATTGAAGAGGTAGGCATAGGAGTAACTATTGCAGACATTGAAAAACCCGTAGGACTTCCTGTTATTCCGGTCGATGAACCGACGTTAAATATGGATTTTATGGTGAATACTTCGCCCCTTGCAGGTAAGGAGGGTAAGTTTGTTACCAGCCGACAGATTAGAGAGCGATTAACTAAAGAGCTATTGGTAAATGTTGCACTAAGAGTTGAAGATACTGATGATGCCGACGTATTCCGTGTGTCTGGTAGGGGAGAGTTACACCTTACTATTTTGTTGGAAAACATGCGACGCGAAGGGTATGAAATTGCTGTTGGTAAACCGCGAGTGGTCTACAAAGAGATTGATGGCGTGAAGTGTGAACCTTACGAAAATCTTACTGTGGATGTCGAGGATGAAACTCAGGGGAATGTGATGGAGGAGCTTGGCCGAAGAAAAGGTGAGCTGACTAATATGGAATCAGATGGTCTTGGTAGAACCCGTCTTGAATATAAAATTCCTGCAAGAGGACTTATTGGCTTTCAGGGCGAATTTTTAACGATGACCAAAGGCACTGGACTGATGTCGCATGTGTTTGAAGAATACGCAGCGGCAAAATCAGAGATGCCTGGACGACGTAATGGCGTATTGATTTCCTCAGAAAAAGGGGAGGCTGTCGCTTATGCCTTATGGAAGCTTCAAGAACGAGGTCGTATGTTTGTGTCTCACGGTGACAAGCTCTATGAGGGCATGGTTATTGGTATACATAGCAGGGATAACGATCTAATTGTGAATCCTATTAAAGGAAAGCAATTAACTAACGTACGATCCTCTGGAACGGATGAGGCGGTGCGATTAGTGCCACCTATTTTAATGACACTGGAATATGCGGTTGAATTTATAGACGACGATGAGCTGGTAGAAATTACTCCCAAATCACTCCGTATTAGAAAAAGATTTTTAGTAGAACATGAAAGAAAGCGTGCCGCAAAAATCTAAAAACAATGTGTGTGCAGCAAGCTAGGCAATCATGTATTATTTTATTCATGCATAAGAGTGCTTCATGATGAAGAATAAAAAAATAGCAATTATTGGTTTGGGTTATGTTGGTCTCCCTTTAGCTGTAGAGTTTGGCAAAAAAAGGGAAGTAGTTGGTTTCGATATTGATAAGAAAAGAGTGCAAGACCTTAAGAGCGGAATCGACCACACGAAAGAAGTATCTCCTGATGATTTAAATAATTCCAAGAACATCTTATTCACTCATGAAATAAGCGATATCTCAGATTGCACAATTTTTATTGTGACGGTTCCCACCCCGGTACATATTAATAAAGGCCCCAATTTATTCCCTCTTATTAGCGCTAGTGAGATGATAGGCGGTGTATTGAAGGTAGGCGATTTAGTGGTATATGAGTCGACTGTGTATCCCGGTGCCACAGAAGAGGTGTGTGTTCCTGTATTAGAAAAAACATCCGGTCTTATTTTTAACCAAGATTTTTATTGTGGCTATTCACCTGAGCGAATTAATCCAGGAGATAAGGCAAGGCACGTTACGACCATTATGAAAGTGACCTCAGGATCAACCCAAGAAGCGGCTAAAGAGGTAGATAACTTATACAAAGAGATTATTACCGCAGGGACCCATCAAGCCGAGTCCATTAAGGTGGCAGAAGCCTCTAAGGTAATTGAGAATACTCAAAGAGACCTGAATATCGCACTGATTAACGAGCTATCGATTATCTTTGATAAATTAGGGATTGATACGGAATCTGTACTCAATGCCGCGGGTACTAAATGGAATTTCCTCCCCTTTAGACCAGGGTTAGTTGGCGGCCACTGCATAGGCGTTGATCCTTATTACTTAATCCATAAATCCAAAGAAGTTGGTTATACACCGGAACTCATTTTGTCGGGAAGAAAAATTAACGAACATATGGGGCAGCACTTAACTGACCGTGTGTCGCAATTAATGATGAAAAAAAACATCACCATCAGTGGTGCGCGCATCTTAATTATGGGCTTTACGTTTAAAGAAAACTGTCCAGATATTCGCAATACTCGAGTCATTGATGTGTATAACAACTTTAGGAAGCTTGGCTGTGAGGTGGATGTTTTTGACCCATGGGTCGATAAAGCTGAGGTCAGGCGAGAGTATCAAATTGATATTATTAATGCACCTGAAAACAATGGTTATGACGCCATACTAATCGCGGTTGCCCATAATGAATTTAAACAATATACCCTGAAAAAATTCAGGGATTTTGCTAAACCCACTTACGTTTTATTCGATGCTAAGTATTTGCTTGATAAAGAAAATGTTGATGGAAGACTATAATATAAATCAATAACTTATTTAGTTTTCTTGAGAAACTACATAATCTTCATAATTACCTGAATAGTCCATAATCTCATCCTTTTTCACCTCAAAAACACGGGTGGCAATGGAGCTCACAAACTCCCTGTCATGTGTCACAAAAAAGACGGTCCCTTTGTATTTTTCCAGCGCGGTATTTAAGGATTCAATTGACTCCATATCCATATGGTTGGTTGGCTCATCCAGTAATAAAATATTGGGTTGTTCAAGCATCAGTTTCCCAAAAAGCATGCGTCCTTGCTCTCCCCCGGAAAGCACCGAAACCTTTTTCTTAAAATCTTCTCCGGAAAAAAGTAACCTGCCTAACATGCTTCGAATCACTTGGTCATCATCTTCTGGCTTTGCATACTGCGTCATCCAATCAAAGACCGTTACATCTTTCTCAAAGTCCTCTGTATGATCTTGTGCAAAATAACCTATCTTGGCTTTTTCTGCCCATTTAATTTCGCCGGTATTGGGTGTGAGCATGTTGCCAATAATTTTTAGCAGTGTCGTCTTACCGATACCATTTTCACCAATGATCGCCACTTTTTCTCCAGCCTCAACCATAAAGTTGACGTTGTTAAATAATGGCTCATCAAAAGCATGCGCCATTTTATTAACAATAAGTGCTTGCCGATAAAGCTTGTCTTTTTCGTTATACTCAAAACGTATAAAAGGGTATTGCCTGCTAGAAGGCTTCATGTCTTCTACCTTAATCTTATCAATTTGTTTGGCTCTGGAAGTTGCTTGCTTGGCTTTAGATGCATTCGCAGAAAAGCGTCTCACAAAATCCTGTAATTCAGCTATTTGCGCTTTAGCCTTTTCATTCACCTTAAGCTGTTGGGCTTTAGCCATAGTGCTTGCCGCCATATACTCATCATAATTACCTGGATAAACGGTTAATTTGCCGTAATCCATATCTGCCATATGCGTACATACTTGATTGAGAAAATGCCTATCATGCGAAATGATAATCATGGTGGATTTTCTCGCATTGAGTATGTTTTCTAACCAACGAATGGTATTAATGTCTAAGTTATTGGTGGGTTCATCTAACAGAAGAATCTCAGGGTCCGCAAAGAGCGCTTGCGCTAATAGGACTCTAAGCTTCCACCCAGGAGCCACCGCACTCATTAAGCCATCATGCTGCTCAAATGGTATTCCAACACCTGCTAGCAATTCACCCGCACGTGATTCTGCCGTATACCCATCAAATTCTGCATACACACCCTCTAATTCTGCAGCTCGCATGTAATCATCATCGGTTGCTTCAGGGTTAGCGTATAACCTATTTTTCTCTTCATTAGCCGCCCACATCTCCTCATGACCCATCATAACTACATCCAGCACACGTGAGTCCTCATAAGCAAACTGATCCTGCCTTAGCCAAGCCATTCTTTCTCCGCTCTCCAGACTCATATTGCCTGCAGTAGCCTCAAGTTCGCCGGCAAGTATCTTCATGAAAGTCGATTTCCCGCAACCATTCGCACCAATTAATCCATAGCGATTACCATCACCAAATTTAACCGAGACATTTTCAAATAGCGGTTTAGCCCCAAATTGCATCGCAATGCCACTAGTAACAAGCATTCATTTATTCCTTCATTATTTAAATTGATTATATTGTACGACCTGATCAACAGGTAGCTGTCCTGATCGAGGGCGAGGGTCTTGGAGGGCCTTACCAATAGCAACAAACATCACTGGGATATGATCGCTGGGAAAATTGAGCAGTTTTGCTACTGCATCAAAATTAAATCCGTCCATAGGGCAGCTATCATACCCTAAATCCTTGGCAGTTAACATGAGATTCATGGCAGCCATACCGCAGGATCGCATGACTTCATCTCGTTGAATTTCAGGTTTAGATTTGTAATATTCGTTGATAGCCGGCATCATAAACTCCTGCACCTCTGCCGGAGCATTTTTCCAGTAACGTTCAGGTGATTTATTCCAAGCCATGGTATCACCAGCAAGAACAATAAGAAGCGATGCGTCTGTTACCTGAGATTGATTCCAGCTTTCTTCTCGTATTTGTTGGCGCAACTGTTGGTTGTTCACAATGATAAAGCGCCAGTGTTGGATATTAAAAGCAGATGGTGATAATACGGCTAGCTCTAATAACGTTTTTATTTCACCTTCGCTGATGACGTGATCCGGGTCAAATACTTTTATCGAGCGCCGGTTGATAATGGCTTCTTGAAGATTCATTGCTGTCCTTATTTGTTGTAGGTAATATTTTTAACAGTGAATGTAACAGTGGCTTTCGGTTTTATCAACGTAACTTCATCACCCAGGTTGCTACCCATGACAGATTTTGCAAGCGGTGATACGTAGCTTATTTTATGAAGAGCGAGATCTGCTTCATCTTCACCCACTATCTCGTACCTCTCAATTTCCCCTTCATCGTTCTCAAGTTCAATCAATGCACCAAACACCACTTTTTTTTGTAGATGCTCATCTGGTTTAATCATAATGGCAGATTTTATGCGAGAGGCGTAATACCGAATATCTCTTTCAATACGCATTTTTTTTTGTTTTGACATAGAGTCATCCAAATGCATTAGCGTATGTCGCTCAGCATCTAAAGTATCTAAGATTGCCTTTATTTGTTTCATCCCATTAGGAGTAACGTAGTTAATCTCTATGCTAATAGGGCGCTCGGGTATATCAATACCTGCGTGTTCTAAATCATTTTCTTTTACAAAAGCTCTACTCATATTTTTTATTTTTAAAACATATATTTAAACAAATATATTAATGTATATTATTAGACTATTTAACACCCATTTGTAACAAATGAATACCCCTTAAAATTCTTTTACTGTATTGTTTACACATGCACCATACAGTCAAAAATAGCATAGTTTTTTTATTTTTCATACTCATGAGTGTCGCTGGTTATTCAGATCAAACAACTCATAACGCCAATGAAGATACTCGGCATTACACTCAAAAAGTTTTTCGTAGTCAGGCTGAGTTAGTCATTCAGAAAAGTATAAAAGGTGATTGTATTGCCAGTCATCATAGTGACTTTAATGCAACGGATCTGTCCTTAAAGCTTTACAGCTCCGTTGATGATTGCCTTAAAGCTGGAGGAAGAGCTAATAAATAGGGTGTGTTAGTTCTCCATGATCATCTTAAGCAGCTGTTTAAATCTTCTTTCTGAAAGGCTTCGATTGGTTATGTACTGGACATGCTCCTCTTTCGTAGCTTCTTTGCTAATCTCAATCCCCCACAAACCTCCAATCTCATTAGGTAGCATAGAGTACCTAATATCAACAATGCGGCTAGGATTGTCTGGCTGCAATGCCAAGAAATCATCGCTAAACCAAGCAAAGCGGTTTATGTCTTCATGCTGCTGCGAATTTTTATCTATCCAAGATAAGTCATGATTAAGATCTAGTTTCTTTATTTTTTCTCCCGTGAATATTTTTTTAGTGGGCAAAATACGCACTCCGTCGGTATAAAAGTATCCGCCTGATTCGTAGACAATTTTCCAAATTAATAAGTTGGCAAAGGTTGGTTTAGCCACTATGCGCGAGACTGGATGTCCTCTTGCGTCCGCAAGGTCTTTCCCCGCTTGTAAGGCGACTTGGTTTAAATATACCCCTAGCAGGAGATAGCATAGCGCCCAGACTAAACCACATCGGCCTAGCACCCGTTTTTTTAGATAGACGCTTAATCCGACAAAAATGATGATTGGGAGCGTGAATAAGGGATCAATGATGGAAATATTATTCCATGCAACGCGCTCGAAACTGAATGGCCAGAAAAGTAAGGTTCCATAGCTGGTACACGCATCTAATAAACTATGTGTTCCATAACCGATGGTGGTGTAAATCCAAGTTTCGTGAAAAGTGATGGCGCTAAATCTTTTTATGACCCAGAAAAAAATTGAGGCACAAAGAAGGCCGCCTATAGGAATAAAAATCAGCGAATGCGTGAATTGCCTATGAAATTCTAAAAAAAGGAGAGGGTCAGTTTGTGAGCGAATAAAAATATCTAGGTCTGGAGCCATACCGGATAAAAAGCCGACGATCGCCAACAAGCCCAGCGAATGGTTATTTCTTTGGATGGTTTGTGCTGCTGCTGAACCAATAATACCTTGACTGATAGGATCCATTAACTACTGCTTTCTAGAGCCTTTTTAGCCCTTATAAAAGCCATTTGAAACTCATTATAATTTCGTGTTACCGGAAATTGAGGGAACTCTTGGATAACCTTTTCTGGCGGACAAAATAATATCCCTGCATCCGCCTGTTGCAACATACCTGTGTCGTTATAAGAATCTCCTGCTGATACGACTTGGAAGTTAAGACCTTGGAGAGCTTTCACTGCTTTCGTTTTTTGATCACTCTGGCGTAGTTCATAATTAACGATATTGCCTGCATCATCAGTAATGAGTTTGTGGCAAAACAGGGTGGGGTAGTCGAGCTTTTTCATTAAAGGCTGCGCGAACTCATAAAAGGTATCCGACAAAATAATGACCTGAAACTCAGACTTTAACCATTGAAGAAAATCACATGCTCCATCTAGAGGAGAAAGCGCCTCAATGACGTCTTGGATATCTTGTAATTTGAGGTTATGTTTTTTAAGAATGGCTAAACGACCCATCATCAGTTGATCATAATCAG